>PDWI01009860.1_pt1 | contig 10837 bp, 8 predicted proteins | sample 1430891 | NCBI WGS metagenome assembly PDWI01 (sample SAMN01162508, study PRJNA174530) | Oral metagenome, whole genome shotgun sequencing project. | biome: Marine environment; feature: Marine mammal; material: Swab sample of the gingival sulcus; isolation source: swab sample of gingival sulcus... | reverse complement strand
TAATCCCTTTTCAGATGTTAAGTCGAATTGCTACACGTTCTTTAGGAGCAGTGGAGGCAAATCAAGGCTTGTTAATGTATCGTTCAGTACGCCATTTTGATGTGGTGTTTACACGTGCTTTGTTAGAATTAATTATTTATTTTCTGACCTTTTTATTATTGCTTGCTTTATTAGCATTTTTAGGCGTTTCTTCAAGTTTAGCACATTTAGATGTGGTATTATTTTGTTGGTTTACCTTATTTTTATTTAGTGCAGGTTTAGCACTGATTATGATGATAATCGGCTATTATGGTGGTGAAATTAGTAAAATTATTAGTATTATTTTTACGGTATTATATTTTACTTCGGGTATTTTATATTCAATTCATGTGGTGCCTGAGCCTTATTTAAGTTATTTGCTGTATAATCCATTTATTCATAATATTGAACTTATTCGTCATGCGTTATCACCGACTTATCCTATTTATCATATTGATATGAGTTACTTTTTAAAGTGGACGGTGGCGGTAGATTTTATTGGTTTATTATTATATGAGGCATTTGAAAAAGATTTAATTCGTAGTAGGTAGGCTGAATTATGATAGAAGTACAAAATGTAAGTAAGTCATTTATGACCAAACAAGGACGACATTATTTATTTAAAAATTTAAATTTAACCATTGAAGATAAACAAAGTGTTGGCTTATTAGGACGCAATGGGGCGGGAAAATCGACCTTATTAAGAATAATTTGCGGACTTGACCAACCAGATAGCGGACAAGTGATTACAGATTCAACGATTTCTTGGCCTGTTGGTGTAGCAGGTGGTTTTCAAGGCAGTTTAACAGGGCGACAAAATGTTCGTTTTATCTGTCGTCTTTATTCGAGTGGTGCTTATATTGATGAAAAAATTCGTTTTGTTGAAGAGTTTGCCGATATTGGTAAATATTTTGATATGCCGATTAAAAGTTATTCATCAGGTATGAAAGCTCGTTTAACGTTTGGGCTAAGTTTGGCGTTTGATTTTGATTATTATATGCTTGATGAGGCGGGGGCAGTGGGTGATGCCTCGTTTCGCAAACGTAGTGAAGAGATTTTAGAGGCACGACGAAAACAAGCAGGATTTTTGGTAGTATCGCATAATGTAGGCGATATTGAGCGTAATTGTGATATTGGCATTGTCTTGATGGAACAAACAGCAAAAGTATTCACAGATACAAAAGAAGCGATTGAGGTGTATAACGAGTATGTCCACAGAGCCAAATAACGACAACATTGATAATGAAATAGAAATTCATCAACATCAAAACGCAAAAAAACGCAAGTTTGATTTTGGTAAATATTTTGCTAAATTTAAAAGTCTTGCGTTATTTATTTGTTTGGTGATTATTCCTTGGGAAATTATCATTTTTTATACGCTAGTTATTGCTCAACCTCGTTATGTCTCAACTTCTGATGTGGTGATTAAGCAAGTCAGTGAGGCGAATGTTTCCACAGGTTCAGGCATTAGTGCCTTATTGGGCGTGAATAATACCAGCTCAGAAGATGCACGTTATCTAACCAATTATATTTTATCCAATGATATGGTGAAAAAATTGGATAAAAAGCTCAATTTACGAGAGGCGTATAATCTTGATGGTAGTGATTTTATTTATGAATTGCCAAAAAATGCCACCCAAGAGGAATTATTAGACTATTTTAAAGAGCGTGTTACTATCAGCTTAGATGAGCAAACTTATATTCTAAAAGTCAGCACCGAAGGCTTTCAACCCGAATTTGCGTTAAAACTTAATCAAGCTATTTTAAAAGAATCAGAAAGTTTTATTAACAATATTTCACAGCAAATTGCTACTGACCAATTACAATATGCCCATGACCAATTAAAAGAGGCAGAAAAACGTCTGCACACAGCAAAAAATAAATTACTTAATTATCAAGATGAAAATCAACTGATTGACCCAAAAAGTAATGCTCAAATCGTCAATCAATTGGTGGGTAATTTGCAAGCTCAACTTAGCTCTTTGCGAACTGAAGAACGTCAATTACTTAGTTATCTTAATGATACAGCTCCGCAAATCGTTTCTATTCGTAGTCAAATGAGAGCAATTGAAGAGCAAATTGCCGAAGAAAAAGCAAAATTAACTTCGCCAAATACCACCAAATTAAATACGCAAATGGTACAATTTGAAACCATTAAATCTGAGGTAGAATTTGCCAGTGAATTATATAAAATGTCGTTATCTTCTTTGGAAAAGGCTCGTTTAGAGGCATTTCGTAAAATGAAAAATATGGTCATTATTTCTGCACCATATAAAGCTGAAGAGGCATTGTATCCAAGAACACAATATATTATTTGGACATCATTGGCATTTTTATTAATATTTTATGGCTTTGTGCGTTTGGTAATGGCGGTTATAAAAGACCACGCAAGTTAAGGATAAAAAATGAATTTTCAAGTTAAAAAAAATGTTATTTTAATCAGTGCAATTATGCTTGCTATACCCTTAGCAAATGCAAATACTAGCAATAATAATGATAAAAACAGTAAGGCTAGCAATAATATTTTACCTCCGATTAATACCAATTTTGCCACCCCACAAAATAGCAATAACTATGGTAATAACTACAGTACGCCTAGCCATAATGGGCGTTTATCAGGCAGTTTTACCAGTGGACAAATTCCTGCTCAATCGACCATGCAAGAGGCAGTTCAAGCCTCCCAATTACCGACTAATTCAGTGATTACCGCTACAAGTCATTATCAAAATATTGATAATTCTCAAGAAAAAGTATTTGGTGAGCAGTTATTTCGTGGGGCGTTTGCCACCACTTCGGGTTCAACTTTTAACGATAGTTATGTGATTAATTCAGGCGATAATATTCAAGTGCGTATGTGGGGAGCGTATCAGTACGCCTCGACGATGACAGTTGACCCACAAGGTAATATTTTTCTACCCAATATAGGACCCGTGCGAGTGGCAGGCATTACCAATGGTATGTTACAAAGTACCGTACTATCAGCAGTTAATCGTGTTTATCGCTCAAATGTGGGCGTGTATGCCTCGTTGGAAGAGGCTCAACCTGTGCGTGTATTTGTCACAGGTTTTGTCCGTCAAGCTGGCTATTATGGTGGATTGTCCGCCGATAGTATTTTATCTTATTTAGATAGAGCGGGCGGAATTGACCCTCAGCGTGGTAGTTATATTGACGTGCAAGTTTTACGCAATGGGCAAGTGATGCAACATGTTAATTTATATGATTTTTTATGGAATGGTAATTTAGAAGAATTTAATTTTCGTACGGGCGATGTTATCCGAGTACCACCACAGCGAAATACCTTTAGCATATCAGGCAAAGTACAAAATCCTTATAGTTATGAATTTAATGATAATACTCGTATTACCGTTGGTACGGCGTTATCGATTGCAGGAGCGAATGCCGATGCGACTAATGTCAGCATTACTCGTAGTGCTGGACGTGAGCAAACTTCTGAATATTATGCGTTAAAAGATGCGGTGGATATTCCGATTTATAACGGTGATAAAATGGTGGTGACTTCTGACCGCTATGCAGGTACGATAGCCGTTTCTGTGCAAGGGGCTCATACAGGGAATGGGGCGATGATTTTGCCGTATGGCTCAAGATTAAAAGATGTGGTAAAACAATTAAAACTTAATCCACTTGCCAATATTTCTCATTTAACCATTTATCGTCAGTCGGTGGCAGAACAGCAAAAACAAATGATTAATAAGTCGCTTGACCGCTTAGAAGAAATGACGTTAGCCAGCCAATCTTTAACCAAAGAAGAGGCATCATTACGTCAAGACGATGCAAAATTAATTCAACAATTTATTGCCAAGGCTCGCAATGTCAAACCAACAGGGCAAATCGTCGTTGTCGAAGATAGCTGGCAAGATGTAATTTTGCAACAGGGCGATATTATCAAAATTCCTGAGCAAACTTCTGTAATTACCGTCAATGGTCAAGTGAGAGCTCAAGGGGCATTAACTTTTAATAAAAACTTTACCGTTGGTGATTATATTGCTAAATCTGGTGGTTTTGATGATAATGCTGATATAGAAAAAATTCTGGTTATTCATCAAAATGGCGAACATGAAATTGTTAATTCTGTATATCGTATTCAGCAAGGTGATGAAATTATGGTACTGCCAAAAGTTAAGACAAAAAATGTGGAAATCACTCGAGGTATTTCACAAATTGTCTATCAGTTGGCGATTGCAACAAAAGTTATTTTAGGGTTGTAAAATAACCACCCCCTAGCCCCCGCCTTGAGTAAGGAGGGGGTATTTCGAAGGCAAATAATTATGTCCCATATAAAATTACAACAAATTCAAATACCTAAAATACTTGGGGTGTTGGGTGATGGTATGGTAAAAAATAATGCCATGCTTGCCCAAACGCTAAAAACGACCATAAAAAGATATTATCCATCATCAGTTTCTAGTGCACAAACAGCAAATTTACCTGATGCCCTTATTGGCTGGGGCAATAAAAAAAGTTTTCAACGAGCAAAAATTTATGGAAAAAATTTAAATTTACCAGTTTTTAGTGTGGAAGATGGTTTTATTCGTTCGCTTGATACAGGTACTCATAGTCGTCACGCATTAAGTTTGATAATTGATGATTTGGGCATTTATTTTGATTTAACGCAAACATCTCGCCTAGAAAAAATGATTTTGGCTCGTTTAACCCAAGAACATTGGTCACCACGCCATTATCATTATGCCAAGCAGTTTATGCAGACCATTACTGAGCAAAATTTATCCAAATATAATGCAACCATTGATTGTCCAAATCTTGCTCAACTTACTTTTAGCCCTGAACATGTGTTAATTATTGACCAAGTGGCTGGCGATAATTCGATTATTGGAGCGGGTTTAAGTCCTGAAACTGCTAGATTACAATTTATCAAAATGCTTACCGATGCGTGTAAAAATCACCCAAAAGCAAATATTTGGATAAAAGCTCACCCAGCAGGCAAGGGCTATTTGGCAGAATTGGATTTAGCAAAAATTATTAATAGCTCGGCAAATAGTATTTATATTTTGGACGAACAGGTCAATCCAATTTTACTATTAAAACAAGTGCAACACGTTTATACCGTTAGTTCACATATGGGATTTGAGGCGTTAATACTCTCGGCAATGGGCGATAAAAAAATCGTCCATTGTTATGGGGTTAATTGGTATTCAGCTTGGGGCTTGACCGATGATAGTGGTGTGACAAATGGTGATGAAAAATTACAACAACTATATCGGCAAGTCAAAAATCGTCGTTTTCAAAAACCCATTGATATTGGCAAAAATGAAATTCCATTTCGTCCTTTGGTAAGGCGAGAGCTACACCCCAAAGCAAGTCACAAAAATACAGCAATAACAGAAGAAAGCTATGTTTTGACCGAAGGGCGAGTTTGGGAAGGAATAGCGATTAATGTTGAACAGCTATTTTTTTCCGCCTATCTTGATTATAGTCATTATGCCGACCCAGCAACCAAAGAAAGTTGTGATATAGATACCGCAATTAGTTGGTTACTCACCAATCGCCATTGGCATAATCAATTAAAAGGTAAATTGACCATTTATGAATTTAGCCGTTGGAAATTGCCTTTTGTGCGTGCCTTTGTCGGTTTTCCAGAAACGGAACTCTTTATTAAGCCAAGACCACGCTGGAAAAATTATCTGCACCCCAATCATTTTTTGGTTAATTTATCCAATCCTTTATTAACATGGGGATTAGAAAATTATCAAAAACTAACCGTCCATGATAAAGTACATAAAATTTATTGTATGGAAGATGGCTTTATCCGCTCCAATGGCTTAGGAGCAACCCTAATTCAGCCGTTGTCTGTGGTTATTGATAGGCAAGGCATTTATTATAATGCGACCAAACCCTCAGATTTAGAAACTTTATTAAAAAATTGTCCAAAACTTAGCCAAGCAGAAATAACTAGGGTACAAAATTTACAAAAACGCTTACTTAAGCAAAAAGTGAGTAAATATAATGTTGGCACAGCAGAAAAATCTAACCAATTCAATAAATTGGAATATGTTGCTAGTAAAAAAATTCTGATTGTTGGACAAGTCGAAGATGATTTATCAGTACAATATTGTGGCTCGAAAATCAAACGTAATTCTGACTTAATCAAACAAGTAAAAAAAGATAACCCTTACGCATATTTGATTTATAAACCGCACCCAGATGTTGAGGCGGGCTTGCGAGCGGGAAAAATCGATAAATATACCTTGTCGCAAGTGGATATGGTTGCTCATGATATTGCCATGCCTGATTGCTTACAAGTTATTGATGAAGTACATACCATAAGTTCATTGACAGGTTTTGAGGCGTTATTGCGTGATAAATTAGTGATTTGTTATGGTTTGCCATTTTATGCAGGTTGGGGATTAACGATTGATAAAACAACAAATTATGAATGTTTAAAACGGCGTGAGCGTGAGCAAAAATTATCATTAGAACAGCTGATTTATTGCACTTTAATCAAATATCCACTGTATCATTTACCAGATGGCTATGGACTGGCTCAAGTGGAACAGGTGATTGATTATCTGTATCCAACAAATCCACAAGAACAAGCAAAAATTCAGAAAGTTAGTAAAAAGCAAGAATTAACACAAACGGCAAAAACCAATTTTATGAAAGTTAGACATAAATTATTGTCATTAAAGAAATAAATAACTCTTGCCAGTTCCACTTTTTAATGTTTAACAGACCCTAGTAAATTTATAAAAAAACTGCTATAGTTAAGGGTAATTGAGAGAAATTTTCCACTGTACAACAAGCAAGGAAATTTTATCAATTGATTTTGTTTATTTAATGAAAATAGAGGATATGTCTATGAAAACATTAATTATCTTTAATAGAGAACCTTATGATAATACAGATGTCACTTGGAATGGTTTGCGATTAGCAAAAACCTTACAAGAAAAAGGCAATGAAGTTCGTATATTTTTAATGAATGATTCTGTCGATATGGCAAGAGATGTCTGCACACCACCTGCCAATTATGACCAAGATTTATCACAAATGTTAAAAGACTTGATTGCAGTGGGTGTGGCGGTAAAAGTCTGCGGTACTTGTATGGCTCGCTGTGGTATTTATAAAAACCACCCTTATTTTGAGGGAGCAGAAAAATCGACGATGGGCGAACTTGCCGATTGGGTGATGGATAGTGATAAAGTGCTGACTTTTTAACGATTTGAAATTTACTTTTTGAGTTGTAGGGTGCGTTTTACGCACCTTTAAGATGCTTTATTTTTGAGCAAAAAATACAAAATAAACCACCACGCAAAGAATTAAGCCCAACACCAGTTGTATAATTCCCATTCTTCGACTTTTCGCTAATTCTTTATTAGCTATTTTAATATGTTCATCAATCGCTTTTTGTTGTAAAGTTTCAAATTGCTCAATGTTTCTTGTTAATTCTTCCCTATAAGTATTTTCATTATTAGTTTCGGAAACTTCATCTTGCATTTTTTCTAAATCATTGATGATTTCGTCAGTTTCTTGCTGACTAAGATTTTCTTTTTTGCAACATTCAAGGGTATGTTGAATTAACTCTTGTTTTAAATCATTTCGTTGTTTTTGCATTTCTTGAACTGATTTTTCAATAAATCGTTGTTTTTCAATCTCATTCATAATTTATCCGTATTAAAAACATTCCAAAATAAAGAAGTTGCAAAATGTACGCAACATCTTGCAACTATTAAAAAGCACAATAAATTATTCAGCATTCGCCAAAAAGTCAGGTAAAGTATTCGCCCTTTTTTCTAATTTTTTCAATTTCTTTTTACCCAATCCGCCAAGCACTTCAATCGCATGACGCAAGCGAGCCAAAGTCATATCCGCCCCAATCACATACATAGAATTAATAACAGGGGTAGAAGAACTTGAGCCAGCAATCGCAATAAAGAAAGGCAACATCATATCACGCAATTTAATATCTAACGCACCGCTTAATCCTTTCATAGTGGCAAAAATATTTTCTTCCGTCCACTCTGGCAAGGTTTCTAATTTCCAAGTGGCAAATTGCAATACTTCTAAAATTTGCTCATTGCTTAAAGATTTATGAGTAAAATCTTCTGCGGTGATAGTCGGTAAATTTTGGAAATAAAATCCACCCCAATTAACTGCATCGGATAACAAGTGAATACGTGGCTGAATGGCTTGTGCAATGGCGGTTAAACGCTCGCTATCATTTGCCCAATCAAGAATTTTATTTTTTAATTGTTCGGGCGATAATTCACGCAAATATTCGGCATTGAGCCAGTGTAATTTTTCCACGTCAAAAGTAGGACCCCCAAGCGATACTCGAGTAATATCAAAACTTGCAATCATCTCTTCTAAGGTGAATTTTTCTTCCTCATTTGGTAAAGAGTAACCCATACGCCCTAAATAATTCAGCAATGCCTCAGGTAACACGCCCGCATCACGATAATAGGTAATGGACGTTGGATTTTTACGCTTAGAAAGTTTTGATTTATCAGGGTTACGCAGTAATGGCATATGGCATAAAACAGGCATTTCCCAACCAAAATACTTATATAATAGCTGATGTTTTGGAGCAGAATTAATCCATTCTTCACCACGAATTACATGGCTAATTTCCATTAAATGGTCATCAACCACATTGGCAAGGTGATAAGTTGGCAAGCCGTCAGTTTTTAACAAAACTTGCATATCGACTTGTTCCCATGGAATTTCTACTTCGCCACGCAACATATCATGAAATTTACAAACGCCCTCACCTTCATCAGAGCTAGGCACTTTCATACGGATAACGTACGGCTTGCCCTCGGCGACAAGTTTGTCAGATTCTTCACGGCTAAGATTGGCATAACGTCCGTCATAACGAGGATTTTCGCCCTTTGCCATTTGCTCGGCACGCATGGCATCAAGCTCTTCAGGCGTGCAAAAACAACGGAACGCATGACCTTTATCAAGCAATTCTTCGGCATATTTTTTGTAAATATCACCTCGTTCACTTTGGCGGTAGGGAGCGTGTTTTCCGCCAACATCAACCCCCTCTGACCACTCTAGCCCAACCCAACGCAAAGCATCTAAAATCATTTTTTCTGATTGAGCAGTGGAGCGAGTTTGGTCGGTATCTTCGATACGCAGGATAAATTCACCGCCATTCGCTTTGGCAAATGCCATATTAAATAGGGCGATGTAGGCGGTGCCAACGTGTGGAAAGCCTGTTGGTGATGGAGCGATACGAGTACGGACAGGTTTATTTGTACTAGTCATAAAAATTTCTCTAATTGGTTGATGAATGAAATAAAAATAGTTTCGCTATTATAACAATTTCAAGGGGAAGTTAGTATTAAAGGAGGAGTTATTTTTTTATTTTATGTTCATTATATATTTTATTATTATACATTATATGATAATATATAATGATTGATTTATACTAATCCATAAAACCTAACTAATGGGAATTTAATTATGAACAAAACTTATGATTATGTCGGCACAGTATTTGACAATGAAAGCAACCCAAAAAAAGTAACCGTTGCTCTAACTATGGGTAACAAGGCGTTAAGTGCGGGGCATTCAGCGGTCATTATTTTGATGATTGATGCCGTTACTTTGGCATGTTCAGAAAAATTTGACAATATCAATGCTGGTGAACCTTTTAAACCAGCAAAAGAATTATTAGAAAGTTTTTTAGCAAAAGGTGGTGATATTTTGGTCTGCGAATCGTGTCGAGTTAATCAAAATATTAGCAAAGAAATGGTTGATAGCCGTTTTGGTTATGTTAATGGTGATGGTGTGGTTGAATTAGTGATGAATGCCAAAGGTTCATTACAAATTAGTTAATTATTAAATTTTGCAGTTTTGGCAACTGGTAACAATTTCCTTGCTGGCTGTACAGTAGTGCAGATGCTACGGAAATTTCTCCCAGTTGCCATTGTTAGAATGTTTTAAAAATCTATAGAGATAGGGCATACCCTGTCTTTTATTTTTAGGAAATATTTATTATGTGGAAAATATTAGAATTTATTCAAAAAAAATTAGTTTGGGCAATTCCAAGTGTGATGATAATGGGGATTATTATTGGTTATTTTTTTGATATGAGTTTTTTAAAAATAACCATTATTCCACTGACTTTCTTAATGGTTTATCCAATGATGGTTAATCTAAAATTAGAGGCAGTGTTATCATTACAAGGGATAAAAGCTCAAGCCGTTGCTCAACTGTTAAATTTTGCGGTTATCCCATTTATCGCCTATTTTTTAGGCAAAGCATTTTTCCCTGAACAACCCTTGATTGTTTTGGGAATGTTGCTTGTCGCTTTGTTGCCAACCAGTGGCATGACAATTTCTTGGACAGGATTTGCCAAAGGCAATATCAATTCCGCCATTCAAATGACAGTGGTCGGTTTGATTTTAGGTTCGTTTGCTACTCCTTTATATGCTCAGTGGCTTATGGGAAAAACAATAGAAATACCTTTGCAACAAGTATTTACCTCGATTGTTGTTGTGGTGTTTTTACCGTTAATTATGGGGTTAATTACTCGTAAATCTTTGATTAAAAAATATGGTCAAGAATATTATTTACAACATCTAAAACAAAAATTCCCTAGATTTTCTACATTAGGCGTTTTGGGAATTGTGTTTGTCGCTATGGCATTAAAATCGAAGGCTATTGTCGGCAATCCAAGTATTTTACTGACTTATTTAGTGCCAATTATTATTTTATATATTATTAATTTTGCTTTAAGTACCATTGTTGCAAAAATATTATTTCCACGAGCCGATGCGATTGCGGTGGTGTATGGTACGGTGATGCGTAATTTATCCATTGCCTTGGCAATTGC
>PDWI01009859.1_pt1 | contig 10837 bp, 5 predicted proteins | sample 1430891 | NCBI WGS metagenome assembly PDWI01 (sample SAMN01162508, study PRJNA174530) | Oral metagenome, whole genome shotgun sequencing project. | biome: Marine environment; feature: Marine mammal; material: Swab sample of the gingival sulcus; isolation source: swab sample of gingival sulcus... | reverse complement strand
AAAATAAATATTAATTATAACAAGCTAATAATATTTTAGCATAAACAATAAATTATATGAATATAAATAGATTTGTATTGGCATCTGTAATTTTGTTTTTATTTTTTTCGTGTAAAGATAAATTAGACGAAGAAAAAGAAATAACTGTTTTAGATGTAAAAGAAACAGTAGACCCTGTTTTAAATGATAAAATTAATACTAAACTTTTTAATGTTATTAATCTTGATTATCCGGGGTTAGAAAATGCCAAAGCTTTTTATGAAGAGAAAGAGTATTATCTGGCTGCTAAATCCATTCTGGAATATTACAGAATGCGAACAGATATAGTTAATCCTAATGTTAGTTTGCTTAATGTGAAAATGAAAACCAATGATTTGAAATTTGCCGATTATGCTCTTCAACACAGATATTATGTGAAGAATTATTATGAAGATGAAGCGTCAAAAAAACCTTATTTATATTGGGATGAAGCAAATAATAATATAAATTGGAAATATTGGCCTACAAAAGCCAACGAGCATCAGTTCCAACTACACAGACATCAGTGGTTTTCCATGTTAGCCCGTACCTACAGAGTTACTAAAGATGAAAAATATGCTAAAGCATGGGTTAAAGATTATTCTAATTGGATAAAAAAGAACCCTTTACCTGCCGATGGCGTAAATCTAAATAAAGACCCTTCATCTCAGGGAGAACCTTTGCAGTGGTCTGTTTTTGCTTGGCGTCCTCTCGAAGCCGCCGAAAGAGTTTCGAATCAAACTGAAATTATAAATTATTTTTTATATTCTTCGGCTGTTACTCCTGAATTTTTTTCTAAATTTTTAATTTCGTTTTATGATCATGTTCAACTTATAATCAAAAATTATAGCAAAACAGGAAACCATAGAATCATACAAGCACGCTCTGTTACTTATGCCGGTGTTTTATTCCCTGAGTTTAAACAAGCCGATGAATGGTTAAGAAATGGCACTACTGTTCTTTCCGAAGAAATGAAAAAGCAGTTGCTTGATGACGGAATTAGTTGGGAACTTGATTTAGGTTATCACATGACAGTATTAAATGCTTTTTATTCCGCTATGCTAATTACTCAATTAAATAATCGAACAGATTTATTACCCGCTAATTTTGCCGAGGGAATGAAAGACGGAGTTAAAGCGGTAATGAACCTTATGTATCCTAATTATATATTGCCTGCATTTAATGATACTCGCCCGCATAGTAAACGTGTAATGCTTAGATTTTTTAATAAATATTCTAAACTGTTTCCTGATGATATGGAACTTAAATGGATAGCAACAGACGGGAAAGAGGGTACTAAACCTACAAATAATTTTGCCAAATATACTTCGGCAGGTTATTATGCTCTCCGAAACGGTTGGGATAAATCTTCTACTATGATGATATATTCTGACGGTCCTCCGGCTGAGTATCATAGTCAACCTGATAATGGAACTTTCGGAGTGTATGTTAATGGTAGAAACTTTTTTACCGATTCGGGTTGTTATGCTTATTCAGGTCCTTCAACAAATAGCGATAGAGAAAAGTTTCGCAGAACCAGAATGCACAACACTTTAACTCTTAATCATAAGAATTTATCACCAAGTGGAACTTTTGTTAAATCAGAAATTATTGATGATGAAACAGAATTGTTGATAACAAAAAACAATAGTTATCCTAATTTAGTTCATCGAAGAAGTGTTTTCTTTGTTAAACGCAAATTCTTTGTATTGGTTGATGAGGCTATTGGTAGTGCTAGCGGTCAGGTTAATTTGAATTATCACCTTTGCAGAGGTTCTGATGCAGAAGTAGTTCTTAAGCTTAATGAAAACTCCGCTTATACCAATTTTGACGATAAAAATAATATTATTATCAGATGCTTTGGTTCAGATATAAATTCAGAAGAATTTGCCGGCAAAGAGTCTCCAAATATAGGAATAGCTTATGATAGAAAAGCTTTTTCTGTTAATCATAATAAAACAGCTGATGAGAATCCTCGTTTTATAACTGTTATATATCCTGTTGAAGACGATGCTAATAGCCACAATATTGAAGCTAATTTTACAGATTCAGGATATAATGCTAACAGTGCTTCTATTGAAGTTACTATTGACGGAACAAAATATCCGTTAAGTTTTAATATAGAATGATAGTTTAACAATTTTAATTTTATAATATGATTACAAATAATAAATTTTCAATTATAATATTATTGATAAGTATGATTATTATTCCGTTTTTTGTTTCATGCGAAAAAACTCAAAGAATGGATGATTCTATTTTTCAATTATATTATTCGGGAGTAACAGATATTGGTCCTTCAATGAGTTTTAAGTCGGGATTACCTACATACATAGGAGAAAAACCTGATGAATTTGAAATTATAGGAGTTAAATTTAATAGTGAAGCATTTCAAACCGATTGTTTTGTTATTGATCCGGCTTCAGGCTCTTTTAGCTTACAAAATACAAAAGATTTGTCTGTTGGTGAATATTTAATATCAGTTGCATGCGTTTCAAATGGCAAGCGATATGAATTTAAAGATATAATTAAAGTTCGATTTTTTCCTCCTGTTCCGGAGGGAGTTACTGTTGAGCCAAACTCATTATCTATAGCATTAAATGATTTCTTAACTACAAAAGCTTCGGCTAAAGTGAAATCCGACGGGAACCATGTTTCTATTTCTTCATACTCTTTGGTTCAAGAAAAAGGGAAAGAATATTTCTCTATAAACGAAAAAGGAGAAATAACAACTAATAAATCTTTTAAAGGAGATGTTACTCCGGGAGATTATTCTTTAAACATCATATTAAAAACAGGAGCAGGAGAATCTATGTTTGAAAATGCTTTGAATGTTAAGGTAACTTCAAAACCTTTATCTCTTATATATTCACCTAATGATGTTAAAGTAGAAACAAACAGCGAGTTTTCTTCTAATAAGCCGGAGTATTTAGGATCTGTGGAAGAAATTAACTATTCGATAAGCAAAGTGAATCCTGCTTCGGATATGATTTCCATTGATGCTTCTACAGGTGTAGTTTCCGTTAAAGAAAATAACGGTTTTACTATTGGTGATAAATTTGTTGTTTCTGTAAAAGTAAAAAATAGCTTTGGCGAAAATGTTTTTGAAGATGTTTTAAATTTAAATGTTGTAGCATTTATTAAACCAATAGAAAATTTCGCTTATGAAAATGTGGAGATATTTAAAAAAACAGGAAAAGTTATAGCTCTTAAAGCCGGATTTATTGGTGATGATGTAACTTTTGAGTTAGGAGACAATGTTCCTAATGGTATTAGCATAAATAATACAACAGGAGAAATTACTATTGAAAAAGGGAACAATCTTGAAGTTGGAAGTTATCAAATAAATGTTAAAGCTAAAAATATTAAAGGAGAAGAATCTACATCGTTTAACATTACAGTTATTGATAATCCGAATGTGTTTAATGTGTTAAGATATGGTAATAATCTTAACTTAACTCCTGTAGAAAATTATGCAAACCAATTCAGATTTAATACTGAGGAAGAATTTGCTGCCGCTCAACTTAAAGTTACTACCGATATTCCAAATGGCGTTGAAGTAGAATGGTCTGTTGAAACAAAAAGAGGTATGTCCGGTACCAAAATCACTGAAGACGGCACTCTTATTTTTAATCAACCAGATGAAGAGGGTAATGAAAAAACAGGTTGGAAAAAAGCTAATTGCGGATTGGTATTCGTTACGGCTACTACAGGGAAAGGCACTCAGGGTGAATTTTCAAAAACAGTTCCTGTATTCTTTAATTTTGCTTCACCGGTAAGTGGTGTTAGAGTTTTATTTACTCCTTTTGTTTTTCAGGTAAATTCTAAAACAGGAGGTAAATCGGCAACTCCGGTTATAGAGGGAGCCCCCGATGTTAGTAAATTTTTAATGGATTACAGGCGAAGTTTTTCATTTTATAATATCAACGGTCCTGAAACTCAGATTGACGGAAACCGAAAAGTTGAAAATTCATATATGCGTTATATGTGGAAATATTATTATACTGTCATTATTGGTGGTCATGTGGTTAACTATGGTGCTAAAAATCCAATGTCGTATTATGCAAATACCAAAAAAGGATATAATTTATCTCAGGCACTGGGATATGTTGATAAGGAAAGTTTACAAATAGTTATTAATCCTAATAAATGGTATGATGCAAATGGAGTTCCGGCTAAAGGTGCTGTTATTGGTCAAATTACATTTGTAACCGATGGAAAAGTTGAGGGAGTAAATAAAGGAAAGAAAATTTTCCCTGTATGTATTTGGTTAGATGATAATTTTTAAAATAAATTAAGTATGAAATATATATTTGTAAAATTATATAATAAAAATAAAGTGATTAATTTAAATATATTTAGAAATATTACTTTGTTGTTAGTGTTTGTTTTTGGGATGATGTCTTTTGATGTTTCTGCTCAAAAAGAAGTTTCCGGTGTAGTTGTTGACGAAAACGGGCAATCGCTTGTAGGAGCTGCAATCATTGTTCAAAAAGAAAGACGAGGAACAATAACTGATGTTAATGGAGGTTTTAAAATATCAGTAAAAAAAGGAGATATCCTTGTTTTCTCATATCTGGGTTATAGAAATTATAACTTGCGTATTGATAAATTTAAAAAAGATTTGCGTATAGTATTAAAACCCGACACAAAATTTATTGACGATGTGGTTGTAGTTGGCTATGGTTCCATGAAAAGGTCGGATTTAACAGGAGCTGTGTCGTCTGTTAATTCCCAACAAATAAAAGGGTATAAAACAAGTTCCGTTTTAGAAGCTTTAGGAGGTCAGGTTGCCGGAGTGCAAATTACTCAACAAGATGGAACGCCGGGTGCAGGGTTCGATATAAAAATCAGAGGTGTGGGAACTGTTACCGGAGATGCTTCTCCTTTATATATTGTTGATGGTTTCGAAGTAGATGATATTGGTTATTTATCTCCAAACGATATCAAAGATATTCAGATACTTAAAGACGCTTCGTCTTCTGCTATTTATGGAGCTAGGGCAGCCAATGGTGTTGTGTCGGTTACTACAAAATCAGGAGAAGTAGGAAAACCTGTTATTTCGTACAGTGGTTCGGGGAGTTATAGGGAAATTTCTAACACTCTTGATATGTTGAGTCCTTATGAGTTTGTTAAGCTTCAAATGGAAATAAATCCTGATCGTTTTGAGCACACTTATTACAGAAGTGGTTCCGACGACGATGGAGTACCTTATAAATACCAATCATTAGAAGATTACAAGGGAGTTAAGGGGATTAATTGGCAGGATGAAACTTTTCGTCCTACATGGTCGCAAGACCATAATGTATCTATCTCAGGTGGAAATAAAAAATCAAAATATTTCTTCTCGTTTTCAGATTATAGCGAAAATGGTATTTTTAAAAATAGCGGATTTAATAAAACTACCGCTAAAATGAAAATTAGCCAGTCACTTACTAAAAAAATTAATCTTCAAACATCAATATATTATTCTAAGTCGGTTAGAGATGGAGCGGGAACATCATCGGGAAGTGGCAGATTCAATGCTTTGGCTCAGGTTTTAAGTGCTCGTCCCACCGGAGGTTTAAAAGTATCGGACTATGATTTATTAAATAAGGCAATCGATCCTTTGGAGTTGGAATTAAGTGAGAGTTTAGCACAAGTAAATCCAATATTGCAAGCAGAATCGGTATTTAAGAAAAGAGCTGTTGAAGCTTGGTCAGCTAACTTAGCTTTGTCTGTTAATATAGTTAAAGGATTAAAATTTAAAGCTACCGGCACCTATCAACCAAGATATTATCGTAACGATTTATTTTATCATGATGGTTCAAAAGAAGCTTATCGAAATGGTAAAAAGCCTTATGGGGAAACATATATGGGAAAATCAACTCGTTGGACTCAGAATAATGTGTTTACCTGGAACAAAAAGATTAATAAACATTCTATGAATGTTATGTTAGGTGAAGAATTATCTGTTAGCACTTCTGAAGGCTTAACCGGACAGGCAAAAGATTTTCCTTTTGATAATTTAGGGAATGATAATTTGGGAATTGGTCCTACTCCAAGCAAGGTGACGACTTCGTATTACGAAAAACGACTGCTGTCTTTCTTTACCCGTGTAAATTACAACTATAGAAATAAATATCTTTTTACAGGTACATTAAGAGCTGACGGATCAACTGTATTTTCCGATTCTAATAAGTGGGGTATATTTCCTTCTTTCTCTTTAGCATGGAGAGTAAATAATGAGGAATTTATGAAGAATATTAATTTTATTTCTAATCTTAAATTCCGTTTAGGCTGGGGTACTGTAGGAAACGACAGAATTTCAAATTTCCTTTCTTTAGATTTATATTATCCTAGTAAACTTGGACTTGGAACAAAAATGTTTACGGTTCTTAGTCCTAAGCAATTGAGAAATAAAAACTTAAAATGGGAAGGTTCCTCTACCTTTAATATTGGAGTTGATGTTGGTTTGTTAAAAAACAGAATTAATTTTAATGCTGAATATTTTATTAAAAATACTAAAGATTTATTGTTGGCTCAGAGTCTTGCTTATGTTACAGGTTTTGCTTCTCAATATCAGAATATAGGAAAAATACAGAATAAAGGGTTTGAATTGAGTTTAAATACTGTAAATATAAGGTCGGGTAAGTTTATGTGGAAAACCACAATCAATTTCTCTACCATTACCAATGAATTAAAGGCTTTACAAAAAGGTTTGTCCGAGATGTATGCTTACTCAAGATTTAACTCCGAATTTACAGGATATGACTATATTGCTAAAGTAGGTTCTCCTTTAGGCTTGATTTACGGATACGAGTTCGACGGTGTTTACCAGGATTCCGACTTTGATGTTACTCCCGGCGGGAAAAGAGTTTTGAGTCAGGGAGTTACAAATAATATTCATTATGGGAAAGTTCATCCGGGAGTTATTAAATATAAAGATCAAAATGGAGATAACCTGATTACTCCTGAAGATAGAACTGTTATTGGAAACACATTACCTGATTGGTATGGTGGGATAACCAATAATATATCCTATAATGGTTTTGACTTTTCTATGTTATGGCAATTTAATTATGGTAATGATGTGTATAATGCAACTCGTTTGTATATGACTCAATCACACAGAGAGCGTAGAAATCTAATGGCGGAAGTTTCTGATAGATGGCAGCCTAATAACGCATCTAATTTAGTTCCATCCGCTAAAGGTTATATCCGAAACGAATTGAATTCTCGTTTTGTAGAAGATGGTTCTTTTTTGCGTTTAAAGAATATTACTTTAGGTTATTCTTTACCAAAAGAATTTTTACAACGCTATTATATTGATAAATTAAGATTTTATGTATCTGCACAAAACTTACTTTGCTTAACTAAATACAGTGGTTATGACCCCGAAGTAAGTATGAGGAAAAATAATCCTATGACACCCGGATTAGATTGGGGTGCTTATCCTCGCAGTAAAGTATTTGTGTTTGGTGTAGAACTTAAATTTTAATATATATTGTAATGTTCAAAAAACATTTAAAACTTAAAAATTATAAAGATATGAAATATAGAATATTAATATTATTATTTATAGGTTCATTAATTGCTTCTTGTTCGGATATGCTTGAAGAAAAAACATATGACCAAGTTCAAAAAAACGGTTTTATGTTGAATGCTAAAGAAGCTAAGGTTACCTTATTGGGTGTATATCGACCATTGGTTTCTAATGATTTATATGCCTATAATTTATCGGTGTTATTTAATTTATCTACGGATATAGCTCAATGTGAGGGTTCTAGTACCGTTGGTTTTCGTGAAATACCTACAAATGCTTTTTCTTCAAGTAATGTTAACATAGAAAGATGTTGGAAAGGTTTATATAATGCTATTTATACGGCTAATTCTTTTATAGAAACATTAAGCCATAGTGCTCAAAATTTTAAAGGAACCGATAGAGAATTAGCTAGAATATATTTAGGTGAGGCTCGTACACTTAGAGCCTTATATTATTTTGAACTTGTCAGGTGGTATGGTAATATTATTTTAATTAAAAATACTAAACAATCTTATGATAAACCTGCTACTTTTGTTCAGGCAGACCCTGTTGAAGTTTATAAATTTATAGAAGAAGATTTATTGTTTGCAGCTGATGTTTTACCTTATGCAGTTGATGATGTTTTACGTAGTGACTTGAATTTCAGAATGTCGAAAGGTAGTGCTTTGGGGTTGTTAACTAAAGTATATGCAACTTGGGCAGGAGCTCCTATTAAAGATGAAACTAAATGGGAAAAGGCTGTTAATACAGCTCAAATACTTATAAATTCAGGTAAGCATGGATTGCTTAACGCTTACGAAACATTATGGAAAAATACATGCAATAGTATTTGGGATTCAAAAGAAAGCTTAATTGAAGTTAGTTTCTTTGCTGATGCTGTTACAGGTTCTCGTTTACTTGATCCTTGCGGGCGAATAGGTAAATGGAATGGTGTTAGAGCTAATACTATTCCCGGAGAGCGTGGTCGTAATAGTGGTGTAACTCGTGTTGTTTATACTTTTATGCAAAATTGGGAAAACAAAGATAATGATAAACGTTACGATATTTCTATTGCCGATTATTATTACAAAGGACGTGTTAAAACTTTGTTATCTTTAAAAACACCTGAGCAAGATCCTAAAAATTGGCAAAGATGTACCCCGGGAAAATGGGATACCGAAAAATATGTTAAATCTGCCAATAGTTTGTTAAGTAACGATTATTCTAATATAAATTGGTACATTTTAAGATATGCAGATGTGTTATTATTATATGCCGAGGCTCTTAATGAATCAAAAGGAGGACCTACTCCGGAAGCTATTGAAGCTGTAAATATGGTTCGTCGTCGCGGATATGGTTTGCCTGTTGGAGAATTATCAAGTGTAGCGGATATTACTTCTTCTTCGCAAGAAGATTTTCGTAAGTTAATTCAGAAAGAGAGAGCATATGAACTTGCCTTTGAAGGGCATAGAAAACAAGATTTGTTGCGTTGGGGAATATATGTTGATAGAATACGTGAAACAGCTCAGAATTTGTTAGATTGGTATTCTGGTGCTAATTATACCGTTGTTGAATATACCGAGAAAAATAAAAATGAGTTATTACCTATACCATTACGCGATAAAGATATGATGCCTCAGGTTAAACAAAATCCAGGTTGGAATTAATCCTAAATTATATTATATAATGATGGCCGGAGTATTTTTATTTTTATATTTTATTTATTATATTTGAAAATCTTAATTTTAATATGTATATACTATGAATAAAATTTTAAATTTAGTTTCTTTTTTAGTTATCTTGCTTTTGTTTAGTGCTTGTAATCAAACAAAAAAAACTACAGATAAAGAAACTTCAAAAACTAAAAAACCTAATATTGTAATTGTATATTGCGACGATTTAGGTTATGGTGATTTAAGTTGTTATGACGGTATCGGACTAAAAACTCCAAATATCGATGCTCTAGCTTCTTCAGGAGCTAAATTTACTAATGGATATGCAACTTCAGCTACTTGTAGTCCAAGTAGATTCGGATTGCTAACAGGAACATATCCTTGGCGCAATAAAAATGCAAAGATTTTACCCGGAACAGCTCCTTTGCTTATCTCTACGGCACAACCTACATTACCTAAAATTCTTAAAACAGTAGGTTACCAAACAGCTGTTATCGGCAAATGGCATTTAGGGTTAGGAGATGGTAATGTGAATTGGAATGAGCGAATAAAACCATGTCCTAACGAGGTTGGCTTTGATTATTCGTTTATTATGGCTGCTACACAAGACAGAGTGCCTACAGTTTATATAAAAAATGGTAATGTTGTGAATCTTGACCCTAACGATCCTATTGAGGTTAGTTATAAACATAATTTCGACAATCAACCTACCGGAAAGAAAAATCCTGAATTATGTACCAAAATGATGTGGAATGACGGTCACAATGGTACTATTGTAAATGGAATAGGTCGTATAGGTTATATGAAAGGTGGTGAAAAAGCTAAATGGGTAGATGAGGACATGGCTGAAGTTTTTCTTGGTGAAGTGAAAAATTATTTAAAATCACATAAAGATAAACCTTTCTTTTTATATTATGCAATGCAACAACCTCATGTACCTCGTACTCCGGGGAAACGATTTGCCGGTAAATCAGGCTTAGGTCCCAGAGGTGATGTTATTCTTGAAGCTGATTGGTGTTTTGGTGAATTTATGAAAACATTAAAAGAAGAGGGTTTAGTTGATAATACGTTAATAATATTTTCTAGTGACAACGGTCCGGTTCTTGATGACGGTTACGATGATTTCGCTGTTGAAAAGCTTGGCGACCATAAACCGTGGGGTCCTCTTCGAGGCGGAAAATACAGCTTATTTGAAGCAGGATGTAAAGTTCCTTTTATTACTAATTGGAAAAATGTTATAAAACCTCAGGTTAATAATGCTCTTATCTGCCAAATGGATTTATTGAGTTCGTTGGGTAAACTTACCGGGGCAACCGTTCCTATGGGACTTGATAGTAAAGACTTATTACCTGTTTTATTAGGTGATTCCGATAAAGGTAGAAAAGAATTAATTACCGAAGCTACTACAAGAACAGCTTTACGTTACGAAAATTGGATTATGATTCCTCCTTATAAAGGTCCTGCTCTTTTTAAAAATGTAAATATTGAATCAGGAAATTCTAAAGATTATCAGCTTTATAACATTAAAGACGATGTGGGACAAGCTAAAAATTTAGCTAAAGAAAATCCTGAAAAACTAAAACAATTAGTGGAAATTTATAATAAATTACGAAATAATTAAAGTATATTGTTTTATAATAGA
>PDWI01011245.1_pt1 | contig 10838 bp, 9 predicted proteins | sample 1430891 | NCBI WGS metagenome assembly PDWI01 (sample SAMN01162508, study PRJNA174530) | Oral metagenome, whole genome shotgun sequencing project. | biome: Marine environment; feature: Marine mammal; material: Swab sample of the gingival sulcus; isolation source: swab sample of gingival sulcus... | reverse complement strand
GATCTCGCCCGCCTCCAGCGCGGCCTTGAGGGCGGCGAAACTCGGGTCGAAACGGCGGTTGAAGCCGATCATCACCGGCTTGCCCGCCTTGTTGACCGCGGCCTGACAGGCCCGGGCGCGCTCAAGGCTGAGGTCCACCGGCTTTTCGCAGAGCACCGCCTTGCCGGCGGCGGTTGCGGCTTCGATCAGGTCCGAATGGGTGTCGGTCGAGGTGGCGATCAGCACCGCGTCGATCTGCGGATCGGCGATGATCTCGTCGGAACTGCGGTTGGCGATCCCGTAGTCCGCGGCCAGTTCCGCGGCGCTTTCGGCGACCACATCCGACACCGCGACGAGCTCGCTTTTCGGATGTGCGGTGATCGTGGCGGCGTGAACCTTGCCGATACGGCCTGCGCCAAGAAGTCCAACCTTCATCATGTGCCTCCCGAATCCGGATCTTTTGAAAAGGGTGGACAATTTTGAAACCGGTTGCAAGAGGGATTTTCGGTCGCGACGGCCGGGTTGCGGGGGGTTGCGGGGGGGGGGGCACGGGGGGCGCTGCCGACCCCGGCTTGCGGCATCGGGCCAATCGCGCTACCGCAGGAACAGGCAGCGAAAGCGGGGATGCGATGGGCGATGACGGGATCCTGAGCCGGATGCAGGCGCAGCCGGAGGTCGAAACGGTGATCGCCGCGATCGCCGATCTCAACGGCGCGCTTCGCGGCAAACGCATGCCGGTCGCGGCGCTTCCGAAGCTGCTGGAAAGCGGCATGCGGATGCCGCTTTCGGCCGCGGGGGTGGATATCTGGGGCGAGGATATCGAGGGCAGTGAGCTGGTGTTCGAGACCGGCGATGCCGACGGGATCTGCCATCCTACCGGACGCGGCCTCCTGCCGATGGGCTGGACCAGCCGCCCCACGGCGCTGCTGCCGATGTGGCTCGCCTGCGACGATGGCACGCCCTTTCCCGGCGATCCGCGCCGCGCCCTCGACGCGGTGCTGGCGCGCTACCGGGCGCTGGGCCTGAGGCCGGTGGTGGCGGCGGAGCTGGAGTTCTACCTCGTCGACCCCGCCGGGCCGGTGCCGCAGCCGCCGCGTTCGCCGGTCACCGGCCAGCGGCTCGATGCGGATGACGTCTATTCGGTCGACGAGCTTCAACATTTCGACGCCGTGCTCAACGGTATCTACGATGCCGCCCGCGCCCAGGGCATCGGTGTCGACAGCGCGATCTCCGAAAACGGCGCCGGGCAATTCGAGATCAACATGGCCCATGTGGACGATCCGCTGCGCGCCGCCGACGATGCGCTGCTGTTCAAACGTGTGGTGCGCGGAGTGGCGCGGACCCACGGGCTTGCGGGCAGTTTCATGGCGAAGCCCTACGGCCAGAGGGCCGGCAACGGGTTCCATCTGCATGTCTCGCTGCTCGACGAGGCCGGGCGGAACCTGTTCGACGATAGCAGCGATACCGGCTCCGTAATGCTGCGCCACGCGGTCGCCGGAATGTTGGCGACGATGGCGGAAAACACGCTGATCTTCGCGCCCCATGCGAATTCCTACCGGCGGCTGACCCCGGGGACCCATGCGCCGGCCGCCATCGGCTGGGGCTACGAGAACCGCACCACGGCGCTGCGCATCCCCGGCGGCGACCCGAAGGCGCGGCGGATCGAACATCGGGTGGCGGGGGCGGATGCCAACCCCTATCTCGTGCTCGCCGCGATCCTCGGCGGTGCGCTGCTCGGGATCGAGGGCCAGTGGCGGCCGCCCGCGCCGGTCAGCGGCGATGCCTATGCGCAGGATCTGCCGCAATTGCCGCCCGACTGGGCCTCGGCGATTGCAGCTTTCGGGAGCGGCCCCCATGTGGAGACGCTGTTTTCGCCCCGGCTCCGCGACATGTTCACCGGCTGCAAACGACAGGAGCTTGCGGTGTTCCGGTCGCGGGTGAGCGCGTTCGAATACCGCAGCTATCTGGAAACCGTCTGAACCCGGGCGTCAGCGGGTGCCGGTGAGGCGCCGGGGCAGGGGCACCAGCAGCGTCGCGGCGAGGCCGAAGATGCCGGTAAACGCGGTGAGGAGCGCGGGGCCGGCGATGTCGGTGAGCCTCTGCCCCAGCCGTCGCGCGAGGCCCAGAAGCACCGCCAGCGCCGCCAGATTGCCGGTCAGCGCGAGCCAGCTGCCCGGGTGCAGATGCCAGCCGAGATAGCCGCTGTTGGCGGCCGCGAGGTCGAGGGTGAAGGGAAACAGCGCCTTCGCGATCATTGCATGGGTCATGCCCTCGGTGCCGGGCACCGGACGGCTGTAGCTGGCGAAGGGCTCGAAATCCGGGGTGAGCGCCACCGCATGGGTGATCTCGCCATTGCCATAGACGGCCGTGGGCGCCACCGGGTTGATCAGCAGCTTGTAGTTCATATGGTCGGGGTCGTAGCCCTCGACCGGCAGCGGCACCAGCCCGTATCCTTCGGTTTTCATGAGGAAAAGCCTGCCATCCTCGGAGAGCACCAGCCCGAGGAACACGCGCTTTTCATTCTCTACCACCTTGATGCTGCGGATGCCGAGATCCGCCGGGACGGGGGTGCGCCGCACCAGCGGTGTGTCGCCCTGCCGCTTGACGTGGAACAGCGCGCCGGTGGCATCGGTGATGAACACGCCCTCGTCGAAAGGCTTCAGGATCGTCTGCTTGCCTGCCACCAGCCGGGCGGGGAAGGTGAAGCCTTCGGCCAGAAGCGCTTCGGTAAAGCTGGCCGTGAGCGCGGGGTCGACCCGGTTCACGTCGACATTGACAAATTCCATCGCCGCCGGGGTCATGCGGAACACATCCTCCGGAAACGACAGCCCGGCGCGGTCCGGGTCGCTGTCGAGCAGCGCATGGACCGGCACCCGCGGCCGCCGGTCGGCAATCTCGCGCGCCTTCAGCTCGAACACCTGCCGGGCGTCGCGGATGGTCTGCTTGTCGTAGGACACGCCGTTGAAGCTGATCGGCAGCAGGCCCCAGAGGTCCATGTTGCGGTAATAGATGAAGGGCAGGGTCTTTTCGAAGCCCTGCCGGTCGAAGCTCTTGCCGCTCGCGGAGCGGTAGTCGAAATCGTGGTGGCCGTGATGTTCGCGGAACACGAAATCCTCCTCGACCACCGAATAGAACATATGCGTCGGTGCGATGTCGGGGGCGAAGCTCATGGTGTAGAGCCGTGGCAGGATGATAGCCGCCAGCACGATCACCAGAGCGGAGAGGCTGAACCAGGAGAGAAGACGCGCCATCGTTCACAGCCCCCCGTTGCGGAACCGGTAGGCCGCTTGCAGCGCCGCCGGGGCGAGAAGGAGAATGACGGGCACCAGCCCGCCGAGCGCGAAATCATAGGCCTGATAGGCGGGCGAGCGGAAACAGAGCCAGACCACGCCGCCGGCGATGGCGAGGTTCGCGGCCTGATAGCCGCGGGTCGGCTCCAGAAGCGTCAGCGCCGCGCCGAGATAGGCGGCGACCCCGGCGAGCACCCAGGGGCTGGCGGTGAGCAGCGCCGAGGTGACGAAGGCCACGGGGTAGAAGGTGCCGACGGCGAGCATCAGCGCCGCAATGTCGACCGCGGTCAGCACCGCGAGCGCCGCGAGCCCCACCGCCATATGCGCCAGCACCAGAGCCGGGATGCCCACCGGCAGATGCAGCGACAGCCGCAACCGGCCGCGGTTCAGCTCCGGCAGAAACTGCACCGCCCCGATCAGCGCGCCGGTGATCAGCGGCAGGAAGCGGAGGTCGCCGTAGAGGATGTTGCCGATATGGCTGGTCTGGTAATAGATCATCTCCGCATGTTCGATGCGGAACTGATGCCGGATCGAAAGAAACAGCCAGCCCGCGAAGATCAGATGCGCGGCGAAGACGAAGCCGAGCCAAGAGCGCAGCTTGAGCCATTCCTTGTAGGCGACGGCAGGCATGTCAGTATCTCCCGGTATAGCCGACGAAAGCGTCTTCAAGCGACATCTCGCGCGGGGTGAGCCCCGCGGGGTCGACCCCCGCCGCGCGCAGCGACGCGGCCACGGCCTCGGGGCCGGCAAAGGCGAAGACCTCCCAAGCCCCCCCGGCCACACGTTCGACGCGGTGCAGCCCATGCGCCCCCGGAGGTGGCAGCTCGCCGGTGGCATGGGGCAGGTCATAGGCCCGGAACCGGGCCATGAAATCGGGCAGCGAGGTCTGAAGCACGTCGCCGCCGCGCTGGAGCAGGATCACGTCATCGACCAGCCGTTCCATGTCCTGAACCACATGGCTGGTGACGAAAACGGTCTTCGCGCCCTCGCGGGCATAGTCGATCAGATAGTCGAGGAACAGCCGCCGGTAGCCGGCGTCGAGCCCCATGGTGTAATCGTCGAGGATCAGGAGGTCGGGGTCCTGCGCCATCACCAGCCCGAGCACCACCTGCGAACGCTGGCCTTCCGACATGTTGCGGATGCGGTGGCTGTAGGGCAGGTGGAGACGGTCGACGAGGTTGAAATACACGTCGCGCCGCCATTTCGGATACCATTGTGCGGTGAAACGTTCGATCTCCTCGATCGACATGAAATCATAGGCGAGGTGGCCCTCGAAGACGAGGCCGATGCGGCGTTTTGCATCGGGGCTGAGCGCATGGCTCGGCTCGCCGAGCACCCGCACCTCGCCGGAGGTGGGGGTGAGAAAGCCCATCAATATCTTGATGAGTGTGGTCTTGCCGACACCATTCTTGCCGAGCAGACCGAGGATCCGGCCCGGTTCGACGTCGAAGCTCATCCCGTCATGGATGGCGCGCGATCCGAAATGGTGGACCAGATTCCTCACGGAGATGGCCGGCGGGTCGCCCCGGTTCTGGCTGCCCTGTTTCATGTCCATCTCCGTGGGCAGAAATCGGAGCATGCCGCGCGCATTCACGATCACGCAACATGCTCCGACCTTTTGTTTCGCCTGTCGCGCAGAACCGGGGTCCGCTTCCGCACGACAGGCTCACGACAGCCTCAAGGGCACGGGATCAGTAGATGTCGTCCCCGGTGATCTCGATCTGGTGACCGGCGCCGGCGTCGAACATCACCGTGTAGCTGCCTTCGGGCATGTCGAACACGAATTCGCTGTTCTCGTCCATGGCGCCGTCGACCACGGTGTTGCCCTTGTCGTCGCGCACATACATCGCCACGCCCGAGGCCGAGGAGCCGTCGGAGAAGCCGCCTTCGCACAGGACGGTGCCGTCGCCGTTGTCGTAGCAGGCGCAGATCGGGGTGTGGGCCAGAGCCGGGGTGGCGACGAGCAGGCCGGTGAGCAGAATGGCAAAGCGGGTCATGGTGTTTTCTCCTTGGTGGTCAGGTTGGTTGTTCGGGTGTTCTCGGGTCCGGTGTTTTCGGGCACGGTGAAATCGGGCACATGGCAGGTGCCGCCCGAACTGCCGCATCCGGCACATTCGCCGCAGCCGCCGCCATCGAGGGTGCGGCGGCGTTTGCGCATGAAGCCGCGCGCCAGATAGGCGAAGGCGAGCACGGCGACGATCCCGATGGCGACAAGCTCGAGAACATGGCTGCCGCCGGTCTCCGCGGCGAGGTCGAGGGTGCGTGCGGTTTCGTTCATGACGCATCCTCCTGTGGGCTGCGGGAGAAGATGTCCGGCAGCCAGGGTTTCGGCAGCGCCACCAGCAACAGCAGCGCCACCGCGGCGAGATAGACCGCCGTCATGGTTTGCAGCCCGCTGAGCCCGAGGGCGGCGGCGGAGGTATAGACCGCCGAGGCCACCACCAGTCCGAGCAGGGTCGGGAAGATGATCGAGAAGGTCATCCAGCCGGTCGACTGGGTCTGCACCCGCACCATGATCACGGTGGCGAGGCAGGGCGGGTAGAGCGCGAAGAACAGCATCAGCACCATGGCCGACAGCGGCCCGCGGCCCTCTTCGGCCTGCTGTTCGCCCATCCGCTCTTCAAGCGTGGCGTTCTCGCCCTCCTCCTGATCGAACAGCACGCCGAGCGTGGCCACCGAGCTTTCGCGGGCGGCGAAGGAGGCAAGCAGGGCGATGTTGATCTTCCAGTCGAAGTTTGCGTATTGCGTCACCGGTTCGAGGCTGCGGCCGATCATGCCGAGGAAGCTGGTCTCGATCCGCTCGGAACGCATTTCGCGGCGCAGCGTGCTGCGGGTGTTGCCGAGCTTCCGCAGCGCGTTGAAGGCGGCCTTGGCGTTGGGGTCGCGGTCGCGCAGCACGAAGGGGACGAATTCCGGGTAGTTCTCGCGCACGCCGTCGTCGAGCTTCTTCGCCGCTTCCTTGCTCGAGGCGTTGAGCCGCCGGGCCTTGTAGGTCGCCTGCACATTGACCAGCGAGATCAGCGCCGCCGGATCTTCCACCGCGGCCAGATAGGGGTTGCCCTCGAGGGCGGCGTAGAATTCGGCCGTCGCGGCCTCGGCCTGGGCGCGGTATCCGGCGGCGCTTTCCTTGCTGACGCCGGGGAATTGCAGCAACACGAAGATCACCACCGCGATCGCCACCACCACGGTGCCGACCTTCTTGATGTAGAGCCATGTCCGGTCGAAGGCGCGCCGGGCGACGCCGGAGACGGTCGGCAGGTGATAGGCGGGCAGTTCCATCACGAAGGGGGCGGTCTGTTCGCCGCGCAGCACCGTGCCGGTGAGCAGCCGCGCCACCAGCAGCGCCACCACCACGGTGATGGTGGAGAGATAGAACAGCATCAAGCCCTTGGCTTCGGCGAAGTAGATGTTGATCAGCAGGGTGTAGAGCGGGATCTTGGCCATGCAGTTCATGAACGGCACGGTCAGGATGGTCGCCATCCGGGCGCGGGAATCGGGGATGCCCTTGGTGGCCATCACCCCGGGCACCGCGCAGCCGCCGGCAAAGACGCCGCCGAGGATATAGGGCAGGGTCGAGGCGCCGTGGAGGCCGAAACGGTGCAGGATCCGGTCGAGAATGAAGGCGATCCGCGCCATGTAGCCGGTGTCTTCGAGGATCGCGATCAGCGCGAACAGGATCAGGAAGATCGGCACATAGTTGAGCAGGGTGTTGACCGAATCGACGATCCACAGCCCCAGCGCCCGCACCTGCGGATCGACGAGGAATCCGGCGTCGGGCAGGATGTCGGCGGCGATGTTGCGGAACCCGGCGAGGATCGGCCAGGTCACCTTGGTGAGCTCATAGCCCTGCACGATCGACAGCTGGTAGATCGCCCAGACGGTGCCGATCAGGAAGACCGGCGCGAGGAAACGGTTGAGCACCAGCCGGTCGACCCGTTCGGAGACCGGCACATGCCCGGCCTTGGTGTCGGTGAGACATTCCTCGAGGATCGAGGCGGCGTGACGGTCGCGGGTGGCGGAGATGTGGTCGCCGGCGCTGAGGCCGTGTTTCTCCTCGAACCCGCTGCGCGCCCCGGCCGCGGCCTCGACGATCGCGGTCGCCTCGCCGCCGAGAAGGCCCGACAGCGCGTCATGGGTCTCGTCGTCGTCTTCGATGAGTTTCACCGCGCGCCAGCGGGCGGTGATGTCGTTGGTGCGGGCATCCGCCGCGAGCCGGGCGTGAATATCGGCCACCGCCTCTTCGAGCGGGCCGTAGTTCAGCGTCGCCGGTGTGGCGGGCGGCTCGGCGGCGGCTTCGGCGATGGCGGCGCGCAGCTCTTCGCCGCCCTTGCCGCTGCGCCCGACCACCGGCACCACCCGGGCGCCGAGACGGCGCGACAGCGCCTCGATGTCGATCTCCAGCCCGCGCTTCTTCGCGGCGTCCATCATGTTGAGCGCCACCACCACCTTGAAGCCCAGTTCGAGGATCTGGAAGGTGAGCGGCAGCGAGCGGCGCAGGTTGGTGGCGTCGATCACATTGACCACCACGTCGGGCCGGTCATGGACCAGCGCATTGCGGGTCACCAGCTCTTCCGGCGAGAAGGTGGCGAGAGAATAGGCGCCGGGCAGGTCGGTCACGGCATAATGCTTGCCGTTATAGGCATAGACACCGGCCTTCTTGTCGACGGTCACGCCCGGATAATTGGCGATATGCTGCCTCAGCCCGGTGAGCAGGTTGAACAGCGTGGACTTGCCGCAGTTCTGCTGGCCGGCAAGGGCGATGGCATAGGTGGCTTTCGGGGCCGGGATGTCGGTGGCGGCGGTGGCGTCGGTCATTTGGGCGTCTCCGCGCTGTCGGTGGAGGGGGCGGCGGTCGTGTCATCCGCCTGTTCATCTGCCGGGCGCACCTCCACATGGGCGGCCTCGCGGCGGCGCAGCGCGATAAACGTGTCGCCGACCTGAATTTCGATCGGATCGCCCATCGGGGCATTGCGCAGCATGGTCACCACCCGGCCGGGCTGGAAACCGAAATCGAGCAGCCGCTGGCGCACCGGCCCCTGGCCGCAGATCCGCTGGATGGCAATATCGGTGCCCGGGGCGACCTGATCGAGGGTCAGGGCGCCAACCCTTGCCCCGTGGTGATGCCGGCGGCCCCAGCCTTTCCCCTGTCCCTTGCGGAAAAACGCGCGTTTCATGACTTCGGTCCCACCTATTGCCGGGGGCCGCGCGGAGCTTCCGCGCGGCCCGTTGTTGAAAGAAGCAAGCGTTACTTGAGATCGTAGGCGCGGATCCAGATCACCGCATCCTGGCTCAGCTCCTTGCCTTCGAACTCGGTGTCCGGGCCGGACCCGAGCGCGGCAAAGCCCCAGAAGCCCGCTTTCGGAACGCCGAAGGTGAACACGCCGTTGTCATCGGTGAAGGCCACAAGCGCGCCGCCCGGGATCGGCTCGGCGGTGGCTTCGCCGGGCTTGTTGGTTTCCATATCGGGCACGGCGGCGAGATATTCGATTTCGATTTCGGCGCCCGGAACCGGCTTGCCATCGGACAGAAGCTGCGCCGAGAAGGTCGAGCCGACCATCGCCGCATAGGGCTTGTTGAGCGGCACGAATTCGGTCTTCATGCCGATCGGCTCTTCCCAACCGGTGGGAATGCCGCCCTTGTTGACATAGGTCTTGGTGAGCTGCTGGATGTAGATATCCTCGCTCTCTTCGTAATAGGGCGCGGGCACGAAACCGACGACATAATCGCCATTGCGCTTGATCGGCACAACGCCTTCGAAGGCCGCGGCTTCGTTATGGGCGGCATGGAAGGTGATCGGCTTCAGGCTGTCGGAGAGGTCTTTCTTTTCGCCCTTGAAGACGTAGAAGAATTCTTCCGGCTGGCCCATGTCCATCGCATGGCCGTTCTCGAACGGATGCCAGAACAGCAGCTTGAAGGTCAGATCGCCGGCGCCTTCGGGGTTGGCCTCGGGGTTGTAGACCAGCTGGAAGTGGGCCGAAGCGGGCATCGCGAAGGTGAGCGCGAGCACGGAAGCAGCAAGCAGTTTTTTCATGTCTTTTCCTCAGGTTGGTGGACGGTCAAGGGGTGTCTGGTGAAGCCTGTCCGGTGAAACGGAGGCGGCCGGAAGCCGGCGCATCCGGCAAGACGGATACGGGCAGGAAGAGCGCATGTGAACGGGAAGAGCGGGTGTGAACATGAGCCGTGTCACGTTTTCCACTTGTTCCCCCTTGGTGCTTCCCGGGGGTGTTTCCCGGGACGTGCAAGGCTTGCCCCTGCACCGCAGCGCTGACCCGGACTCGAGCCCAGACTCGGGCATGGCCCGTTGAGACGAGTTTTTCAAACCCGACAAAAACTGTCAATAATGCGCGTCAATTGCGGCGGTCCGCTGCCCGTTTTTTTACCATGTTTGCGCCCGGTCCGGGGTTTCGCGACCAGGGACTCAAAACCGGGAGCCCGAAACCCGGGGCCTATCTCCGCGGCATGGCGAAATTGAACCGCAGGAAGTTTTCGCCGCCCTTGCCGAAGGTCCGCCCGAGATTGGCCGCGAGGCGGGCCTGTTTCAGAACCCGCGCGTTCACCTCCGCCTCGGCCATGCCGGTGCCGGAGAAATCGACCCAGGCGAGATAGGTGGCCTCGAGCGGCATCGAGCGCACCCCGGGGATCCCGGCAAGGGCCTCGTCGAACAGCCGCCGGTTGCCGTCGAGATAGGCCACCAGCGCGTCGATCCATGCCGCCCCGTCCGGGCTGTAGGCCGCCTCCGCCAGCCGGAAGCCGAAGGCGTTGCCCCAGATGCCGAGCGCCGCCATCCGCCCGGCGAAACGCGCGCGCAGGTCCGCGTCGGGGATGATCACATTGCCGGCATGGATCCCGGCGATGTTGAAGCTCTTGGTGGTGGCGCTCATCATGATGAGGCGGTCTTCCACCCCCTCGATCAGCGCGAAAGGCGTATGGGTGGCGCCGGGGAAGACGAGGTCATGGTGGATCTCGTCGGAGATCAGCAGCAGATCGTGACGGATGCAGAAATCGCGGATGCCCTCGAGCTCGGCGCGGGTCCAGACCCGTCCGCCGGGGTTATGCGGCGAAGACAGCACCAGCAGCTTCTCGTGGCCCTTCATCTGCGCGTCCCAGCGGTCGAAATCGAGCGTGTAACGGCCCTCGTCCTCGGCCAGCACGCATTCGACCACCTCGCGCCCGGCCGCCTCCGCCACCCGCGCGAAGGAATGATAGACCGGCGTGAACAGCACCACCCCGTCGCCGGGGGCGGTAAAGGTGTCGATCGCCAGCGCCACACCGTTTACCAGCCCGTGGGTGGTGAAGATCCATGCCGGGTCGACCTCCCAGCCGTGGCGGTTGCGCATCCACCAGCGGATCGCTTCGAGATAGCTGGTATCGTCGCCATAATAGCCCAGCACCCCGTGCCGGCTCATCTTGTCGAGTTCCGCCCGGATCGGCGCCGCGGCGGGGAAATCCATATCCGCCACCCACATCGAAATCCCGCCCTCGGGCGAGACGCCGTAACGCGCTTCCATCATGTCCCATTTCATCGAATGGGTGCCGCGGCGGTCGATGATGGCGTCGAAATCCATGGGG
>PDWI01009858.1_pt1 | contig 10838 bp, 9 predicted proteins | sample 1430891 | NCBI WGS metagenome assembly PDWI01 (sample SAMN01162508, study PRJNA174530) | Oral metagenome, whole genome shotgun sequencing project. | biome: Marine environment; feature: Marine mammal; material: Swab sample of the gingival sulcus; isolation source: swab sample of gingival sulcus... | reverse complement strand
CTTTATCTATCCTACAAGTGAGGAGGAAAAGACCTTTGAAGTTGGAAAGAAACTCTTAGATGATAAAGAAACGATTGGAGCTTATGTAAACTTCTACAAGCGAGGGATTTCTTTGCCAATAAAAGGCTAAATTTATAGTCTGTCGATTGTTTTATAGTTTTCTTATTGCTCCCTTTTAGAGGAGATGTTGTGATTCTATAGGCTGTAAGTAATAATATTTATTATCTTTGTAGCTATTATTAAAAAGATGTCTAGTTACATTAAATAAAGGCTTAGTAGCTTAGTTGAATAGAGCATCAGATTCCGGTTCTGAAGGTCAAGGGTTTGAGTCCCTTCTAAGCCACAGTATTGTATGTCAGGAGTAAGAGTTGATAAGTGGTTGTGGTCCGTTCGTGTGTTTAAGACCCGATCCTTAGCTACCGATGCTTGCAAGAAGCATCGAGTAACAATAAATGGATCCTTAGCTAAACCTGCTCGAGAGATTCGAATTGGCGATGTGATTGCTGTACGTAAACCTCCTGTCGAATATCAATTTCGAGTATTAGCCTTACTGAATAGTCGGGTAGGGGCTAAGCTTGTTGATGATTATATGGAGAATATCACTCCAAAAGAGCAATACGAAATCCTTAAACTTCAAAAAATCTCTGGATTTGTCGATCGTGCTAAAGGATTAGGTCGTCCTACGAAGAAAGATCGTCGTGATATTGATGAGTTTGCAGAGTATCTTCCTACAGGTTTAGATCTTTTTGATTGGGACGAGGATTGGGATTAATTTTCTAAGTCTTTGTTATTAAGCTAATCTTTTGAAAAGTTTTCCTTATATTTGTGCGGAACTAATAATATAAAGAATAATGCTAACAAAAATTTTATCAATATCTGGAAAGTCAGGGCTTTATAGCCTTGTTTCTCATGGTAAGGGGACACTTATTGTCGAGTCTTTAATTGATGGCAAGCGTACCGCTGTTCACGCCAAAGATCATGTTATCTCTCTAAAGAATATATCAATGTTTACTTACGGAGATGATGTACCTCTATCTAAGGTTCTAAATCGTCTTTACGAAAAGCAAGAAGGGAAGCAAATAGATGTTAAGTCTCTTAAAAATAAGGAAGAGATTTTTGCTTCGTTTGCTGAAGTTTTAGAAGATTTTGATCAGGATAGAGTTTATCCTAGTGACGTGAAAAAACTATATAACTGGTACAATATTTTGGTGGAGTCTGGTCTTACAGATTTCTCAGATCGTAGTGAAACGGAAGAATAACTAAAAAATATAAGGCTATGTACAAAGGAATGAAAAATTATCTTGCAGACGAGCTAAAATCTATTGAAGAGGCTGGTTTGTATAAGAAGGAGCGCATCATTATTACTCCTCAGAATGCTGATATTAAGGTCGGTAACGGACACGATGTGATTAACTTCTGTGCGAATAACTACCTTGGTTTATCGGATCATCCACGTCTTGTTAAGGCTGCTAAAGATGCTATGGATAGCCATGGTTTTGGTATGAGTTCTGTTCGTTTTATTTGTGGAACACAGGATATGCACAAAGCATTGGAGCAAGCGATCTCTGATTACTTTAAGACTGAAGATACAATCCTTTATGCTGCATGTTTTGATGCAAATGGTGGAGTTTTCGAACCGCTATTTACGGCCGAAGACGCAATTATTAGTGACGCTCTGAACCACGCTTCGATTATTGATGGCGTACGTTTGTGCAAAGCTAAGCGTTTCCGCTATGCAAATGCAGATATGGCTGATCTTGAGCGTGCTTTACAAGAAGCTCAATCTTGCCGTTTCAAGATCATCGTAACGGATGGGGTCTTCTCAATGGACGGTAATGTCGCTCCAATGGATCAAATCTGTGATCTTGCTGATAAATATGACGCTTTGGTCATGGTGGACGAATGTCATTCTGCAGGCGTAGTAGGGGCGACAGGTCGTGGTGTCGCTGAGCAATTTAATTGCTACGGTCGTATTGATATTCACACAGGTACACTAGGTAAGGCATTTGGTGGTGGTATCGGAGGATTTACTACGGGACCAAAAGAAGTTATCGAGATGCTTCGCCAGCGTTCGCGTCCTTATTTGTTCTCAAACTCTATTCCTCCTGCAGTCGTAGGAGCTGGTCTTGAGGTCTTTAAGATGCTGAAAGAGAGCGATGACTTGCATGCTAAGTTAATGGAGAATGTCGCATATTTCCGCACGAAGATGATGGAAGCAGGCTTTGACATAAAGCCAACGCAGAGTGCAATTTGTGCAGTGATGCTTTATGATGCGAAATTGTCTCAGGATTACGCAGCTAAGTTGCTAGACGAAGGTATCTACGTAACAGGCTTCTACTATCCAGTTGTGCCTAAGGGCGAAGCTCGTATCCGCGTTCAGCTATCTGCTGCTCATGATCAAGCTCATTTGGATAAAGCGATCAATGCCTTTATTAAAGTAGGTAGGGAATTAAACGTGATTAAGTAGTTCCCCTTAAGTAATTTAATCAAGGATGTGCCTGAAAAGGTACATCCTTTTTTATATACCTAAGATAGAAGATTCCAATACCTACATAGGTAGCAAAAAATACCTACGTTGGTAGCAAAAATTACCTACGTTGGTAGCAAAAATTACCTACGTAGGTAGCAAAAATTATCTACGTAGGTAAGGAAACTTAGCAATATAGGTAAGAAAAAGAGGTGTTGTAGGTGCTAAAATATCTAAATTAGCCGTGAAAAATAGGTGTTTTACTAGCAAAAAACAGCTATTTATGTAGCAAAAAAAATAGGTATTTTGCTCATTAAAATTAGCTATTTATATAGCAATAAATAGGTAGGAAATTAGATAAATTTTCCATTAATTTAAGCTGTTTTTTCTAAAAAGCTTAGGCTTTACTTGTATAATTGTTAAAATTTCTTAGCTTTTTCCTTTTATTATCTAAATAAAATCTATATCTTAGCAGAATAATACCTAAATCCTTTTTAGTACAATAAATGAGCAAATACTAATGGTAGAAAACAGTTATATCAAGTTTGATCGTAGGGCTATGGCTAACCTCGATGAATCTTTGCAACGAGAGTATATTCGTACGAATCGTAAGGGTGCTTATTATTGTTCGACAGTTGTCGATTGTAATACGAGAAAATATCATGGAGCCTTAGTTGTGCCGATTCCAGAGCTAAGCCCTAATAACCATGTGCTACTATCTTCTTTGGATTTATCCATTGTGCAATATGGTGTTTCCTTTAATCTTGGACTTCATCAATATCCAAATAATTATTTCAATCCCAATGGGCAGAAATATATTAGGCAGTACAACTTAGACCGTTCATCCTTAGTGTTTTATCGTGTCGGCGGACTTGTCTTATCTCGTGAAATGCTTTTATGTCGCTTCGAACATAGGTTGATTGTGAAATATACCTTGGTTGAGGCAAGTAGTTCGACTACTTTAAGATTTTCCCCCTTCTTAGCCTTTCGTGATGTTAAGCTTTTAACCCATAAGAATGAGCATATTAATAAGGAGAAGGAGCTCGTCGAACATGGCTATGCTTTTCAGCTTTATGACAATTATCCTAAGCTTTATTTACAGCTTTCTAAGGCAAATAATTTCGTAGATCATGCCCATTGGAACGAACAATTGTGCTACGAAAAAGAACGTGAGCGAGCTTATGAATATACGGAGGACTTGTATGTTCCTGGTTATTTTGAGACAACAATTAAGCAAGGGGAGAGTATTTATTTCTCAGCAGGACTTGAGGAGGTAGGTGTTGAGCATCTTCAAGAACTTTTTGAGCAAGAGCGTGCATCTCGTATTCGTCGGGATACGTTTCGCAATTGTCTTCTTAACGCAGCTCAGCAATTTTACTATCGGCCGAATGATGAAGATGCCTATATACTAGCAGGTTATCCTTGGTTTGGTATCCGAGCAAGAGATCTGTTTATTGCTTTGCCTGGATGTAGCTTTTATGCCGATGCACCAGAGCGCTATGAGCGAATTTTAAGGACAATGAAGCCTATCTTCAATGCTCTTATCGAAGGGAAATCTTATAATAAAGAAATTCAAAAGCTTGATGATCCAGATGTAGGACTCTGGTTTGTCTGGGCTATACAGCAGTATCACAATTACCAAAGGAATAGGGGTGAAAAGCCTAATACTGATACCGCTTTCATCAAGAAAATTATTCATTACTACTTGAATAATCAGAATCCTTACGTTCGTTTTCATGAAAATGCTCTACTTCGTGTTCAAGATACCGTAGAGCCTCATACTTGGATGGATGCTCAATTGAACGGAGCTTCGGTGATTAAACGAACAGGCTTTCTAGTTGAGATTAATGCCTTATGGTATAATGCTTTAATGTTTTATAAGGAAGTTTCAGATAAGGAGGAGTGGACGGAAGAATATGAGTTTCTAAGTAAACAGATCTGCAAGTCTTTTAACGATACCTTCGTGAATAAGCATCATTATCTCTTTGATACGGTTCGTGAGCATGGCCAGGCGGATTGGGGTGTACGACCAAATATGATTTTTGCAGTTTCCTTGCCATTTTCTCCACTACCTATCAACATTCAGAAGACTGTCCTTGAATACGTAACTAGGGAGCTAAGGACAAGTAAGGGCTTGCGAACGCTCAGTCCTAACAGCCTAGGTTATTGGGGGGTATGTAATGGGAAACAAGAAGATCGAGAGCAAGCGTATTATAATGGTTCGATCTGGCCTTGGCTACTAGGTGCGTATTTTGAAGCCTATATCAAATTATATGGAAAGCTCTCGATTTCGTTCATTGAGCGGACTCTTATTGGTATGGAAGTCGAAATGCAGGAGCATGGTCTAGGGACTATTAGCGAACTCTTCGATGGTAATCCGCCTCATAAAGGAAGGGGGGCGATTTCCTTTGCTATGAGCGTGGGGGAAATATTAAGGAGCTTGGCACTTCTAGAGGAGCTAAAGGATAAAAATAAGGTGAAATAAATCAGAACCGATGAAGGCATTAATGTTTGGGTGGGAATTTCCGCCACATATACTAGGAGGCTTGGGGACAGCGAGCTATGGGCTAACGAAAGGAATGAAGGAGCAAGGGGACTTGGATATTACCTTTGTGATTCCCAAGCCACGAGGTGATGAGGATAAAAGTTTCTTAAAAATAATCGGTATGGCCGATACCCCTATTGTTTACCGTGATGTCAATGCAGACTCTGTTCGGGAGCAATTAAACGGTCGCATGGATGCTGAGACGTATTTTCATCTAAGAAATCATATTTACGATGACTTCTCTTATATTCAAACTAGCGAGCTAGGGACTATTGAGTTCTCTGGGCGTTATCCTGAGAATTTGTTAGAAGAGATTAACAACTACTCAATTGTCTCTGGAGTTATTGCACGAGCAGAAAACTTTGATGTTATTCATTCTCATGATTGGCTTACTTATCCAGCAGGTATACATGCCAAAAATATTACGGGTAAACCTTTGGTGGTGCATGTACATGCTACGGACTTCGACAGAAGTAGGGGAAATGTCAATCCCAATGTCTTTGCGATTGAAATCGACGGCATGAATCATGCTGACCATATTATTACAGTTAGCGAACTAACACGTCGTACAGTCATAGAGAAGTACCATCAAGATCCTAGTAAGGTAACGACGGTACATAATGCCGTAATCCCTTTGTCAAAAGAGATCCTTTCGCTCCCAAATAAACGACATGTTAAGGAAGCGGTTGTTACCTTCCTCGGAAGAATAACGATGCAAAAGGGTTGTGAGTACTTTGTCGAAGCGGCAGCCTTAGTTCTTTCGAAAACGCAGAATATTCGTTTTATAATGGCAGGAAGTGGGGATCTGATGGAGGAAATGATCAATTTGGTTGCTAAGTACAATATTGCGGATAGATTCCACTTTACAGGCTTCTTAAAAGGTCAGGAGGTTTACGAAGTTTTCAAGGCTAGTGACGTTTATGTTATGCCTTCGGTCTCTGAACCCTTTGGTATCTCTCCATTGGAAGCTATGCAGTGTGGTGTCCCTTCTATCATATCAAAGCAGAGTGGCTGTGCTGAGATTCTCAACCATGCTATAAAGGTAGACTATTGGGATGTCGAGCTAATGGCAAATGCTATCTATAGTTTAACTCAATATCCAGCTTACCATGAGTACATCAAAGAGGAGGGGCTTAAGGAGGTCAATGCTATTACATGGGTTGATGCAGGATATAAGGTGCGAAAAATATATGATAAAGTTCTAAAAAATAACTAAATACGATGAAGAAGATTTGTTTTTGTTTTCAGATACATCAACCATATAGACTGAGGAGTTTTCGTTTTTTTGAAATAGGTTCGGACTTTACGGACTATGAAGATGCGTTTACCAATACGGACATCTTTCGAAATATAGCACAGCAATCTTATATTCCAGCGAATGAATTGATGCTAGATTTATTGGAGCATAATCCTGAGTTCTCAATAAGCTATAGTATATCAGGCTTAGCCATCGAACAAATGGAGCTATATGGTCCTAGCTTGATTGAAAGCTTTCAGCGTCTTGCTCAGACAGGACGGGTGGATTTTTTGCTTGAACCCTATGCACATTCCGTTTCCTCCCTTTATGATTTAGAAGAGTTCCGAAGACAGCTGGAGCAACAAGAGGCAAAATTACGAGATACCTTCGGTGCTAAGCCTGTAAAGATATTATGCAATACTGAGCTAATCTATAATGGCGTCATAGCTGAGTACTGTAAAGAGTTGGGTTTGGAAGCTGTTATTGCTGATGGTAATCGACCTTTCCTAGGAGGTCGTAATCCTAATCAATGCTATCAAGCATCCGAAGCTCAAGGCTTAAAGATCTTATTGCGTAATACCTACTTATCTGATCTTATTGATGAATATTTCTCTCGTTACGATTCTCCTGAGTATCCAATGACAGCAGATAAGTTCTTCTCAAGAATCAACGAGAGATTAATTGGGAATGATGACACTGCTCTTATTTACCTAAATTATGAGTCTTTAGGATTAAAGCACCATAAAGACACTGGGATCTTTGAGTTCTTTAAGGCTCTACCACGTTTTGCGAAGCAGAGTAATATTGGTTTTACAAGACCAAGCTTATTAGTCAAAGAAATAAAGGCGAAAGATTATATCACGAGCGAAAGTACAGCCAGTTTACTAAGATTAACAAATACCCTTACTCCATGGAGATCAAATAAGCTACAGAATAGTGTCATAGAACAGTTACAAGCTGTCTGTGAAAAGGTTCATTTGTGTCAGAATAGAGATATTCAGGCTAAATGGCTAATGTTACAGAGCATTGACCATCTCTACTATATGGATACAGCTCGCTCCTCGGCATTTAGTCCTTATGCTTCGCCTTATGATGCTTATACTAATTATATGAATGTCTTTAGTGATTTCCTCCTTCGCCTAGCATCGCAGTTCCCAGAGGATTATAGCGTTGGGATTAACCACTACGAAGAAGCTTTACAGCAACAGGATAAGCTAATTACTGAGCAGAAAAAAGAAATTAAAAACTTAAAAGCCAAGCTTACACGTTTGGAAAAGAAATTATCAAAATAAAGTTATGACAGACCATAAGAAACTAAGGATTGATTCAGAGCTAATAGGTAATGAAGCTTATGCTCGCAATCAGGAACTGATAGAGATTGAGCTACTTAATACTAAGGAGATTGCTTGGGCTGGATTTGCGAAGTCTCGCTTGTTGAAGCGTATCTCTTTGCCTGACTCTTTGGTGCATATAGGAGACTATGCTTTCTTAGGCTGTGTTGCTTTGGAAGAAATACTTATTCCTCAGCATGTAAAGACTATGGGACATGGAGTCTTTTCTGGCTTAAGCTGTAAAATCAAAGTTGATGAGCGTAATCCTTACTTTTGCTCCATAGATGGCGTACTTTATTCTAAAGACTTAAAGAAACTGCTTGCTTGCCCTAATAGATTTGAATATTTCGAAGTGCCTAGTCATGTCGAAGAAATAGGCTGGTCTGCCTTTCGTGATTGCTCAAAATTAAAAGAGTTAATTATATCGGAGAATGTACTAAGTTTAGGTGAAGATGCATGTTATAATTGTACGGCTTTAGAGCGAGTAGTTCTTCCTAAGTCTATTAAGGATTTGGGTTGGCTTGCCTTTTCTCAGTGTTCATCATTGAAAGAAATTACCCTTCCAGAGGGGCTCACTAAGATTGGCTGGTCGCTCTTCTCCGCTTGCCATAAGCTTGAGACTATAAAGCTACCTGCTTCTGTCGAGGAGATTGGTTTGGCAAGCTTTGCTCATTGTTATGCTTTGACAGAAATTGATCTACCTAAAGGATTAAGGACTATTGGAGGAGGAGCATTTTCAGACTGTCCTAATCTCAAACGTATAAATTGCTATAGCCCTATTCCTCCGAAACTAGAAGACTTTGATTTTTATGGAGAACTCCAAGTGCCAGAAGAGGCTGTCGAATTATATAAGCAAACTGAACCTTGGTCTCAGTGTAAGATAATTAAGCCTCTTGATTAGAAGTCATAGCTTACTTCCCAGTCAATCGTCTTATTTTCCATACCACATTCTTGAATCATACTCATGTCATCTTTGGCTTGCTGACCAATAGTTGTGAGTAGGTCGCCTGTGATTGCAGCATTAATCCCTACATAAATAGCCTTACGTTGCATCTCTGGAGATAGCTGAGCTCTACCTCCAGAGAAGCGAAGGTAAGCTGTCGGATTAACTAACCTAAAGATTGCTATTGCTGTAAGAATCTCATCATCAGTTAGAGGCGAAGCTTCACCAAGAGGAGTCCCATGTATTGGCTGTAAGATATTAACAGGAATACTTTCGGACTTAATGCTTTTGAGGTAAAAAGCTAATTCGACACGCTGTTCAGGACTTTCTCCCATTCCAATAATCCCTCCACTACATATTCTCATACCTACGCGTCGAGCAGCTTCAAGAGTTGCTTCCTTATCAACCTGTGTATGTGTAGAGCATAGCTCCTTAAAGTAACTTGGAGCTGTTTCCATATTGCAGTGATAGGTTGTTACGCCACTATCAAAAAGTATTTTTAGTTGAGACTCTCGGAGTAATCCTAATGAGGCACAGCACTTAAGTGTTGGGTTTGCCTTTTTGATTGCACGATAGCTAATAGCAATCATATTAATTTCCTTATTGCTTTGTCTCCTTCCACTTGCAACGAGGGAGAAACGTCCAATACCTTGGTTATGATTATAGCTAGCTTGAGCTACACAGACACTAGGGCTTACTAGAGTATAGCGTTCTGCTGAGGTAGCATAATGAGCTGATTGGGCACACCATTTACAATCCTCAGGACAATTACCACTCTTGGCATTAATGATTGAACAGGTATCGAAGCTATTCCCCATAAAGTGTTGGGTCAGTTCGTGGGCAACCTTATATAATTCCTCTTTTTGATCTGTATATAGGAGTTTAAGGGCTTCGTTATAAGTTATAGTCCCTCCTGATAAAATTCTATTTTTGATATTTTGAATCATTCTTTTTATTTAACCGCTTTGTGTAATCGACAGAAAAACAAGCATTTCTCCTTCTTATTTGATGAATAGGGGAATGCTTGTTTTTATTTGCTTGTATAGATTATTTATTTGCTTGTCAGAAATAGCCTTAAACCATTGTTTCTCAAAGGGTAAAAGAATTATTCTGATTGATAGGAAAAATATTCCCAAAGATTTGATCAAACGTAGCCTAAATTTATAGAAATTGTGCCTACATCTTTTTATTTTGTTGGGAAGAAATTTTAGGTTCTTTTTAACTAATTGATCAAGTATGGCTGTAGATAAATTGCCAATGCCTACATGCTGATGTAAGCTATGAAAAATAGCATAGGGTTTTCTGCTCCATCTACGAAAACGTAGGGATTTAGTTGCAAGAACTAATGCTGTATTTTTTCTATCTATGACCTTGGTCACTCTTTGTTCGAAGACTTATTTATTGACAATCTTCTCAATTGCTCCAGTGTTTGTATCAAAAAAAACTGCTGTAATAGCTTGATCATCTAGATTAAACATCTCTTTATTAAGAGCTTGTATTGAGCCAAATTGTGTCAAAGGTAGGCGAGTGTCCAATAGACTATGCTCATTCATTGAGAGCTTAATCCGTGCAATCCCTGGCATGTTAAAGATTAGTCCATTATTTTGTTCGATCTTCTCACGCTCTTCTTTGTTAAGTTTCCTTTGGCGTTCGATAGCCATGATGTTTAGTTGGATAGGCTCTCCTGAAAGGTCTTCATTATCTACTAGCCCCCAAGTCTCAGAGAAACGACAGATAAGCTCTTCTTGTATATCTTCTTCACTTGGGTTGATCCTAAAATGGTAAGTTTTGTAGCGGATAATGGTGTCTCCAGTGAAGAGCCTACTTGCTTTTTCTTCCTCTTGTTTGAGCTTTGATAGGATTAACTTCATTGCTTCTCCATCTGCTGGCATCTTTTCTGCTCGTCCTAAGAGAATATCATTTTGAGTTTCTCGTAGTTCGTAGATGTAATTAGCAACAATTTTAGCTCTACGATACTGACTTGTAGCTAAACGATAGTCTCGAGGTAAAGCTGGTAAAGTAACATCTAAGAGATGGTCTTCTTTCTTTATTTTTTGATCATGACTATCGTCTATTTTTTTCGCATTGACACTCTCAATAATATTTCCTTCGCGAAGGTAAAGACATGGGGCAATGCTGTTTTTATTGAAGCGTACTAAGTATTGTTTTTCAGGATCAGGAATACTTGTAAGATCACATCTAACCTCATCAATGATGTACTTCGTTGTGTTTTTTTCTGAGGGACGTAGGTTGAGAAACTTGAGAGCATAAGCTTGAAATTGTCCTTTTTGGTAGCTCTCTTCTCTGACTGTTAT
>PDWI01010163.1_pt1 | contig 10839 bp, 5 predicted proteins | sample 1430891 | NCBI WGS metagenome assembly PDWI01 (sample SAMN01162508, study PRJNA174530) | Oral metagenome, whole genome shotgun sequencing project. | biome: Marine environment; feature: Marine mammal; material: Swab sample of the gingival sulcus; isolation source: swab sample of gingival sulcus... | reverse complement strand
GGTTGAGTAGCAAATTCTATTTTTTCTTTCAAATATTTATCAATCAATTTTCTCCATTCTACATATGCTTTTTCTTTCTTTTGGATTAAAACATCGTTATATATTGCACCCCAAATTTCTCTCATTATTTTTTCCCATTTGTTTTTTACCGTTATGAAAAACATAGTATTAACATTATTAATATTCATTTGTTTTTGAGTATTTTTTAGTTCTATTCTTATATCTCTTGTGCAAACTTCAGCTACATCAAATAATAATTGATAAACTATTAATTCAATTGAATCTTCGGAAAGGATACAAGAACAATTTTTACAAAACATAGGTGCTAAATAAACCTTATCGTAGCCTTTCCTTTTTTTTATCTTTTTTGATAAGTGTGATTTAGGAATATCTACAATGCCTTTTATTTCTATGGTAGCAGACATCTTTAAACCATATTTTTTATTGTATTTTATACAATCGGAATTAGAAACAGATTGGAAATGAGAGTAGTCTATTTTAACATCTGGTTGCCAATATAAACCTTTGCTATCTTCAGCCTGATTATAATTTTGAGCATTCAATGTAAAGGTAAGTATGCTAAAAAAAATAAAAATTATTGTGTTTAATTTCATCATAGTTATTTATTTTTATTTCTTAGTTTATTTTATATTCAAAATAAAGTCAAAGTTATTTTCATAATAACATTAACCATTTTTCATATAGAGTTATTTTATATAAAGCATAAAAATACTCAATAAAACCAAACTTACAAAAAAACATATAACATTATCTTAAAAATAATCCATCCATTTTCTCACTTATTAATTTTAAAAAAATCACAATCCATCTTTAATGTAAATATTTGTAAAAAGTGTGTATTGGGTTTTATGTAATGTAAAAAAATAGTTATTAATAATTTTTTATAGTATATTTTATTAATATTCTTTTAAAAATCATTTATATTTTTTGGATTTAACATTTAATTTAAATATTTGATTAATAGTGTATTAATTTTTATATTTATCTTAAATCATTTATATTAAATTTATATTTGTTTTATTTAGCATTTATTATTGTTTAAATTTGTGCATACTTTAAAAATAAGTTATTAAGAATTGTGTTTATTAAAAATAAAATTTCAAAATGTTAAAAAAATTAATTCTTTTTGTAGCTTTATTATTTGTTTATACAAATAGCTATTCGCAAAAAATATTATCGCCCAATGGAAAATTAGAGATGAATTTTTCATTAGATAATAAGGGACGTCCAACTTATAATTTACTTTATAAAGGTAAAGAAATTATAAAACCATCTCACTTAGGTCTTGAATTGAAAAAAGAAGACCCTGATGCTGCTTTGGATTTTGAATTTAAAAAACGTAAAGATGTCAGTACTTTAGATGAAAAAAGCAATCTTATTTCCGGCTTTACATTAAAAGAAACAAAAACATCTGATTTTGATGAAACCTGGAAACCTGTTTGGGGCGAAGAAAGTGAAATTCGCAACCATTATAACCAATTGGAAGTTACTCTTTACCAGAAGAGTAATGACAGAACAATGAAAATAGTTTTCAGATTGTTTGATGACGGGTTAGGCTTTAGATATGAGTTCCCGCGTCAGAAGAATCTTAATTATTTTACAATTAAAGAGGAGCGTTCTCAATTTGCCATGAACGGCGACCATATGGCATGGTGGCTTCCGGGCGATTACGATACTCAAGAGTACGAGACAGTTACTTCTAAATTATCAGAGATTCGCGGAAAAATGAAAGAAGCCATTACGCCAAATTCTTCGCAAACACCATTTTCACCTACAGGAGTGCAAACAGCACTTATGATGAAGTCTGACGATGGTATTTACATTAACTTACACGAGGCGGCATGTATTAATTATCCTACAATGCACCTTAATTTAGATGATAAAAATATGGTGTTTGAATCGTGGTTAACTCCTGATGCTCGTGGCGATAAAGGTTATATGCAAACTCCTTGTGTGTCGCCTTGGCGTACTATAATAGTTAGCGACGATGCACGTGATATTTTAGCTTCTCGCATGACACTTAATCTTAACGAACCATGTAAAATAGAAGATACATCATGGATTCACCCCGTTAAATATATCGGAGTGTGGTGGGAGATGATTACAGGAAAAAGTTCATGGAATTATACCGATGAATTGCAAAATGTTCAACTTGGAGTAGATGATTATTCCAAATTAAAACCAAATGGCAGACATGGAGCAACTAATGAAAATGTAAAAAAATATATTGACTTTGCAGCTAAACATGGTTTTGATGCCGTGTTGGTTGAAGGTTGGAACGAAGGTTGGGAAGATTGGTTTGGTAAAGAAAAAGACTATGTTTTCGATTTTGTTACTCCTTATCCTGATTTCGATGTGAATGAATTACAAAAATATGCAGCGTCAAAAGGCGTTGAGTTAATGATGCACCACGAAACTTCAGGCTCTACTCGTAACTACGAGCGACATATCGATAAAGCTTATAAATTTATGAAAGACCATAATTATAATTCCGTTAAGAGTGGTTATGTAGGAAATATCCTTCCGCGAGGAAACCATCATTACGACCAGTGGATAAACAATCATTATTTATATTGTATAAAGAAAGCTGCCGAAAATGAAATAATGGTTAATGCACATGAAGCAACTCGTCCTACAGGAATTTGTCGTACTTATCCGAATATGATTGGAAACGAAAGTGCACGTGGAACCGAATATGAATCATTTGGAGGCAATAGTGTTGACCATACAACCATACTTCCTTTTACTCGTCAGATTGGCGGACCAATGGATTATACTCCGGGAATATTCGAAACTCATATTAATAAATTAAATCCGAATAATAATTCCGTGGTTCATTCTACATTAGCACGTCAATTGGCTTTATATGTAACTATGTATAGTCCTTTACAAATGGCTGCCGATGTGCCGGAGCATTATGAGCAATTTTTAGATGCTTTTCAGTTTATTAAAGATGTGCCGCTTGATTGGCAAAAAACAGTTTATCTTGAAGCAGAGCCGGGTGATTATGTTACCATAGCTCGTAAAGATAAAAATTCCGATAATTGGTTTGTTGGCTCTTCGGTAGATGAAAGAGGTCATACATCTCAATTTACTCTTGATTTTCTCGACCCGAAAACAAAATATATTGCTACTTTTTATGGCGATGCTAAAGATGCAAGTTGGGATAAAAATCCACAAGCTTACATTATACGAAAAGGTATTGTAACTAATCGTACTAAACTTAAAATTAATGCTGCATCAGGTGGCGGTTGGGCTATAAGTATTGTAAAAGTTACTTCAAAGTCTCAAACTAAAGGATTAAAGAAATTAAAAATTAGAAATTAGTGTGTATTGTTATTTTTATAAAAACAATTTTAAATTATAGTTTTATGAATAAAATTTTGAATATAAAGTTTGTCATTATGTTGTTAGTTGGTTTATTTGTTTCGACAAATATTTTACTAGCTCAGGAAATGACTATTACCGGTAAGGTTATTGATGCTGATAACGGAGAACCCATACCGGGTGCTACAGTAGTAATTAAAGGGACTACAACCGGTACAATTACCGATTTTGACGGTAATTTTAGTGTAAAAGCACAAAAAGGAAATGAATTAGCTTTCTCGTTTGTTGGTTATAAAACAGTAACTGTAGTAATCGATCAACAAAAGAAACTGAACATTTCTTTAAGATCCGAAACAATAGGAGTAGACGAAGTTGTTGTTATTGGATACGGAACCGTGAAGAAAGATGACGCTACAGGTTCGGTAAGTGCTGTAAGTTCCGATGATTTTAATAAAGGAGCCATTACTTCTGCCCAAGAACTTTTGACAGGTAAAAGTGCGGGTGTTGTTATTACAAGTGCAGGAGGTGCTCCGGGAAGTGGCTCTACTATTCGTATTCGTGGAGGTTCGTCTTTAAATGCTTCTAACGACCCGTTGATAATTGTTGACGGAGTGCCAATTAGTAATAGTGGAGTTAATGGTGATGCAAACTTTCTTTCGTTTGTAAACCCTAACGATATCGAAACATTTACAGTGTTAAAAGATGCTTCGGCAACAGCTATTTACGGATCCAGAGCTTCTAACGGTGTTATTTTGATTACAACTAAAAAAGGGAAAAGAGGTAAAGCTCTTAAAATAAATTATAATGGAAATGTTTCTGTTGCTTCTGCCATAAAATATATTGATGTGTATTCGGCAGATGAATTTAGAAAAATTGCCTTGGAGAAAAAAGAACTTTATAATGTTGATACTTATGATAAGTTAGGTTCTTACGATACCGATTGGCAAAGTGAAATTTTCAGAACTTCGGTATCTCACGATCATAACCTTAACTTTACAGGTTCTTATAAGTCTTTACCTTATCGTGTATCAGTAGGATATACCAATCAAAACGGTATTTTGAAAAATACAGATATGCAAAGATTTACAGGTTCGGTTAATTTGAATCCTACTTTCCTTGATAATTCTTTAAAAGTTAATTTTAGTGGTAAAGTGATGTACACTAAAAATAATTTTGGTGATGCAGGAGCTATTGGTTCTGCTATTAATATGGATCCTACTCAGCCGATTAAAGACGGTAATAAAGCAATGGCAGGATATTTCCAATGGCCTACTTACGGTGCAAATCTTGGTACTCCAAACCCTGTTGAGCAACTTATGGCTGCTGACAATAAGTCGGATGTAACAAGATTTATTGGTAATGTTCAAATAAATTATGCTTTACCTTTCTTACCTGAATTAAAAGCAAATTTGAATCTTGCAGGTGATTACGCTAAAGGTGAAGGACATAATAATCGTCCTGTTACTTCTCCTTCTATTTTAGTTTCTCCTTCTAATTGGGGTAAATTAAATGATTATTCCGATACCAGAAAGAACAGTTTATTAGATTTTTATTTGAATTATAATAAAAAGTTTGGTAAGGCACATGCTTTAGATCTTACAGGCGGTTATTCGTGGCAGCACTTCCAAAGCGAAGGTGACAGTTACACCAGAAGTGTTAAAGATAAAAATCATCCGTTATTAAAAATAGAAGAAAAAGATTTTTCAACTGAAAATTATTTGGTTTCATTTTTCGGACGTGCCAATTACACATTGCTTGATAAATATTTATTTACAGCAACTGTACGTTACGACGGGTCTTCTCGTTTCAAAGACGATAATCAATGGGGAGTATTTCCTTCGTTTGCTTTTGCATGGAAGATAAATAAAGAAAGTTTCCTTAAAGACTTTGATGCTTTAACTAATTTAAAACTTCGTTTGGGTTGGGGTATCACAGGTCAGCAAGATATAGGTAGCGATTATCCGGCTCAAGCTCGATATATTTTGGCATCGCAAGGTTCATATTATTATTTCAACGGAAAATATATTCCTACTTTACGTCCCGATGCTTACGACCCAAATATTAAATGGGAAGAAACAACAACTCAAAATATAGGTATTGATTTCGGTTTCTTTAAAAACAGAATAACAGGTAATGTTGATGTTTATAAACGCGAAACAAAAGACTTGTTAAATACGGTTACTATCCCAAGCGGAAGTAACTTCTCAAATAAATTACTTACAAACGTAGGTAGCTTGGAAAATACAGGGATTGAAGCTTCTCTTAACTTAATGGCTATTTCGAAAGAAGATATGTCGTTAGAATTAGGTCTTAATTTCACTTATAATAAAAATGAAATTACTAAATTATTATTAACAGACGACCCAAATTATATTGGTGTTTTATATGGTGATGCTTTTACCGGACAAAATCAAGTAACAAGGGTAGGACAGCCGGCTTATTCTTTCTTTGTTAATAAGCAAATATATGATTCAAAGGGTAATCCTATCGAAGGATTATATGAGGATATTTCAGGTAAAGGCGGTGTAGTTGCCGGAGATAACGAAGATAAATACGTTTATCAGAAGCCTGTTGCAGATTATCTTTTAGGTTTTTCTTTCAGATATAATTATAAAAATTTAAGTGTATCGGCTTCTACTCGTGCAAATATTGGTAATTATGTATATAATGCTGTTGCTGCCGGTGCTTCTTACGACCAAATACAACAAATAGGTTATTGGAAGAATATGCCTAAATATTTAGACGATACTAAATTTGTTAAGCGTCAGTTTACAAGTGATTACTTTGTGGAAAATGCTTCTTTCTTTAAATTAGATAACCTAACTTTTGGTTATAATTTAGATAATGTATTTGATAAAGTTAATGCTCAGGTAAGCTTTACCGTACAAAATGTATTTACAATAACTAAATATAAAGGTATCGACCCGGAAGTAAATGGTGGAATAGATAATAACTTTTATCCTCGACCACGTACATTTATGCTTGGTTTAAGTTTAAATTTTTAATAGGTTCATTTAAATAAAAATAAAGAAATGAAAAGATATATAGTAATTATAAGTATTATTATTTCAGCACTAACGGTTAGTTCGTGTGTGAATGATTTGGATGTTACCCCTCAAGATCCAAGTACTATCTTGTCGGGAAACATAAAGGGAAACCCTGTTTATTTGGAGCAAGCTCTTGCTAAAGTATATGCCAGCTTTATTATTGAAGGTCAGGGTGCTAACGGAGGAGCTGATATATCGGCTGCCGACGGAGCTTTTTTTACAACAATGCGTGCATTGTGGAATTTACAGGAAATAACTACCGACGAGGCTATTTGTGCTTGGGGTGATGTAGGTATTGCCGATTTGAATACTCAAACATGGAGTCCGGCAAATCCGTTTCTTACTGCTCTTTATCAGCGTTTGAGTTTAAGTGTTACATATGCTAACGAATTTATTCGTGTTACAGAAGGTAATAAAGATAAAAAGATTATTCAGTACAGAGCCGAAGCTCGTTATTTAAGAGCATTAGCTTATTATTGGTTAATGGATTTATTTGGAAATCCTCCTTTTACTACCGAGAAAGATCCTGTTGGAAAGTATTATCCTAAGCAAATTAAACGTGCCGAGCTGTTTAAGTATGTTGTTAAAGAATTAAACGAAATAGAAGGTACTTTAGGTGAGCCGGGATTTTCTTATCCTCGTGCCGATAAAGGTGCTTGTTGGATGCTTTTATCAAGAATTTATCTTAATGCCGAAGTTTATACAGGTACTCCTCAGTGGGAAAAATGTGTAGAATATACAAATAAAGTGATTAATAGCGGAGCTTATGAGTTAGCTAAGGATTATCGACAAAATTTCTGTGCAGATAATGGTTACGATAAAAATAAAGAAATGATTTTTGCTTGGAATCTTGACGGTATTAATACACAAGGTTATGTAGGTACTACTTTTATTATAGAATCAAGTAGTGATGCTACTTATATTCCTGCAGAAACTTATCACGGATTAACTTCAAATACAAACTGGAACGGAAACCGTGCTCGTAAAAACTTTATGAATATTCTTGTAGATACTCTTAAAGTGTATGGCGGAAATCCTATTCCTACAGATGATTCTGAATTTAAGCAATGTTCTGATAAACGTGTATTCTTAAAACAAAAGAAGAGTATAAATATTCCTGCTGCATCGGCAAGTGGCGATTACGGAATTGGTGTTTATAAGTTTACTGCTAAAAATGCCGATGGTTCTAAAGCCGAAAATTATAACCCGGCTTTTGCTTCTACCGATTTTCCTATTTTCAGATTGGCAGATGCTTATCTTATGAGAGCCGAAGCTAACTATAGATTAAATAATAAAGCTGATGCAGTAACCGATATTAATGTAATCAGAGAACGTGCTTTTGGTAATAAAACCGGAAATATTAATGATGGAGATCTTACCGATGAATTTATTTTAGATGAGCGTGCTCGTGAATTTTATTATGAAGCTCAGCGTCGTACGGATTTGGTTCGTTTCGGACAGTTTACCGACGGCACTTATAATTGGCAATGGAAAGGTGGTAGCTATGAAGGTATTGCTACAAGTAAACATCTGAATGTTTTTCCTATCCCTGGAGATGAAACTGCTGCCAATCCAAATATTAATCAAAACGACGGATATAATAAATAATTAAAATATTGTAAGATGAAAAAATATATAATAGTAATAATAAGTTTTATCGGGACTCTTGGTTTTTTCTCAAGTTGTGAGAAAGAAGGAGATAAGTTGATGTTGTCTGATAGCAATATTAAAGTTCCAACATTAACTCTTCCCGATTTGAATTACACTAGAGCTCAAGGTGCTAATGCTTTAGTTTTTAAAGGAACTCCTGTAAATCCGGGTTATAAAGTTTCTGCAAAATATTTTCTTGAAGCTTGTGCTAAAGGAAATGAATTTAAGGATGTAATAGAATTATATTCGGGCGAAGATTGCAATAAAATGACAATTACCGTTGGTGAGATAAATCAAAAAATGCTTAAAAATTTTCCTGAAGATACAAAATCGTCTGTTGATTTCAGATTAAGATCTGTTTTAACCGTAGATGCGGGAACAGGTGCACAGGGAACCGGCGATAAATTATTTGTTTATAATTCGGCAACTAAAACAGCCGATATAACTCTTTACGGTTTATTGCGTTTAGACCTAATTGGCTCGGGAATGGAGCAAAAAATAGTTTCTCCTGCCGGTGATGGCAAATATAATCGTTTTGTAAAACTTGATCCTACAAAACCTTTTACTCTTAAAGACCCCGAAACTAATAAAGTTTATGGTGGCGCAACAGGAACACTTACTGAAAATGGTGTAGGTATAGCTGTAGGCGAAGCCGGTTGGTATGATTTAAATGTTGATATTAAAGCATTAACCTACGAAGCAACCCCTTATTTTATTGGTTGTGTTGGTTCGGCTACTCCTAATGGATGGGATGCCCCTGACCAGAAAATGGATTATGATGTAGCTACTAATACTTGGCGCATTAACCTTGACTTAGTTGAGGGTGCAATAAAATTCAGAAGAAACGACGGTTGGAGTTGGAATATGGGATTTGCTGACGGAGAAACTCCTGTAATGAAAGATAATGTAATTAAAGGAAACTTAAAGCAAGGTGGAGTAGGTAACGACATTCCTATTCCTGTAGCCGGTAATTACGACATTATCTTTACTATATTAAGTGATGATGCAGGTACTTACGAAATTATTAAGAAATAAAAATTAATTATGGGCTTGTCTGAAAAGAAATAATTTTCTTTTCGGACAGTCTTAAAAATATAAGAGTTATGAAAATATTAAATATTTTAGCTATTTTTATAGGTGTGTTATTTGTTTTTTCTGCATGTGAAAAAGACGATCCTGTAAAATTAGACAGACAAATGAATACTTGGCAGGCAAGAAATATAACTTCTACAAGTGCTGAGTTAGCAGGTATTGTTGTTGCCGAAGGTTCAGACAATACTATTTCAGAATATGGTGTTTGTTGGAGTAAAAACGAGAAACCTACTGTTAAAGATTCTAAGTCGAGCATTACAAAACGAGAAAAAGCTGTTTATTGGGTTAAAGCTGAAAATTTAGAACATCTTACAAAATACTATGCAAGAGCTTATGCTGTTGTAAAGAATGGTTCTACATTGTATGGTAAAGAAATTTCGTTTTCTACTTTGGCAAATATTCCTTATGTAGAAATTCAGGAGGCTGCTAATGTTACAGGTAAAACAGTTAAGATTATCAGTAATCTTACTTCGGACGGAAAAGCTGATGTAACCGAAAAAGGTATATGTTGGAGTGTTAATGAAAACCCAACTCCGAAAGATAATGTAATGAAGTCTATTGATAATAAAATTGGTGAGTTCATTACTTTGGTTGAAGGTTTACATGGTAATACAACTTATTATGTTCGTTCTTACGCTAAAAATAAGATAGGAATAGGTTATAGTAAGCAAATTACTTTTACAACTCAAGTAGCTACTCCTACATTAACTACCGATAGTACTAAGAATGTTGCAAAAACTTCGTTGGATGTTTACGGAACTGTTGTGGTTAGCGGAGGTGCAGATGTTACCGAAAGAGGTTTCTGTTGGGCAACTACTGAAAATCCCGAAGCTACGGATGCAAATAAAAAAGTGTTTGCTGATGCAGGAGTTGGTTCTTATAATGTAACTATTGAAAGTCTTAGCCCGGGTACCGAATATTTTATTCGTGCTTATGCTATTAATTCAAAAGGTGTTGCTTATGGAAATAATGTTAAGGTGAAAACTGTAACCGACATACAAAAATTATATGTTCCCGGCGGATATCAAAAAGCAAGCGGATATGGTGCTGATGATTGGAAACCTGAAAATGCTCCGTTTATAATGAATACCAAAGACGATAAAGAACTTCAAGGTTATGTTTATTTTGCAGCTGCAAGTGAGTTTAAATTAACTACTGACCCTGATTGGAATCATACTAATTACGGTAAAGGCGAAGAAGGTAAATTAAGTGCAACCGGAGGTAATTTATCAGTTGATGCTCCGGGATTATATTTAATAAAAGCAGATTTAGTTAACTTAACTTACTCAACCACAAAAGTTAGTTGGTTTATAATAAATCATTGAAAAGATTAGTAGCTACTGCAACATTTGTTGATGGAGGTTTCAAAATGAGAGCTAATAATGATTGGCCTATTAATTTTGGAGATACAGGACAAGATGGTACTTTAGAGTATGGTGGTGATAACATTGCCGTTACTGCCGGTACTTATACTTTTATGGCTGATTTATCTGTAAGAGAATATAAAGGAGTATTAACTCAATGGGGTCTTATTGGTGATGCTACAGGAAGCTGGGGTGAAGATAAAGATATGACTGCTGATGTTGCAAATAATACTTGGACTTTTACAGGAGACTTAACTAAAGGTGATATTAAATTCAGAGCTAACGACGATTGGGATATTAACCTTGGTGGTGATGTGAATAACCTAAGCTTTGGCGGA
>PDWI01009855.1_pt1 | contig 10841 bp, 11 predicted proteins | sample 1430891 | NCBI WGS metagenome assembly PDWI01 (sample SAMN01162508, study PRJNA174530) | Oral metagenome, whole genome shotgun sequencing project. | biome: Marine environment; feature: Marine mammal; material: Swab sample of the gingival sulcus; isolation source: swab sample of gingival sulcus... | reverse complement strand
CAGCTCATCGAGGGATTCTATTTTATCTGTTCCTAAAATTGTTCCTACAATCGCATAAGAAAAACTCATCATTCCTTTTATTAATGTTCCATTAAATATTAAAAAAATCATTAATAGATAGGTTATATACTGTAAAATCCTTCTTCCTAATACTTTCATATATTCAACAGCATTTTTATTAGACATATATAAAATGAGTCCATCTAGTGCTAGTTGAATACTTGCAAATGTTATTGCTAATTCAATTACAACACCTTTTAAGTTTGAATTTTTTATTGTATCTTTTAAAATAGTTACATATCTATCAGCAATCTCATCAAAAGAAACTTTGTGTGTTGGTTTTAATTTAACTTCTTGTGCATTATCTACTACTGCTTGTTCTTTTTTTGTGATTTCTACTTTTTCTTTTTCTAATTTCTTAATTTTCTTTAATTCTTCAAGCCTATTTTGTATACTTTGTTTACTAACTTCTACTGTTGCTACATTATTATTAGATTCATTAGTTGGATCAGATAAAGATACAAAACTACTTCCAAAACAAAAACTTAAAATCACAAGTGTTTTTAATACTTTTTTCATATTTCTCCTTTCATAATTTTTTTTTAAACAAAAAGAGACCCTACTACTAGTACGATGACTAGTAATAAAGTCTCTTAAATCCGTTTATAGGATAACCTGCTTTATTTGCCATTTATATTAAAATAAATGCTTCGCCTATATTTACCCCTCTTTTCTGAATTAGAAATTATTTCATGGTGAGAAATAACCTTTTTTCCTCTAATAAATCTATTCCGTTTTTCTAAGAATAGCAGTAAATATTAACAGCTATATTCAATTGTTTTTTTATTCTACTGGAACTCCAGTACCAGCAGTCCATTCAAATGGTTGAAGCCATAAATAATGTTCATCATTTCTTAATTCTTTATCTAATTTAGCATAATTTGCAAATGTTTTTGCTCCTTTTACATATTGTTTAAATGAGTATAGGAATTTGTAATATGCTTCTGGTGTATCTAAATACTCAATATTTCTATGAATACTTGCTTCTCCGTATCCTAATGCTTTCTTTTCTTTATATTCACTAATTTTTTCCAACCAATTTATATCAAATTGTGCTATGTATATATTATCAAATTGTTCTTTTTCTTCTTTAGATAATTTTCTTATACCATCACTTTTCTTTAATTCTTTATTTAAATTTTTTAATAATTTTATATATGAACTTTGAACTGTTTTAATATAACACTCATCATTTCCATTACAATTATCACTAATTATTGTTCCTGAAAACTTATCATATAATTTATTTTTATCATATTTCCATTTTGAATCATTACCATATAAATCACTAAAACTTAATGTAGACACTATTAAACAAATAGACATTAAAATTTTTCTCATAATATTATCCTTTCTCATTCTATACTAAACTTTAATTGGCTTATTTGTTAATTCCTTCTGATAATTTTTTACCAACTTTAAATTTAACAACTTTTTTTGCAGGTATTTTTATTTCTTGTCCTGTTTTAGGATTTCTACCAATTCTAGCAGCTTTTTTTTGAGTTGAAAATGTTCCCCAACCTACAAATTGAATATTTTCTCCTTTATCTAAACTTTCTTCTATTAAACCTAAAAAATTATTTACTAATTCTTTACTTCTTTGTTTTGTTTCTCCTGTTTTTAAAGCATAAGCTTCTACAAATTCTTTTTTACTCATAATTATCTCTACCTCTCTTTTTGGTTTTTATTATTCTATTTACTTTCTTTTAAATAAAAATCATTTCTTCTATCTTTTTCTATATTTTGTAATTCTTTAGCCCATTTAGAAAAATCTTTAGAATTTTCATTTGCTAAAAAATTAATATATTTACCTTTATCATTAGAAGGTATAATAAAAAACTCTAAATTTTCATTTAAACATTGTTCTATCATAACCATTCTACCTGTTCTACCATTTCCATCTCCAAATGGATGTATTTTTTCAAAATCAATATGTGATTTAACTATAATTTCAAGTTTTTCATCATAAGTTTTTGCTAATTTCATTCTATAATTATAGTTATCTAACCAATCTTTCATAACATAAGGTACTTGATATGGGGGTGTAGTATTAAACTCTGCTCCAATAATAGTATTGCTTACCTTTTTAAATTCTCCATTATCATCTCTTATATTTTCCATTATTAATTTATGGATTTTTTTTATTTTGTCTATAGAAAATTCATCATTATTATCAAAAATATATTTAAATGCTTTATCATAATTTTTGACCTCATAATATTCTCTTTCAGACATAGTTTTAGGTATAAATTTATGAATCAATATTGAAACAGTATCAGCTTGTGTTAAAGTGTTTCCTTCTATTGCTGTTGAATGGTGTGCCATTCTAACTAATAAATCATCATAATATTCATTTGTTATTATATTTTTATCTTTTTCCATATTATCCCTTACTTTTTCACTCTATATTAAACATAGAGTGATGTATTATCTTTCTAAATCTTCATTGCTTTTATTGCTCCATTTAAACTTTTTTTTATTAATATTATTTTTTTGTTGCTCTACTATTTTAATTTGTTTTAATGGTGCATTTCTTTTATTCATAGAATCTAAAACTTCATTATACTTTTCATTTAGATATTTAAATTCTTCATTTGTCAATTTTCTATTAAACTCTTTTTCAAAAAAATCTTTTGGATTTAATTCTGGAGTTTCTTTTAATGAATATAATTTTTGACCAGGTCTATTATAAATCTCAATATTATCAAATATTTTTTTATTATAAATAACATCTATATTACCTGGTATTTTTTCTACAACTTGATTATGATGTTCTAATGGTGTTCCTCTTGCAACAGTTCCAACTTCTAACATTTCTTCATACCTCATAAATGTTCCTAACAATGATAATTCAGGTCTAACTTGTATTAAATGAAGTTCTACTTCATAACCTTTATCTTTTAATATGTTAGCTGTTTTTATTGGTACATCAGAAGTTCTTAATGTCCCTTCTATAACCAAATTATAGCCCTCATCACTTAACTTGTTTATTAATTTTTCTGTAACTTTACCACTAAATTCAGATGTATATTTAACATAATCATCACCATATTTTTCTTTTAATTCTAAATAGTATGGGTGTGCTTTTCTAAATTCATCACCATTTATAACTATAACTTCATTGTTTTCTTCAATAAGTCTAGTTAATCCACTTTTACCTGCACCAGGTTGTCCACCTAATATAAATGCTTTTTTATTGATACTTTTCTTTTTCTTCTCAATTATATCTATATATATTTCATTAAAAGATAAGTGAAATTCTTTTTCTGTAAGATTTTCCATAACTATACCTTAATTTAATTCTTTTAATACATCATTAGCTAAATCTAACTTAATATTAGCTTCAGTTAATTTTTCAAAAGTATCATACTCAGGTTTAAATATATTTCTATATATATTTCCAACAGTTTCTTTTAAAATTAAAACAGGATTAGATAATTCATTTGTTAAATTTTTTTCCCTAATATATCTATTAAAATCAGCTAAAATACCAGCACTTTTTTCTCTTAAAACTTCTCTTTTTAAAGTTATTTCATAATTAAGCATTTATACTCATCTCCTTTTTCACTCTATATTAAATATAGAATGATAATTGTCTTATTTACTATAATTTATTATACCATAAAAACACCATTTTCGCAAGTATTTTATTGTTATTTTCGCCTTTATTTTCAATGCTTAAAGGTTATTTTTAATCTCCTAATTTGTCCTGTGTATATTTATGATATTTTTGATGTTTTCCAATCTTTTTATCCTCATTATATACAAAATCTGCAACATCATGTGTATCTTTTTTATTAGTTCTTTGGGCTTTAATTTCATCATTTTGCATTTTTCTTATGTCCTTATAATTTTTAAAGTTAAATTTACCATTTTCATCTTTTGCAGCATTAAATGCAGTTTTAAAATCAGATGTTCTATCTTTAATAGTCTTATCACTCTTATAATGGTTTATATTATCAGATATTTCATCTTTATTAAGTGCTGAAAATTTCTCTTTAACATCATCAAAACTATGTTCTTTTTGTTCTTTTACTGTATCTTTAATTCCTCTAGCACCTGTTTTAGCATAGTCAAAAATATTAGTCTCTCCTATTCCAGCAGATACTGTATTTTGTATTCCTGCTCCAACTTTACTTCCAACTTTAGAAACCCTTGTACTTCTTACTGCTTCTGCTCCTTTACTTGCTCCATCTACTACTGCTTTTGAAATCCCTTTCCAGTTTTTAAGTCCACTCTTATATGCATTAAATCCACTTTTTGCTGCTCCTAAAGCTCCACCAGCACCAACTGCTGCCATTCCTACAGCCCCTACAGCTAATCCTGTCCCTAAAACCATTGCTTTTCCTGCTATTCCAGCACCTTCTCTATTAGACAGTGTACCTGTAACTAATGTATTTCCTATACTTTGACTTCTTCCAACTAAAACTGCTCCTAAAGCTAATTGAAATATGTATATAATTCCATCCCCTATACTTATACTACTTCCATTAGAATTTATAGAAGAAATATCTTTACAAATTAATACAACTATTCCTGTCAAGGATAATGCAACCATTAAAATACAACCCTTTAATAAAATTGCATTAAATACCCTTTTCCCAAAATCTTTTGTTTGTTCATACACTAAAAATGGTAATAGTAATATTCCATAACTTCCAGTAACAATAAATTCTATGTATCTAATAATAATTTCTTTTGTAATAATAAATATAAATACAAATGCTATTAATGCAAGAATAAGCAACATTAAATTTGTACCAATTTCACTCCAATTTAAAGTATCTCTTCTAGCATTTATAATTATTGGCTGAATTTTTAATATATCAAATATTCCGTCAAAATTTGCCATTTTATCAACAACACTATCTTCACCAAAAAATATAAATCCTATACTAAATATTAATTTAGCTAACCCTGCAACTATTCTACCCCATAAATTAACAAGTGCAAATGCAACAATATATGCCATCATTTTTTTTATAAACACAGAAAACAAAGTAGAAAATTCATTAGCGTATTGATAAAACATAGATAACGCTAAATCTATACTTGCTATAATTATCATAAATTGTATCACTACACCACTTAAATTATATATTCCTTGATAAAATAAACCTATAAAAGAATCTAAAAAATTATTAATCATAGTTATTCACCACCATCATATATATCCCCTGAAAATCTTTTGTTATTTATTAATCTTGTGTTTTTAGCTTTATTTTTTAATTCTTGGATATATCTATTGTTTGCTTCAATTTGTTTTCTCTTTCTTTCTAATCTTAATTTTTCCTTAGCAGCTTCTTTATTATCTAAATTTAATTTATATTCTGCTAATTCTTGTTCTTTTATTTGTTGTTTTTCAATTAAATTTATAAGAATATCAAGTTGCTTACTAATTTTAGTTAATTTTTGTTCTGAAGTTTTATCTTGTATATTACTGATTGATTTTTTTATACTATCTATTGTATTATCTATTGTATTAATTCCTTTACCTTTTGCAGTAACTGTTCCACCTTTAATAAAATCAAGCATATTATTAATATACTTCCCTTCTAATTCACTTTCTGCTATATCTTTTGATACTCCACACAATCCTTTTGAAATTTCATTGCTTGTACAATTAACTTTACAAAACTTACTATTTGGATTTTTACTACAGACTTGTTCTTGTATTTCATCATATACACCTTTACTTTTTTTTATAATATTACTTGCATTATTTAATTCATTTACCAATCCATTTAAAGTTAATAATTCTTCTGGTGATAAATCTTTGTGTCTCATAATATCATTTTTAATTTGCTTTAATTGGTTTTTTGTTGTCTGTACATTTTGTAATGTCTTTATCATATCACCAATCGCTTGTGTTGGTGCTGCAGTGTCAACTTGATTCCCTAATATTGATACTATTCCACCAGCTGATATCATTGATTGTGAAGTTTGTAATATCCCTATTGCTGTATTTATTCCTATATCTGAAGCTTTATCAAAAACATCAATTGTTTTTTCTATATCTTTAACAACTTTTTTTCCCTGATTTCTTACTCCTCTACCTTTATCTTTTTCATCATCTTTATCAACTAATTTTTTCCATTCTTCTACATTAAAATCTTTGCCAACTTCATTTTTCCATTTTTCTACATCAAAAGACTTAGTTTTATCATATCCTGAAGGATTATTAAATCCATTACTATCATCAGTCCAATTTCCACTTGCACTAAAATTTATTACTGAGAAAAATATAGGTATAGTTAATATAATTTTATTTATTTTCATAATATTATCCTTTCATTATTTCACTAAACATTTTATATTCTTTATAACTAATATAATTTGTATTATAGTTGTACTCTATCCACATATTATTTAATTCTCTTATTTTTTCATCTCTTGAAATAGGTAAAGTATCAACTTCATTTTTCATTTTTAAAATCATATTATGGTCATTTACACTTGATTTCCCAACATAACATAACTCTAAATTAGTTAAATTCAATGAAAATTCCCTAGATCCATAATTATTTTTTATAAAATAATCTCTATTAGCTGTTCCATTCGCTATTGTTTGTATTTGAATATCATTTAAATCAAATTCTTGATATAAATTTAACCATTTTGACACAGCTCTTGTATTTGGTAAAAATATATTAGTTGGACAGTTATCAATTATAGTTGGTGCTATATCAGATTTAGTTATATCTGTTAATGATTGAGTAGCAAATATTACTGAAGCATTTTTCTTTCTTAATTCTTTTAACCATTTTTCTATAGTATCTTTCATTTTTGGATTTTTTAAAAAAGTCCAACACTCATCTAATACTATTAATAATGGTGTTCCATCTAAAAATTCTTTTTCAATTTTGTGGAATAAATAATCTAATAATGGCTCTATTATTTTAGGCTCATTTACAACTTCGCCCATTTCAAATACAATAAAATCATTATTATCTATATTATCTGTATTACTATCAAAATATTCAGAATATATTCCATTTCCACAATAAAATGATAATGCTTGTCTTAAATTTTGATCTTGAACAAAAGATGTAAAATTAAATAATGTTCTATCTTCTATACTTGCATTAGCTAAGGATTCTATAGCTTCATCTAAAATATTTCTAATTTTAGGTGTTATTTCAATATTTTCTTTTTCAAAAATATTACATAACCAATCTATTACAAACCTTTTTTCATCTTTATCATCTATATCTTTTAATGGCTGAAATGCTAATTCATTATTTCCTAAATTATAAAATTTACCACCACATAATTCTGCTAAAATTTTGGATGATCCACCTTTATCAAAAAATATAACTCTAGATTTTTTCTTTTCTACTCCATTTTTTGTAACTTTTTTATGCTTATATTTTAAAAATTCAGATACTAAAAATGCTAAAAGAGTAGATTTTCCTGTTCCTGTAGGTCCTATAACAATTGAATGTCCAACATCTTTATTATGTATATTCCCATAAAATAAATCTGTATCTGTTTTTGTAGTAAACAAACATTTATCTTTAAAATGTTTATTAGTTATTTCTCCTTGATAAGTTGAACTCATTGGCATTAATGATGATAATAGATAGGTGTTTATTGGTAACCTTCTAATATTATTTACTATATTACCTGGTATTGCTCCTAAATATGAATCAAACACATTATATACATCATCTGAAACTGTAAAATTCTTTAATTCTACTATTTTTTTTACTTCTAATATTTTTTCCTCTAATTTTTCTAAATCTTTATCTTTAATTATAAAAGAAAATGTATAAAGTCCGTATGCTAAATCACCTTTATCAAATTCATCTTTAATTTCACTTATTTCATACTCTTTATCTTCAGCTTCTTTATTTGTATTACTTACATTGTTTCTTGATACAAATTCAATAAAATGCTGTGCTACTGTTTTAATTTTAAAAGAATAATATAACTTTAATTCTTTTAACATTTTATCAGTTTCTTCCTTGCTTAAAACAATAAATCTTGTAACATATCTATATTCAAAATTTAACTTTTCTAACTCAGAAAATATTCTTGGATATATTGCATTTGGAAAAACATTTAATCTTAATACTTTAATATATTCTCCATTGATTTTAGTAATATCATTAATGTTTTCTATATTAGAATTTGCTAAATATTCATCTAACATTATCTCAAGATTTTCTGGCTTTTCTATATAATCTCTTTTTTCATAATTGATTGTAGAATATAAATAAGCTAATAAATCTCCATTTTTTAACAAATTAAGCTCTAAAGATACTTCATCAATTTGATTTTTAAACAAAATACATTTATCTTTAAATTCTCTTAATTCTTTATTAAATTCTTTTAATATTTCTTCTTTTTCATTATTATATCCATTTATTCCAGGTCTTAACCCTTTAAATTTTTTATCTAAACTATCCATTTTATTTATTAAGCTACCACTAATAATATATGTTAGAGTTATATAAATTTCTGTTCTATAAAAATCAATATTCTTTATAGAGTTTTCTCTTATATTTTCAATTACTTTTGTTGGGATTGGTACATCACTTAAATTTACTTTTGGATAATCATTATTTTTAGACCTTTGTACATCAAAATGAATTGTATATCCATCAGGCAACTTTTTATATGCTTCATTTAACTTTTGAATATATAAATATTGATTGTCCGTTTCTACATAATCTAAATCATAAAATCTACATTTAAAAGTAGCTTGAAATCCATTATTTTTATTTAAAATAATTCCATCTTCTATCATCATTTCAAATGGGATAAAAAAACTTAATGAATTTTTATATGATTTAAGTATATCTTTAAACATTATTTCTCCTTTCTATCCAATTTTATTTGGAAATTTACTTTTTTTTATAAGTACACTTAAATATTGACTATCTTCTCTATACTTTTTATTAATAATAAAAACTATTAATAATATTGGTGCTATAGGCAATAATGTTTTCATTATTAAACTTAATGCTATTCCTACTACCAATAATATCATTAATAATCCAAATGGTATTCCTAAAACTAATTTTGTTACAAATAAACTTTTATATACTGGAATTTTATTCATTGTACCCTCCTAATCTAATAGTTTTTAAAATTGTTTCGTTATCATTACTTATATGTATATTAATAACTCCTGATTTTATTGGTATAAAAGCTGCATATACACCTTTATCATCAGACTTAGTTTCAATTATTCCTTTACCTTTAACAGCAATTGATATATTTGCATTAGGTATTGTAATATCTCTAAAATATATTCTCTCTTTTTCTAAAACCGAAATATAATTGTTGTATCCTTTACCATCATTTTTTTCTTTAAAATTATATTGTGTTACTAATATTTCTTTATTAAAAGATATTGGTTTTACTTGTTGATTATTTTCTTCTTTAATTTTTCTATCAAATGTATTTTCATCTATAAATATCGGTGTTAAATAATAATAATTAAAGTTATCATCTGTTATTTTTTTTATTTTAAAATTTGTATTGTCAAATATTAACTTTTCTTTTAATACAATATTAGTTTCATTATCCTTAGGCATTATAAGAAATACTATATCTTTATTTACTGTTACTGCTTCTCCCATAATTTTAAATTCAAACAATAAAGTTTTATCATTTGTTTTATTTATAAATAATCCATCAGCTAATCCTAATTTTGGATAAAAATCTAAAATTATTTTTGAATTATCCTCATTGTTTAAATCTCCAATTTTATATCTATTAATTTCTTTATTTACTAAATTTAATTCTCCATTTAGATTTATTCCTTCAATTTGATTATTATATAAAGGGTGTGCTTCAATATATATATTTTCTTTTTTAAAATTAATGACTTTTGTTTTTTCTACAGTTGTACAAGAAAATATACTTGCTAAAGTTATTAAACTAATTATCACTCTTTTCATTTTCATCTTCCTTTTCATTCTCTTTTAAATAGTTAAATACATCTACATTAATCTTGAAAAATAATTTTCTAATATCTTCATTATAACTTTCAGCATATTCTATTAATGTCTTTTTCATATCTTCGTCATATCTATATAAAAAATCTAAATTTTTTCCTTTTTCTAAATTTAATATCGCTAAAAACATATTTTTTTCTAAATCTTCATAGTTTTTTTCAACAAACCATTTGTTAATTTGTTTTTTACTTAAATTATGTTTTTTAGAATTATTTATCTCATCTATATTTAATAACCTTATAGCTTTTTCTCTATCTTCTTCTACTAATTGCTCTACATTATATTTAATCATATATTTATATTCTTTTTGTTCTGTTTCAATATCAACATCTTTTAAATATTCATAAATCATTCCATATTGATCTTCTTTTAATCTTAAATTGTTATCTTTAATATCAGATTCTAGTATATAATATCCAGAGTTAAAACCATTACTTAATATATGAGATATTACTCTTATTTTATTATTTATATGATATTTATATTTATCAACTAATTTTGGTAAAAATCCTATCTTATTTATATTGTATGCAAAATCAACTACTGCTTTTTCTCTACTTTTAATTACTACATCTCTTACTTTTTTACTCATTTTCTTTTCCTTCTTCCATATTTCATCTTAAAAATAAACTTATTGTTTAAATTTCAAACATTTGGCTCCATTTAACCTTATAATAACACTTAGCCTTATAATTTATCCTTTACCAATATAAACTGTCTTTAAAGCTCAAATTACAGAGTAGTTTTATATGCTTTCTAAAATATATTCTTTTTTTTCTTTGTCATATCCTTTTAATTCAGCTATTTCTCTTA
>PDWI01009854.1_pt1 | contig 10841 bp, 8 predicted proteins | sample 1430891 | NCBI WGS metagenome assembly PDWI01 (sample SAMN01162508, study PRJNA174530) | Oral metagenome, whole genome shotgun sequencing project. | biome: Marine environment; feature: Marine mammal; material: Swab sample of the gingival sulcus; isolation source: swab sample of gingival sulcus... | reverse complement strand
CATGCCGACACGGGTGCGATGGAATGGGCAATAGGAATTGCTGTTTTGTTAGCGATTGCTGGTGTAGGTGGATATTATGTTGTGAATAAGAAGAAATAGGGTGAAAATGATATAAATGAATAAGATGTGGGTGATAACGCTCACGTCTTTTTCTTACATGGAAATTTCATTTTCGATTATTTCCTCTCGTCAAATCGAAATTATAAAAACAATTAATTATAACAATAAAATAATAAGAATAATTTTATACTCTCAAACCAGCACGTTAATGCCATTATTTTATTCAAATTATATTGAAAGAAAAGCATCAAAATATTGATTAGAAAATTTTGAATTATTAGACCGTGCAAAATCACTTATATTTGATACACATCTATCAAGAGTGAATATTGGTAATAAGCACAATTATACCATTATGTCAAATTATGAATTTCTTGAATTATGAGGACTAATTAGAAGAACATGAAGATATTTTAACATAGCAGATATACGTAATATACACCACATATCAAAATATAAAGTATATCTGAATGAGATTGAATATAGACAATATAAAAGTTTCTTTGAGTCGGATAAGTTAGATAGTGTACAAAAATATCTAAATAAGAATATATCATATGTTGAATGTAATATTGCAAAAATGTATTTATGAGTAATAAGTCAATATACATTTTGCGATTGTAAAAAATATATGCAAAAAAAGATAAAAGAAGCAAATAAAGAAAAACCATATTACTGAATCAGTTGAGATGCCATAAATACGACACTATCAACATATAAAAATGTTGGTATGTATATAAATGAACAATGATTGATTTCTTTGTAAAACTATATAAAATATAGGAAAATAATAAATATATTTTTACCAATACTAACAAAAATGGAGCAGAGGAAAGATTATATAAGTTGGGATGATTACTTTATGAGTATAGCAATACTTTCATGACAAAGGTCTAAGGACCCGGCGACACAGGTATGAGCTTGTATTATTAATGATAAGAAGGTAATAATGGGAACAGGATATAATTGACTTCCAAGAGGTTGTTCAGATAAAGACTATCCTTGGGGAAAATGAGATGAAGCATATGAAAATAATAAATATGGATATGTAGTTCACGCAGAAATGAATGCTATCATTAATGCAAACGCAAGATCTCTTGATTGAGCAAAAATGTATGTTACTCTCTTCCCTTGCGATGTATGTGCTAAGCTTATTATTCAATCTGGTATTAAAGAACTTGTCTATCTATCAGATAAGAATAACGGTAAACCATATGATAATGTTTCCAAGAGAATGTTGAAAGATGCTGGTATAAAATTTGTGAAATATGTTCCAAAAATACAAAAAATTGTAATTGATACAACAGAAGCTGGAATCAAAAAATAACAGTCATACTAATAACAACAAGAAAAGCTTATACATAAAAGAAAAAAGAAGTGTGTATTTTGTGCACACTTTTTACTTTACAAAGTTATTATACTTGTTCAACATTAAAAATATAAGAAAATAAAAAAGAGAAGAGAATATGAAGAAAATAATTAAAACAACAAAACAAGTAATATTACGCAATATGATGATTGCGTTAATCTTGTGTGCTGGAATAGTGAAGGCACAAGGAAGCTCATTAACAATGTCGCCAAATGATATTGAATATATGGCAAAAGAATTATCTTTGTCTGATAACAAAGATGTAAAAACGCATATTGATAGTCGGTCAATTATAGATAAGAAAAATATTTATTCTTATTTTGAACGGACCGATAATAACAATATCAATATTGATGTCCAACATCTCGGTTTGAGCAAGGATGCTTCGATTACATATACATTTCATTGTCATGACGATGTTATGATGCACTTTGGTTCTGGAATTGATAGTGTAGTCTTTAATCAAGTAATTACAAATCGTGAATACTTAATAAAACTTTCTATCAATAAACCAGAATCGAAAAACAGCGAGTATGCAAATACTCATAAAACAATTGAAATTAGTATTATTGATGAATCAAAAAAAGAAACAATAACTTCTAAAACATTTGATATTTCAAATGAGCAATCAATTGAGATATTTGATGTGAAGCAGCCGGTTAAGGCGATGATTAGCTCAATTGAAAAGATCGATGGAGTTAATGGAATTATGATTTCATTATTTGATGAGTCACGATATATCAAACAAAAACAATCGTAAAAAAAGAAAAATATAAATAACAAATAATAATAATTTCTTATATATTTTGGATGTTGAAAATTATTAAACTCGGTGGAATATTTCTGCTGAGTTTTTTCATATTTAAAAATGATGAATTGAGATTATAACTATATAAATTAAAACGAGAAAAAGCTAGATTATAACTCATAAAAACATATTATACGAAATACAAAGAAATCAAAATTACATACACACTTTATTGATAAATTTCCCACTATATGAAACCAATTGATCTGAAATTATTATGAAAATCATATTGAGGTAATAATGTATACAGAAATGTTTGTACGTTCGGAAAGTGTCTTCAACTTGGTTTGAAGCGTGATAAACTTACAGATGATTTTGTGAAAAATTATATTTCCGAAGTAAATAAAAGCTATTCGTACAACCATTATCTTACAGGTACTAATACTAATTTCATTATTAACGACCTTGAATATATTCTTGATGATATTTTTCAAAGGATATTGAATAAATTAAAAAATAATCTGTATGGTGAGAGATTTGAAGAATATGTAGAAAATCTTACAAAAACATTTCCGTTTGTAAAAGAAAATATTCTCGGTATTTACCGCCAAACAATCCATTTGAAGCCATATTGGTCATACTACACACCAAACGACCTTGATGGTAGAAAAAACAATCCAGAGATGGTAAAAGTTGTTGGTAAAAGTTTTGGTAAGATGATCGATAGAATTAGTGTTGAAAATCAAGAGAATATCATTTTCCAAAACAATGGTATTCCATATAAAGATGAACTAGCACCTATTTTCCCAGGAGAAACATATAGTAATGAAAAGAAATCATCAAAAGTTCCTGTGAAATATATTGATGATGGTAAAGATACCATTATGAATGAAATCGTTGATACAATCTACGATAATTTTATGGATTCAAATATGCAAGCTATCGTCGATAGTTGTAATGAATTGTATAGAGAAAAGAAGAATAAAACAGTTAATATGTTTAGAGAACTTGAAGAAAAAGATTTCTTTATTAAGTTCTTCCTTCAGTATCAAGCCAAACTTATTGACTTCGTATATGATAGATTCTACAAGAAGTCATATATTTATGGTCTTGATTATTATCTTTACGAAAATCAATACTTCCTTGATTTGATAGATGTTGTATTTGTTGGTGAATATAAGCAAAAGACACAAGATGTTACAGCATTGAATAATAAAATCAATCTTGATGTCATTAAAGAACTTCTTATTGATGGACTAAAAGAAGAATACTATGACCATTTTGTGATGAAACTCTTCTATAAGTTTGAAGATGAGAATGGTGAATTATATGAGATGGAACATATGTGAGAAAATTTGTATAAAGTAATTGATGGTAGGCATATTACATATGTTGACCTCGATAAAGAAGAACAAGAACTTCTTAAAAAATTGGGAGATGATGGTAAAAGAAAAATTAGATGGTGACTCACATTAGGTCTCTATTCTAACAAGCAAGATAAACTCCGTTCGTTTAAGTCTCTCTTCCTTGATAAACTTAACAATTCCGGTTATTCTGTATATTTGAAACAAGGTTGAGGTAATAATGTATTTAATGAAAATAACTATTTGTTTCAAACAAACAGTCTTTCAAGAAGTACAAATATGACGTTAAGTTCTAACATCAAGAGATTTTTCGAATTTATGCCTGCTATTACACAGAATGACGAAGATGGTTTATATCTTTGACTAGATTATTATTCTAAACAACCTATCATTAAAGAACCGTTCAAACAAACTGACGGTAAAAATATGATTATTGTATGAGCAACTGGTTCTGGTAAAACCTTTTTTACTGAACAAATGGTGAGTACTAATCTTAAAGATAAATTCTTTATTCTTGATCCAACCGGTTCGTTTGCACAATTAGGAAATATCGGTAAAGGTATGCCAGAAGGTAAAAGATGGGAAGATAAATGATTCTATATTAAGTCAGTATTTGAATTGGATTATAATCCTATTGCTCTTGATAAAAAATTCTATCAGAAATTCAATATCGATTATAGAATACCAAAAAAAGAAAAAGTGAAATTAGTAAGTATGCTTCTTTGAGTATCAAGACTATGACTCTCTGAAGATGCTGCGACATATATTAATCTTCTCGTATCTGGTATTTACGATGAATACGATGACATTACCATTGACTTAATTAAGAAAGTAATAAAATCTATTCTTGACTCAAGATGAAAGAATGGTAACAAATATCCACAAAATCCAGAATTCTTGTGGGACACCCTAGAAAAAGACCTCAAATCTGCTGATATTTATACCGCTTTGGACCAATTATTACGTCAGATATATAAATTGGAAGCTGATGGTCAAATCTATGAGTTATTGAATAAAAAAGACGACTTGACAAGATTGTTTGCAGAAAAGACAAAGATAGTGATTAATCTTGTTGAACTTGGTATTACGGATAACAACAAGATGAATGATACGTCTGCATATATCTTTATGTATATTCTTCAAAATATTCTTGCGTATCTCTCGTTCCAAGCGAAACTTGTCAAGATGAATAAAGATAAAATCAGAATGTTCCCAAGAACATATATTGTAATAGACGAAATACATATTCTTTTCAAAGATAAGTGACTTCGTTCGCTCTATAATCTTATTCTGAGAACAGTGCGTAATAGAGGTGCTCAAATTACGGGAATGTCGCAGGCAACATCAGATTTTGCATTTTCAATGGATGACGATGGTTCTGGTTCTGACCTTGATGTATTAAATCAGAACTATGTAAAATATTTCTTCACATCAGATGATATTCTTGCATATATGGGTATTCTCAATAAAGCTCTTGGTGCTAAGAAAAAGAAGAAAGATGAAGACGATGATGATAAAGAAGATATTGAAAAGCTTCGTAAGTTGATGTTTTATTACACAGAATTCGATAAGGTAAAGAAAAAGAATCCTAAACAAAGACTGATGCTGGTAGAATATTTTGGAGATTTCTATCTCACGGAACCACAAGTTTCCGAAATCTTCCTAGAGAATATGAAGAACCTCTCATCTGGATAAAAGTCGACAAAAATAACTATATTATACGGAACCCAAAGTGGTAACATTTACTTTGTTTTATAAACAAAATGCACACTCAAGAAGTAGTAAATTACAATGCTCCCAGTGTTGATATTAAAGAAGTGAGAAAAGAAATTATTGAAGTAGCCGATGGTGTAAAAAAAGAAATTACTGTAACAAATTACAATAAAGATAGTAAAAATGCAATTGTTACTGGTAATAAACAAGAAAAAATCGTGACTACTACCCCTGAAAGCGAAGCAAAAGTTGTTGTAAAAAAAGCAAAAGATTTGCTTTCGCAGGGCAATAAAGCTCTCCTCTCTACTCAGAAAGTAAACGAGAGTGTAACCGAACCCGCCGCTTCAGACAATATGAGTTTGGGATTTGTTGCACTTATTGGAATTGCACTTGTTGCTACTGTTTCAATTGCCGTGTATTTAATTAAAGGTAAGAAATCAGTATAATTGATGTAACTAACAATAGTTAATTCGAAAGAAAGATATGAGTAAAAGCTCATATCTTTTCTTACTATTTTAATTAATTCTTATCTCCACTTTTGGTTAAACTCAATTATTATAATTGCATCAAATAATTATCATATTACTATCAAATAATGATACATAAAATTACTGATAAAGAAAAGAAAATATTAGATAATCCATATATCCATGTGGAAGATTTTGATGTACATCATTCTACATTTTATATGACATCCGATTGGCACCTTTTGCATAAGAATATTGTGCTTCACGAATATGAACATAGAGTACAATTTATCAAAGATATTGATGCTTGTAAAGACATTATTCCTCATCTCCTATATCTTCACAATAATGGTATAAGTGATGATATAAAAATATCTCAAGAAAAATATATTTTAGCAGAATGGTTAAATTCTCTATTTCTTGAAGAAAAAGATAGATTTGTCTATCGTATGACAGAAGAATTCTTAACAAAGATGTATATCGATTTATCTAATGACTTTTTGAATATATCTCAAACAACAAAAAATTACTATGTTAATCTCGGTGATTTCTTTTTTCACTCTGGAAAGAAAATGCACGATAATGTATTGTATAACTATACTTTGGAGAATAGTAAATGTCCAAATAATGTATATTTTCAGATGTTATTATTACAAGGACTCATCTCTGAATATTTTGATTCATCATACTTTGTATATGGTAATCATGACAATATCGGTAAGGAATATAATCAAGCATTAAACGAATTGAGTGGTGCCGAAGAAATGAATAAATGTTTGATATTTAAAGATGATGAAAATAAACATATCAAAGTTGTGACTCATATTCCTTTATGAACAATGCTTGCCGAATATGAAGGTATTGGTAATGATAGAAAATTTGTATCAAAATATGAAAACGATGTATTAGAATATTTATTGGAAAAATACCACGACGAATATACTATTGACCATCATCACGGACATATACATAGTAATGAACTCAAACCAGAAATCAAATATTCTCTTGACAATGAAGATTATATTGTGCAACTAAAACAAAATGGTCCTAGAACATCAGCGATGTTGATGATGCTTCAATCAATGAAATGTTATAACGAATGTTGGGATTGAAAGGAAAAACAAAGACAAATTAATCATAAATAGTATTGTTATTTATTTAATCAAAACATTATTATGACTAAAACAATATCAGTTAAAAGCATCTTCACGCCTATGTTTGTAGACATTGTTTCAGACGCTTCAAGAGCATATCAACTTGGTGGTCGTGGTGGTATGGATGATAATTATATTGGTAAAGCTTGTATGCGTGCCGATAATAAAATTGCAGAAAGATATGGAAATATATATGGCTGGCCAACTCTTAAAACAATTCAAACCAGAATACATAGAGCAATTGATGCTATCTATAATCATTACTTTCAAGTAGGATATGGTTATGATCATATAAACGGAAATGATAATTGGAAAAAGCTTCAAAATGTGATTAAAGACAAAGGTCAATCTGCACAAGCAGGTAAAATTGTAGACAAAGAAATGAAAAAATGGGAAGACTATTTCAAAATTGATTTGAGATAATCAGAAAATACTAATATCAAAACGATAAAATGCTAGATTAATTCTAGCATTTTTCAATTAAACAATAACAAAAACATATTATATGACATAAAGATTTTTGACTCATATACATAAGCGAAATGGCAGATATTTTTGATGATGATTTCGGTTGAGGTAGTGTTGGTTCTGATTTATTTAGTGATGAAATTGAAAGCCAACAACCGCAACAATGAAATAATTGATGATGAGGTGGGTGAGATATGTTTTGAGACATACAGTGAAGTTGATGAGATGATTGATTAAGCTCTGATATGTTTTGATGAGAAGATGTATGATGATTTGTCTCTGCAACAAAAAGACAAGCATATCAACATGCTGTATCTGGTGAGGAAAAGTGAGAATTCAAAAAGAAAAATCAATCATTCACTGCGATGATAGCGGAATTTGTAGGTATTAATTCTGAAATATACAAATGACTTAATGCTACAACATATGCAACACTATTCATCTTATTATTGTTGATGTGATTATCAACATACTTTTTACAAAATTTCATCATCTATTTTGTTACCTATAATTATACGTGGATAACAAATACATTTGCTGGCCTTGAACAACTTATTATTGTAATTGTATATGGTCTTATTCTTTATTACTTCTTTGATTTCTTGGATTGAGAGTCAAAAATGTTAAAAGCAATACTCAATCCTATTAAGTTATTAATGATATGATTATCAACACTCTATCTTGGTAATATGATTACATTCTCGTGATTATTTACTATGGGAATAGTGTTTGTATTCTTAGGTGCATTGATTAAAGTATTTAGTGTGAATGAGTTAGAAAAAGCAATTCTTGACCAAAAGAAAAATGCACTTGGTATTGAGAACGAAGACGTAAAAAATGATGTGAAACAAATGATTGAAGAAAATCAAGGAAATTATCTCCATGATATGCCACAAGTATGAGACATACTTCTTTCTGAAGAAGATGAAGAGGAACAATACAATCTCTTTATCGAAATTATGTCTACCGTTAAAGATAAGAAATATAGTGGTGTATTAGTGTCTCCAAAATCTATATATTATGTAAATCAAAAAAAAGTTGGTTTGCCACAACTATAATCAAATCATAAATTAAAGAAAAATAACACTTTACTTTGAAAAGCTACCTATGCTAGCAATCGTTTCATTCTTATTAACAATATTCCTCGCGGTAATAATGTTTGTATGACAAATCATTTCATTTGTCTTCAAGCTTGTACCGTTAGCTTTCTTCTTTGACTTAATAGAAAAATTTCTAATATGAGGTAGACAGATTGTTACAATGATTCTTACGGCCCCGTGGTGATTATGATATGTATTCATATGAATCGTAACATTGTTAGTGTGATACATGATTCTCGTATGAGTTATTCATGTTATTACTAATATTAATATTTTCTCAAATTTCGTAAAAGAAGCATATAAAAAATCATGAGATACATCAGTATGAGATGTTGATAAAACGGATTTTTCTATGAACAAAGAGGTGTTAGACTCATTTAGACAACATTACCTCTCGTTTATCAAACAATTAAAGAATAATTGAGAAGGAAATCCACAGTGAAGATTATCTGATTATTCATTATTGAAACAATCAATAGTGTTAATGACAATCTTTTTTCAGTGAGGTATTATTGGATGGAAAGAGTTTTTTAAAGAGTTAAAAAACGCATTTGTATGATTAAAAGGTATTTTACTTATTGTAGTAATTGCTCTCTTTTCAACATATGTTATTACATATAAGAAGACTTATACTCATCCTACAACGTGAGAACAAATACAGGTAAGTAATGGTTATGAATTCTTTAAAGATTCCGCTATGGGTCAAGCTGGTGGTTCTGTTATATGAGGTGCATTATCCTGGATCTCAGATCTTACAGATTGAGCGCTAGTATATGATGATGTGAGAATCAAAGCTATTTCAAAAATGTATTATTATGGTACATTAATGAATCTTTTCACGGATGTAAAACTTGTTGAACAAAATAATCTTATTGCCGAAGTCGATCTAGGTAGTTCGACTGTGAATGTTGATGATGAATCAGAAGTGTCTACGACAAAGAAAAGAGAAAAAGATAAATTCTCAAAGATATATGCTTCTCAAGGTAAGAACTTTAATATGTCACACCAACTTCCATATAGATGAATAGCGTTTCCTGATGAATTACAATATGTCTATGGTAGAAGCCAAGCACAATCATTATGAATATTTCAAAATTCAATTAGCCAGTGTGTAACACAACTTGCTTGACAGAAACAATTGCTTACACAAAACTTCATACCACAATCTGCATATAACAATAGAAGTTTTAATATGTTCGCTAAGGGTCAACAGCCAGAATATACATCATTGGATATGAGTGATATTCAAGCAAAAACAGCAAATGGCATTACATATCTTGAACCGTCAACCGTGTCTCTTCTTGAAACAAAATATAATGGTGTTATTCCTGGGACAAGTCAAAGCAATGATTCAACAAAACTGGGATTATTCTTCATCATTGGTAAAAGACAATGAAAATACATTATTAATCCATCACTTTTCAATTCATTTAAAAGTGTTTATCAAAGAACTGCCATTAATAGATGATACCAGAAATATACTTCCCCACATCTTCTCTATTATTTCAATAATAATGTAACTAATTTCTGTCACGGTTACGCTTTGTATAAAGCACATGAAGTAAACGCATACACTGTAACAATCGATAAAAAGAATGGAACCAATTTTGATAAGTTTGCTTCTGGTATGTATTCGAAGCACTATAATCTACTCAAGAACACTACGAATCCACAGAATATAGCTGCAAATGTTGCATTCAATTCACAATATTACCTTTCAGATTATCATGATGATAGGTCTATTCAAAATGGTAAAGGTGGTAAGATATTCAACAGATACTTCTATATGTTCGGTAATAGAGATAATTATGGTATTATGTATCTCTTAATGCTAACTAAAGGAATTGATGATGGTAGTGTAGCTTGATTAATTAAAGTATTAGATAAACATAATACTAACGCAGAAATTAAAGATGTTACAAGAGATGCTGCTGGTTTAGAAAAAGTATCGTTGATTGCTGGATTTCAAACAAGTATGAAAAGATTTGTTACTAGTCTTAAAACAGAAGTTAAAAAGAAAACGGGTCAAAATCTTAATGCCACAATTATGAACAATGCAAATCAACTGACATTTAGGAATAATATGTTGAAGTGATATAAAGGTGAAACGTTTAATTCAACGGATCAATCATCGTTTATGTCACATCCTGGATTGAGAGAATATTATGCCAATCTTATGATAATCGATAATAATACAAATGTGAGCGAAATTAATGACTCCGATATTAGTACAGTAAAAAAATCAACATCCGTGTTCTTTGCGAGACAGCCAGACTTAAGTAATGTATTAGTTACAGAGAAAAACGAATTTGGTTTACTTAATGCTTGATATAAGAGGGTTGGTGTTATGATGGGTATTATTCCCATTATTGAAATGGATGCCCCATATCTTAATATG
>PDWI01010883.1_pt1 | contig 10842 bp, 12 predicted proteins | sample 1430891 | NCBI WGS metagenome assembly PDWI01 (sample SAMN01162508, study PRJNA174530) | Oral metagenome, whole genome shotgun sequencing project. | biome: Marine environment; feature: Marine mammal; material: Swab sample of the gingival sulcus; isolation source: swab sample of gingival sulcus... | reverse complement strand
GCAGTGGATAGACGCGGGATGAAAATTTCTAACAAACTAACAAAACATGGGCAGACAAATACTGAACGGCAACGGTGAGACCCACGGGTCGATCCGGGGAAAGATCAATTCTAATTTCGAGGAGCTGTATGGCTCCGGCTCCCTTGACCCTGATAGTTTCATGCCCAAAGAGGGTGTGAAGGGGATGCTCAAGGTTCCCAGCACCGGGGAGGTTATCGGCAATGACCATTTTGGTTTTATTGTGGCTCCAGTAGACAAGTTCGCCGCCGCGACCTGGGGTTTGGACTCCGGCGCCAATCCGGGGGTCGTGTGGCTTGCCGCCCCCATCTATCATCCCCTGGTCATCAATAGCACCGCCTCCCTCTACGACATCAAGGGCAACAGCCTTGGCGGCTCCTACACCTTACCGAAGGCATCGCAGGTGATGCTGGTCAGGAACGAGCACCGCTGGATCGTCTATGCCGATGGAGCCAAAGACAGCCTCTACGTCAACATCCCTAAGAAACCCGCAGACGACATGCCCCACACCTACCCGTGGAACCAGGTGAGTGTCATGGGAGTAACTCCCGGCGAAGGCTACGGCGGGTGGGGCACGGTCTACACGTATGCCTTCACCGACGCCGGAGTGAACCAGTCCATCCACCAGGTGTTTGTGCCCTCCGCCAACACGGCTGACTTGCAGGTGAAGACCCGTTACGGCTTCAAGACGAGCGCTATGGGCGACACCTGGAGCGAGTGGAACACCGGGGGGAGCGCGGAACCTACCCCTCCCTCCAGCCTCGGAATCCGCATCATTACCAATAATACAGATAAAAAAGACATCGAAAACCTAGCGCCAGGCTCAATGGTGAAGGTGGCGTCAGAAGAGAATCGCATCGAGCAATACCTAGGGGACATCACCGAGCCCGAAGGCATTTTCCTCAAAGTGGGAGGGGTCAGGAAACTGCTCTACAGCGATATGGATTATTACAACCACCGCAGGTATCTCAACTTTTATAGCGACTACGCAGACCGTGTGGATCTCACCTACGAAGCCACCCAGGGCAAAGGGTGGGTAATTAACGCCGGCGGGCAAACATACATAACCCACCAGGAATGCCAGCTCCAAGACCTCAACCTAAACGGCCTGTCTACCGCCGCGGGTGTGGTGTCTGACTTCACCCCGCTCTACCCGATAGCATTGCTCTGCGGCGCCGGGCTCAAGCTACTCGCCTTCGACCCGACCACCAGTAACGAAAAAAAACTGGTGATGCGCGACCCCTACGACGCGGACTATTACATAGAGATGAACTGGGACACCGGAGTCCATAAGGCCCACCTGGGCTCAGGGGTTGTGAGAACCTCGAACGAGGCTGTTACGTTCCCCTGGGAAGCCACGATGTGGAACCACACGTCCGGCCCTACCTGGAACAAGGTAAAGGCTTGTAGCGCTCCATCCCATTTGCTGGAGGACAACAACTGGCTTGACATCCTCCCGTCCTGCCAAGTTTACGTGACCTACATTCCCAGTTCTAGCTCCGGGAACCTCGTTGTATGCGGTCGTGGTATAGCTTCGTCTGGGGCGCAACCCCGCACAAAAACAGGCTGGAACTCCGGAGCCATCATCCGGGATGTTAGGACGAGCCACCCCCGCTGGGAGGTGAGGGTGATCGGTATCAACGGCACGGACATCACCGACAGCGACGCCAACAGCCGGGTAGCCCACATCCAGGGAGACGCCCAGGATCCGAACAAGGCCTTCGGCTACATCTCCATGAACATGAATAAAATCCGCAGCATCCACCTGCAGATCAAGGCCATGTAACCCGCATAACCCCAAAGGAAACAAACAAGCTATGACACCAGTGATATTCAACAAGGAAACCGGATACGCCGAGGTATTTGGCGGGGACCTGGAAAACATCCGCTGCGACAGCGAGGGCAACCAGCTCAGCGAGCTCGTCGAATACGACGGCGACCCATATGCCCTGGATCCGGGTAAGACACTACAACTCGTGGACGGCGAGGTGAAGGTCGTCGACGCGCCCCCGGTCAAGCCACCCGTCCCCCGGGAAGTCCCGATGTCCCGGCTCTGCATCGCGCTCGTCGAGTTCGACCTCTACGACACGATCCGGACGGCTGTCGACAACATGCCGGAGAAGACGGCGAAGCAGCGCAAGCAGAAGCTCATCACCTCGCAGTGGTTCGAGCGCGCCCAAGTGGCGCGGCGCGACAACGTCCTGCTCAACGCCATGGCAACCAGTCTCAACATCCTCCAGGAAACCGTCGACGACGTCTTCCGGTTTGCCGACGCCATCCCGGACTAAGAACCGTGAAAGGGGAGTTCACCACCGATGGGGCAACCCTGCCGCTGTTCTTCCGGCGGTGGATAGCCAGGAACTACCCCGGCTGGGTGCTGGAACGTATCGACCGGGCCGGGAGGTTCCACGACTGGCTCGTCTATCGTTACCCGAACAGCCTGACCCACGACAGGCGGCGGTTCATCAAGCTACTCCGACGTTTCAACATTCCCCGTGAACTCGTTTTCCTCATCCACCTCGGTCTCTGGGTCTACGACCATTGCCCGGAGTGGCTCCAAAAAAAACTCCAACAAACCGCAGGAAGGCATGACTGACATATCCCATTTATTTGACAATGACCAGCAGTGGCGTGAGCACGCTGCGTCTCTGCGTGCGTCCCATGGCCAGGAGGCGCGGTGCTGGAAGCGGGTGCTGGCGGTGGCCGTGCTCGCGCTGGTTTTGCTTGCCGTGTCCTGTGCTCCGGGAGTGCCCCCGGTTCCTGCGAAGGTGCCGCAGCCTGTGAAGATCAGGCCGGTGAAAAAGAAAGTGCTTGTGGTGGGCAAGAGGAATGCCGAGATGGGAAGACAGCTTGCCGTGGCCATAAGGGAGACCGAACTGGCTAGGAAAGAGGCCGGGGATGCCCGGCGTCTGGTGGAGCGGATGGATGCAGCCAAAGACCCGTTTCTGAAGGACGTGGCTGGCCTGAGGGCAGGCTATGAAGAGAGGGTTGACCGTCTTTCTTCTTCTTTGATGGAGGCCGAGAGGACACTGACAAGGCAACAGGCGGACATCGACGAGGCGGAGGAGCTGCTGGACAATGCCCTGGTTGCCAAGGCAAAGGCTGAGCAGAACGAAAAGGCTTTGGTCTTACAGAACAGGATGCTAGGCAAAAAAGCCAGGAAGGGGGAGAAATACAAACACCACTGGGACACCCGCCACGGGCGCATGCTCAGGACGGTGGGATGGTCTGTGGGGGTGACGCTGGCCGTAGTGGTCGCCCTGTTCGTCTGGCAATGGTTTTCCAACCCCATGAACATTACCAAAAAGCTGGCAAGGGGGCTTCTTTTCAACAGTAGGAATGCGTTATCATGAGTATTGACGACGAACACACGCCTGTGACAAGGCCAGAATATCTCTCCCTGAAAGAACATGTGGGAAACCTCGCCACAATCATGGAGAAACAGCATGAGGCATTTTCCAATGAAATGCGTGAGCAGAGGGAGCAGTCACGCAGGGACAAGCAGGATTTGCAGTCGGCCATATCTGATCTAAGCAAGAGCTTCCATGATGCGGTGAGTATGATCGACCGCAACAGGATTGAGGACAACAAGGAACGCGGGAAGTTTCCCACGGGGATCCTGACCTTGATCTTCTCAGTCATCACGACGGTGGGCATGGCAGCGACATGGAACATGTCAAGGATTGAGCAGGAGGCCAAAGAGCGCACAAAAACTGCGAAGACACACTCCGATGACCGCGATGACAGGCAGGATGACAATTTGAAACGCGAGATGGAACTGATCAACGAGGCCACGGAGAGGGCGCAATCCTTCATCCGGCAGCGTGTTGATTTGCTTGAGTCGCGTGTCCACTCCATAGAAATGGAAAAAAGAACAAGAAATACAGAACAATGAAAATGAAAAACAACCACATGAACTGGCGGTCTCTGAAGATCGCTTTGATTGTCTCCACTGTCTTCGTAACGATGCTTGTGGGGATCAGCTGGATAGTAAGTGCCACAGCTCCTACTGACTCGTCTGGCAATGTTACGGGAGACTCTGTGTTCCACCCTGCCTTGCACCTGATCGACGTTGGTTCCATGCTATTTGTCGGCGGTGGTGCGATTATTGTGGCTTACGTGCTGGTTCGTCTGTTTTTCCGGCATACGGTTGGCCGCTGGGCTGGCTCTGACGACATGGACAGCGGATGGAAGTGTTTGACGGCACAAGAGAAGACCCGGTGGGTGCTCGGAGCCATTATTGCGATTACCTGCGCGTTGATTTCGACGGCAGGAGCAAGCGAGAAGGGAGGGGGGCTTCCCGTAAGCAAAGAGGCTGCGGCCATGATTGCCCATTACGAGATTGGAGGCAGAACCTACTACGAACGTCGTCTTGCCCGCCCTACGGTGCCTGCCTGGAGACACACGGCAAGCGGAGTGACGGTCGGATTTGGCTACGATTGTGGCTACCACAGCAAAAAGCAAATTGCGGAGGATTGGAAAGGGATTGCATCTCCGTCTGAGATTAAGGCCTTACAGGCTGTGTCAGGGTTGAAGGGGCGCAGAGCTTACTATGCCAGCCGCAGAATGCGCCATAGCGTCTATATCAGCTACCCTGATGCGTTGAAGGTCTTCCGGGAAGTGACCATCCCGAGGTATGCCGCGAGGACGGCCAGAGCCTTTAACCTGGCAAAGGGCAGGCTGCACGGCCACAGCAACGGGGCACTTGTGAGCCTTGTGTTCAACCGGGGCGGGTCGATGAAGGGGAAAAGACGGATGGAGATGCGCTGGATCCGCCACAACCTGGCCACCAAACACGACGAAAGGGTGCCCGGCGACATCCGGCACATGAAGCGTCTGTGGAGTTACCGGAAGCTGAAAGGCCTGCACCTGCGGCGGGACGCCGAGGCTCGTATGTTCGAGAGGGGGATTGGGCGGAGTTTTTCCCAGTGACCCGGTGGCTGCGGTGGAGTGTTTTTGAGCGTGGTTGCCTCCTTGTTTTTAGGTCTTTTTATCGGTTTTTTGACCAATTTTTTTGACCAAGAATCCTGAATTGCTTGTTGTATAAGGGTTTTTAGATTATAAGGTATTTTTCAGGTTCATGTGGCCGCAAGGCCGTGGAGGTTCGATTCCTCTCGCGCGCATTTCTAAGTCTTTGAAAATTAGGGGCTTGCGGTTTTAAATCCGATGGGGTTCCGATGGAAAACCACTTTTTGGCGTCCTCGGATTGGACGGCGTCGTTGTAGGAGCGGCGGCATTCTGATTCGGAGTTGCCCGCTTCCATCGAGGTTTTGGCGAGGCCGATGAGTGCCCCCCGGTAGCTGATGTAGGAGTTCCGAAGCCAGTTTTTTTTCCAGCCCCCGACGATTTTGCCCAGCCGCTTTGTCTCCGAGTTGTGTCCGCTGAACGAGGGCGGGGGGGCTTCGACTACCCGGCCACTTTTTTTGCGACGGGTTTGAGGTGCCGGGCGATGACCCTGTTGATGGGGATGATGCGCTTTTCCCTCGTCTTGGCCGTTTCAGCCCGCAGGATGACGATGCCCTTTTCCCAATGGAAGTCGCTCCAGTCGGGGGGGGATTTCTCGCTGTCGGGGCGGGGGCAAACTTTTTCTGTCCTGCATCCCCCCCAGCCACACATGACAAGCCAGCCGAGGTATTGGGGTTTCACTTCCCTGATGAGGGGGCACCCTGGTCAATGCCCAGGGTGGGGGGCTGTTTGCACAGGACTCTGGCGGTGGGTAGCCGCTCCGGGGGGTGATCGCGTCGTCCAGGTATTCCCGGAGCCTTGCCCACTTCCAGAGTCCGACCAGGGTGCCCCTGATGTTGTTTCGTGTCTTTGGGGCCATGTGTCTGTGGTTGGCGTCAAACCAGGTTTCAAGGGTGTCCAGGTCGATTTCATGCAGTGTCTTGCCCGGCAGGCCGTTGACGAGTTTCCCGAGGTTGCCTTTGAGCCGTTTGAGGTAGATGGCACTTACTCCCGACGCTTCTTTTGCCTCTGTGTAGCGCGAGACGCATTCCGCGAGTGTGATTGAGTTTTCCCTTTGTGTCTTCCATGCTATGAAGGCCTCGATGTCCGATAGTGTGGGTGAGGTGTCAAGGAAGGCGCGGAGCACTCGTTTCTGGCTGTCTTCGAGGTTGGCGAGGTCGAGGGTTCCGTTGGCGATCTCGACGGCTTTGCGGTGGGCGGCTTCCCGGGCGTCCTTCCGGGTGGCGCGGGTGCCGTAACGCCAGCCGCCTTTGGCACTCGCGTCCGGGTAGGCGAAGCGCCAGTAGTTGCGCCCGTTGTTTTTGTAGGGGTAGACGGACAGGCGGACGCTTTTGAAGCGTGACGTATTCTTTTTTGCCTTGCCTTGCCATGTCCGCATGATACGTATGAGCCGGATCTTTTTCAAGGGTTATGCCTTACAAGGACAAAGCGGAGCACAATGAGGCGTGATGGGGTTTTGGCTCACCACTGGTTTTGTCATGTGTTTCCTTGAGAACAAAAGACAAGCGTATTATGAGATTACTGAAAGCAATAGGTGTATTTTTTCTTTCACTGCTCGTGGTTGTGATACTCTCCTGGCTATCATTTTTCGTCAGCCCGAAAATAGCTCAAACAATGATGAGTGTCTCTCCCCTCGCTGCCATAGGATGCGCGGTGGCGTGGTGGAAGGATAGCCGTGGGAAAAACACGCGGGGTGTTTCGCCTGGTGATTTGGGTATTGACCCGGGGTGTGTCGAAGAAATTCAGAACGATGGGCGGGATAATCAATAAGACTGTGGCCAGGGAGCTGGTGAAAACTCTCGACTGTCGTGATTCTGCGGAGGATGTCCGGGGGGATAAAGCCAATGAGGTGAGGCTGGAGGTGAGGAGGGCTTGCCGCCGGGTGGCCGAGTGGATTGAAGACGGGAAGGGGGATTTTCTTTCAGAATGGGAGGTTCTTGAGCCGATCAGGCTGGGTTTCAGGGATTTGCCTGTGGAGGATTTGCAGGTTCTGGATGAGAGGGTTTTTGACGGGGGGTTAAGGGATGTCCTGATGACGAGGGCGAATTGGAAGGACAGGTGGTTTGCGATTGGGTTGGTGGCGAAGTTGCACGACTTGGCTGCGGTCCGGAGCGGGGATTGTGAGGGGGAGTTGTGGGAGGATTATTTGGGGAAGCTCAGGGATGCGCGTCGCGCCAAGGGAGAAAGGGCGAGGGCGCGAAACAAGGCTCTTTGGCAGGGTGTCAAGGGGGCAGGCTGGCAGATTGCCGTTGGTGTGGGGCTGCTGCTGGCGGGGCTGGACGGGTTTCTCGACTTCGGTTTTGAGCGCGGGTATTTTATGTTGTTGCGTTTTGTGGTGTGCGCTGCGTTCGGGTTCTGGGCGTGGGATGCCCACGACAGGGGGATGGGCGGGTGGAGGAACGCTTTCGGGCTGGTTGCGCTGTTTTACAATCCGTTTCTGCCGGTGAGGCTGGGGGACAGGGAGTTGTGGGAGGTGTTGAATTTGTTGACGCTGGGGATGGTTTTTATGAGTTGGTGGATACTGAGGACGGGCGAGGGGCGAGAGTCCGGGGATTCAAATGACAATGGAAAGGGGATGGTGTGATGAGAAGGGTTGTTGCGCTGGTTTTGGGTATGGTTGTCTGGGTGGCCGTCGTGGTGGCTGTCCACATGGTTTCGTTTCTTTTGTTGGGTAAGTCGTTGTCCGGGGTGTTGTCGCCGTATGGTGCTGTTCCTGCGACAGTGGCGGTTATAGGGCAGGCGTGGTTTGCCCTGTAGGTGGCGAGGAAAGTCCACCGGAGGGTGAAGAACCCGGGTGGGGGACGACTGGCTGGCGGTATGGGGCTTGGGGCTGAAGCTGGGCTGAAGCCGGAGGATGCTGTGTGGGAGGCGATTTGCCGCTCGGTTTTGGATCTCGCCCGCGTGGTGGCAGAGAAGAAAGAGTTGCCCGCTGGGTATAGGCCTGACGGGTTTTCCTTTGAGCTGGCCGCCTATCTGGTATTCAGGGTGGATGTGTATCTTTTTTCCTCCTATCCCCGGGTGAGGCAGGGGGTCATCAACAGGTTACATGAACAGACGGCTTTGTTGTTCAGTGATCTGTTTGGCATGTCGGATGACGAGTTGTGCAATCTTTTGGACAGGCGTATGAATTTTTATGCTCCGCTGGTCAGGCATGGCGCGGAGCCCCAGACGGTGCATACCATGGTGATGCAGGTTGTGCATCACACGGCTAAAAACGGAGGGGTTCCAAGGGGGGATGCGGGGGAGGGCTTAACGGTGGCATCGGCACTGGACGAGTTTGCAATCAAAACTCTGCTGCTTGGTTGGGAAATGCGTAGTGTGGGGAGGCTGCATGCGTTGATTGACGATTTTTATGGCTCAGAAGCCGAAGTAGGCGACGTTGCCTACCCATTTGACGTGGATGCTGGCTAGTCGGCCTTTCTCGTATGGACGGCTGGCGGAGTGTTGTGGTTTGGAAAGGCGGGGCAAGTTAAAGCGTGTGCGTTTACTCCCACGAGGAATCCCGTTTGACGTTTTGTCCGGTGTACATTACTCCCACCGCATGGAGCAAGCTCCATTTGCCGCAGAGCGGCAGCAAGCTACCGCACTCCAGGTTGGTTATGAGCTGATCCATGGGGCGTTGTTAGTGGTTGTTTTTCTCACCATGTGCCGACGATGGCGGTGAGGGTGAGCAGGGTTTGCTCGCCGGGTTTGACGAAGGATTTTCCGACCATGGTTTTGGGCATGGAGGTTCCGAGGAATGGGCTGTTGGTGAATCCTGCGGTGCCGGTGTGGATGGTGCCCTGCCGGGTGAAGCCGCCGTAGGGGTCGATGTAGGTGATTTTGAAGGATTTGGCACCGCTCGGGAGTTTTTTCGGGATTTCGGTGACGACGACGAAGTGGGCGCGGATCGGCCACCATGACTTGCCGCCGACGGATTTGTTGTAGCGGTAGGCGTAGCGCCGGATGTTGATGATGGGGGGCAGACCTTTGGCCAGGGAGGCGGCCATGCGCCGGTGGGTGCGGCGGAGGTGTTGGCTCCGGGTCTCGCCGGGTCTGCGGGTTAGGACTTGGCGCCGGACTTTGGGCAGGGTGTGCGGGGCGCACATTTCGTTGGCCATGTCTGTGAGGTCGAGGAGGTTGACGCCTTCTTTGAGGTTCCAGCGGTTGGTGTTTTTCAGGTGGCGGGATGGCTGGTTACCCCAGCGGGCGACGACGTAGCGAATGCGTGAGCGGCTGTTGTGGCCGGGGACGGACTGGAAGACCTTTTGCCATTTTTTACTGCCGTAGTGGAAGGCGTTGAGCAGTGAGGCGGGGCCGCAGGCGTTGCCGTAGGCGCGGCGCTGGTTGGTGGGGTAGGCGTCCGGGTTGGGTGCTTTGATGGTTTCCCCGGCGTGGAGGTGCCACGGGGTGAGAAGCATGGCGATTATCAATTTCCGCATGCGGGGAATGAACACTAAATGCTGGAGGGAGGCAAATCCCTAGATGTAAAACATCGGTGACTGGGGGCGGGGTGGGTTTGTCCCGGGATCCTCGGATGCGGATTATGGTTTTGGGTGTCAAAAAGGTTTGCAGACACGGCTTCGCGTTGCATTGGGGTGTCAAGTTGTGTAAGAGTGCGTCCGCCATGGTGCCGGGTGGGCTGGGTTGTTACTCAGGTTTCCGGGGAAAATTTTTACGCAGAAAATGGAACACGAACACAAAATGAACTCCGGCGTTAAGGGGGGCGGGCTTTGTCATGGGCAGGTGCCGCAGGATGCGGACAGCGGTGCGATGTGGGCTGCCATCCGGCGTGCCGCAGGGGAAATGGCGGCGGAGGAAACCCATTTGCAGCGCATGCTTGAGGATGTGGTGCTCAGCCGCAGCGGTCTGGCGGAAAGCCTTGCCGCGAGGTTGGCGCGCAGGCTCTCGCGCGAGGATATGCAACGGGCCGAGCTGGAGCCGCTGCTTGGTAGGATTCTTAGGGAGAACGGCGTGGTTCTGCGTGCGGTGGCGAGTGGCGATCTGCGCCTACCGGGTGGCGCACTGCCTGTGGACGGGTGGGCGCAAGCCGCTGGCGCTTTATTTCCAGAGTGTTGTCAGCGAGGTTTTCGGGGCAGACATCCATCCGGCGGCGACAATCGGCTGCGGTTTGCTGCTAGACCACGCCACCAGTGTGGTGATTGGCGAGACCGCGATTATTGAAGACAATGTTTCGATTTTGCACGAGGTGACGCTCGGCGGAACTGGCAAGGAAACCGGCGACCGCCACCCTGTGGTCAGGTCGGGAGTCCTGATCGGTGCGGGTGCGAAAATCCTTGGGCGTGTCGAGATCGGCGAAGGTGCCAAGATTGGTGCCGGCAGTGTGGTGCTGGACGACGTGCCGCCGCACAAGACGGTGGCAGGCGTGCCTGCCGTGGTCGTGGGCGAAAGCAGCGAGGAAAATCCGGCACTCGACATGAACCAACGGCTGAGCCAGGGGAGTGGGCTTTGAGTTGGAATCCGCGTTGCGGATTGTAGGAAGTGGGCCGTGATCAGTGATCCGTGGGCTGGGTGCAAGAAAAAGAGGACAGAGGCTGAGTGCTGGGGTGGCTCACACGAAGGGTTTGCTATATTTTTTAAACTTCCAGCCGTGGGTTGTTGGGTTACTGGTTTGGGATGGGGATGGCGGTGATGCGGGCTTTGGAGAAGTCGTAGGGGGTGAGTTCCAGGGTTACGGTGGTGTTGGGGGTGAGTTGGTTGTGGAGGTGGGCGAGGGCTTTGGGGACGTGGCCGATGACTTGTTTGCCGTTGGGCAGGGCGACGAGGTAGATGTTGGTTTTGGGTGACTCCAGGATGGTGCCGGTGGTGGTGATGGGTGGGTCGAACATGGGAGGTGTGGTGGTTGGGGAAAGTTATCCG
>PDWI01016053.1_pt1 | contig 10843 bp, 1 predicted proteins | sample 1430891 | NCBI WGS metagenome assembly PDWI01 (sample SAMN01162508, study PRJNA174530) | Oral metagenome, whole genome shotgun sequencing project. | biome: Marine environment; feature: Marine mammal; material: Swab sample of the gingival sulcus; isolation source: swab sample of gingival sulcus... | reverse complement strand
AATACGGAACGCATCACCGATACGAGATTCAGCTAATGCTGTTACTTTTTCGATTAACGCTGTATTTGGCTCAGGTGCTTTCCAATCCCAACGAGGTTTGCCTGCTTCTGCAACTAACTCATTAATGTTTTGGATTACAACTTGTTGTTGTTCGTGACCAAACACAACTGCTGCTAACATTTGCTCTTCTGATAAAATATCTGCTTCAGATTCAACCATTAATACCGCATTTTGCGTACCTGCAACCACTAAATCTAAACGGCTTATTGCTTGCTCAGAAATAGTTGGGTTAAGAACGAATTGATCATTAATAAAACCAACACGTGCTGCACCGATAGGACCATTAAATGGTACACCTGATAATGAAAGCGCTGCTGATGCACCGATCATCGCTACTAAATCAGGACTAACTTGTGGGTTAACAGAAACCACTGTTGCGATGATTTGGATTTCATTTAAGAAACCTTCAGGGAATAAAGGACGGATAGGACGGTCAATTAAACGTGCAGTTAAAGTTTCGCCTTCTGAAGGACGTCCTTCACGTTTAAAGAAACCACCTGGAATACGACCTGCTGCGTAAGTACGCTCTTGATAGTTTACGGTTAATGGGAAGAAATCTTGACCTTCACGCATTTCTTTTTTTGCTACAACTGAAACGAATACGGTTGTATCGTCCATACTTGCCATTACAGCAGCGGTTGCTTGCCGAGCGATTGCGCCCGTTTCTAGTGTTACGGTATGTTGACCGTATTTGAATTGTTTTACAATTGGATTCATTTACATTACCTATTAAGTTAAATATCTAAGGTTCTGTTTTATTCCTAAAAAATTGCGACTAGCAAAAATCATCTTACCCTTATTCATAGGTAGAAAAATAACTTTTGATAGCCGCCTCTCAGTACACAGAAATAAAACAATCGGATTATACTATACTTTTTTAGAATTGTCGCCTAGTTTGTGAAATAAAATGGTATGTGTACAGGGCAATCGCAAACTTCCACCTATTGATTTTTACAAATTAATATAAAAATAAAATTCTTAGTCTAATCTTGATGTATTTATAATACAAAGGTGGTATTAGGGCGTAGCCCGTATATGCCACCGTATTTCCTATTACCATTGATTTTGTAATTTTATAAAAAAATATCACCGCTTTTATCTAAATTAAAATATAAAAAATAGTCCTGTTAATGCGGTCAGATATACGCAAACTAACGTTTGCTAATCTAACCCTACGGTAATTAATTGATTTTAAATATATTTTGAGAACTATTTCATTCTAACAAAAGTATGATCTTGCCCTAGTATGTGTACTTTAAAATATTCTTCTCTTATTTACTTGTATGTCGATAAATACGTAACTGTACATCAACATCAATCTCTAACTCATCAAGCTGTTGCACGGCTTGTTTGCCTTCATAAGTCGCACGATAAAGATGTGGTGTCATTGTCATTAACTGTGTAAGTTGCGTTTTATTCAACAAAGTATGATAAGTGGTTGAATCTTTCCCCACACAACTAAATAACGTTTTATTTAAAAATGGTTTTTCACGAAATGGCTTAATCACTGGATAAATCACTTTTCTTAGGGATAACAAATGGTTCTCACCAGCGTCAAGGGTAATCACGTAGCCATTTGGCTTTAATACACGAGCAAATTCTTCTGACACTTCAAAACCAAACGCACTAATTAAAATATCCACACTATTATCCGCCAATGGAATATGTGCATTACTTGCCGTTAGCCATAATGCTGAGAAATTTGCAAATTTTGCTGCTTTTTGCACCGCATATTTTGAAATATCCCAACCAACAAACAGCCCACCGTTATTATCAAAATACTCAGAATGCGAGAAACAAAGGCGTTGCACTTGGCGTAAATAATAACCCTCACCACAACCTGCGTCCGCAATCACTCTCGGCTCGCCTTGGGTTAATTTCATCACCGTTTTCGCCAACAATTCCGCAATCGGCGAATATGCCCCGCTTTCCAAAAAGTAATGACGCTCATTCACCATTTCCTTGCTATCACCGGGTGATTTACTGTGTTTTTGATTGACTAGTAACAAATTAAGATCGCCTGCTTTTCCAAGATCAAAACAGTGATTATTTTCACAACGATAGGATTTTTCAGATAGGGTTAATTCACTCTTACAATGGGGACAAATTAGCATAATATTCTCATAGGTATCATTCATAATGGGCTATTATCCTATAATTTGGGATAAGGAACTAGTACCAAATTATACTTTTACTTCATAAACAAGACGATAGCCTACACTACGCAATTTTATTAAGTCATACTTCAAGTTCAAGAGCTTGATAATATTCTAATAAACGTGATGAAATACAATAAAAAACAGGTTTATTTCTATTTAATATGGCGACTACTTCATCGTCATTATTTTCCAGTATTAGTATAGAATTTCGCTTTAAGTCAGAAATACTTGTAATATAGACGTTAATAAAATTGTCATCAGAATAAGTAAGAATCGCCCTATTGATAATTGTTTAGGGCAAGAGCATACTTTTGTTAGAATGAAATAGTTATCAAAATATATTTAAAATCAATAATTTATGTTTTAAATATACTAAAGATGTTTTATAAAAATATATTGTAGATTGATTAATAAAAATGGATTTATGTATATTAACTTATTTTCTGAGACGTAGCATGCTACGTCTCTACAAATGTTATTAAAAATAAATAGACTAACATTATTTGAATAGTGTAGATACAATATTAATCACACCATCAAAATTAAAAAATACTCTATATCTTCCTACTCGTAAACGGTAAACATACTGATGATTTTTTAATTTCTTCATATTATTACAAAAAGGTATTTTTTCAAGCTTATCAATATTCTGACGAATAGTTTTTTACTCTGGTATTTTCCTTAACTGTTTTAATGCTTTTATTTGATAAATAATCTTATTCATACAAAAAATCATAACTTCAACATAACCATATTACAACCATTTTGTTTTTTCTATACATACAAAAAACCCTTTTCAATCAATTTGAAAAGGGTTTTGTAAATTTTAGGTTAAATTCAACCGCTTAAATGACGTGATTTATGTTCACTTCAGTATCAATGTATAAGGTTATATCATTGATACTGGTGTGCATTTCACCTTTGATGAATAGCTCATTATCGCTATCGGTTATTGCTAACACATCGCTGGAACTAATCGTCATAACATCGCCAATATTACTATCATCTTCCATATTGATTTCTTCAATATTTTTCACTTTTGATGAAATGCTGTTGAAATCAAGTTTGATTTTATCCGCTGGGTTAAATATTAATATATCATAGCCATCGCCTGTATCGGTGTGGGTGAGTTCAATATCATTGCTGTAACCTACCACATTATCACCGCTATCAACATTAAACACTGATTTTAGCAGAGTATTATGCGTAAATGTATAGTGGAATGTATCTGATACATCACCATCGCCATCGGTGATTTCAAAGGCAATATCTTGCGTGCCTGCTTTAATTGCTTTGATAGATGGTTTGTACACGATTTGTCCATTATTCATATTGATCTGTATGTTACCAACGCTATCGTTCGTTACTTCTATAACAGGATTATTTGGATTATAGGTGTAGGTTTGTCCAGCAATCACCACTTTGCTAATATGACCGCCGTCTGCACCTAATCTATCTAGTAAGCCATTCGCAGAGTTTATGAGATAGCCACTGTATGTTGGTAGTGGATCTTTCTCTGTTGTAACCGTATCAAGAATTTTAGTTTCTAGATTGTTTTGATTAGGGAGATCGATAGTTCCAGCACCGACATTCCATGTAGCTTCTTTATCGTATGAAAGTCTATTCAAGTCCAAAGTAGTAGCACCTTGAATACCAATAGCGTAAGATTTATCAATATCATATTTATTTAAAATATCATCCCATTTACCATCATAGATAAACTTAGTAAAGTTATAGTGATTTCTAGTTCCACCATCAGTAATAAAGTAACTATAAGTCTTATCTGCGTGTGGTTTCACTTCACTATCATCTAAGAATCGAGTGAGACCTTTTGCCCAGTCGTTCTCACCACTTGGTTTGATAGCATTTAACGCTGTAACAGCATCTTTATAACTCAACCACTTTGTAATTGTACCACCATCATCACTAAATACATTGAGTTTTACATTAACATTTGCATTGTCATTATATTTCTCAAGCATTTTTAAAGTAGATCTGAGAGTAACTTGCCATTTTGTTAGTTGCTGACCATTTTCAAAAACAGTACCCTTCTCATTCATTGATTTATCTGCATCAATGGTGATAATGATATTATTGGTTTCAAGTTTATAATCAGTTTTAACATCTGTCTTGGTGTAGCCATTCTGTGGGCTATCATCTTCTACGACAACGGTTAAGTCATTGGTTTTACCAGTGCTATCAGTTGTTTTGAACACTAGATTAAGTGCATCTTCGCCCGCTTTGTTAGGGTGATCAATCGCTTTTTGTAGTGTTACGGTGTAATCAACGCCGTCTTTGGTATTGCTGTCATTAAGATCGATTTTAATAACATCATTACCATCACTATCTCGCCCTTGCATAACTTTATTTGCAGAATCCCAGGACCAAGTGACCGCTTTACCGCCTGATGTGATCGCCGTCGTTGGTTGTACAACATTAGTTATTGAATGAGTCGTTGCCACCTTACCTGCACCAGTAACGCTATCAGTGCTATCAGCACCTGCATTGATACCTGTTGTATCGGCATTGCCGTGGTTAAGGCCTTTTTCTGATACTTTTGCGGTAACATTTGGAATATCTATATCTTTTATAACACTTGCATAATCGGTATCATTTACTGTTACACCACCTTGGCTCACTCGTGCTTTAACAATAAGTGGTTCACCTTCTTTATAGGCAAGTTTTTTGATATCAGAACCTCTCATCGTTAATGACCAGTTACCATCTGCATCAACAGTTGCTGTTTTACCACTGAATTTACTCCAAGAAGTAGATCCTTTTGCATTCAGTAAAATATCAATAGTCACCGTAGAACCTGGTGCTGCGTTGGTTTTACCAGAAATCACCAGATCTTTATTGCTACCGTGTTTAACTTCACCGTATTGGTTGTTGTTTTGGTCGCCATTAACCTCTGTTTGTGGCTGGCTTGTACCTGCGATTGAGTCAATATCGATAAATAATGCTTCTTTTACCGTGCCTTGATCCCACGAAGTATAAATAGATGAAAGTGGGTTGGTAGAATTAGAAATGGTCATTTTAACCACTTCATTGTGTTCTAGGTGTTTATTATCATCTTTTGGATATATATCAAATTTCGGTATTCCAGTAGAGCCTGCTGGTATGGTTACTGCAAAGCCACCTGCAAACAGAGCATTGATTTCCGATGCAGTTAGCATTCGAGCAACACCGTTGGCATCAGTGTATTGTACGAGAATATCATTACCCTCTACAGAATTTGCTACCGAACCATCAATTTTCGCCGTTACTGTGGTATCAAATGGACTTGATATATGATTTCCACCACCCCACTGTTTTTGTTTGATTTCAAAGGTGAGATAAGCATCACCTGTTTCATCAATGCTCTTACTATCAGTGGTACAAGCAATTGAGATATCCGTTCTCGCAATTGGGGATTTATCTGTATCCGTTGCGGGATTACTATTGCTATCGGTTAAGGTTACATTATTGGCATCGGTTGCTCGTGCAGTCACCACGAGATTTGAACCAGCAATAGGCTTAAGTCCTTTCACTTGCTCTGGCGTGACAACTACTTCCCACGAACCATCTATTCTCACCTGTGCAACCATATCGATATGTTGAATATCATTGCCATCTGTTCCGACTGTTACCAGCACTTTTCCGTTTGTTGGAAGATTTTGTACTGTTCCCCTGATGATTACCCTGCCATTATCACTGCCATTGATAAGACCGTAAGCGTTCTCGCTACCATTTTCACTACCATCACCCGTTCTTGGTTGTGAGTTACCTTGAATAACAGTAATATCAACTTTGGTATCAGGTGTTGTATCGGTTACACCATCGACATACATCGTCAATGTTGCCTTTGAATCATCACCATCAGCATCACTTATGGTATATTCAAAAATCTCTGCCAATTTTTGCCCATCATTCAATCTGTTAACTAATGGGTTATTATTATCAAGAGCATACGAATAACTACCGTCGGCATTGATAGTAAGCGTACCGTATTTACCATCTATGGTTTGTGGTGCGCCCTGAGTAACATCTTTTCTCACAATATTCGCACCATCAATCATGGTCACAGCAGTGACGGTAATATCAGTATCGACATTGAGATCATCGGTACCGTTGGCACTATTTGTAGTACCTGTTCCCTTAATCACATTACCTGTAGCAGGAGCCGTATCATTTTCGGTTATGCTATCTTCATCGTGATGAGCCGTTGGCACAGTATCGAGTATCGTAATTGCCAATTTGCCTTTGGCAATAGAATGCCCCGTGTTATCAATACCGCCGATAACGATAGTATCGATAATATCACCATTGCTATGATCTTTTGCTCCACCTTTTTCCGTATAGATATAGTTGATAATGCCTTTTTCTTTATCATAGCCAGTGATAAGCAGGGTACCTTGTTGCGTATCTATTGGGACAGAATCTGTCGCAGACACGGTTTCAGGAATCACTTTGCCACCAATGGTAAGTTCTTTTAAGTTTTGCGAATAAGCAATGGTTAATGTTTTCGTTATTGCATCTCCTGTTGCTTCAACCACTGTTTCCTGCACCGTTGGCAACACTGGCGATATATCATTATCGTGAACAACACCAATCGCTTTATCAAAGCCTATTTGGTATCTCAAGGAAGTAGGTTCAGCAGAACTTGGTTGTGAAATAGCCAATTGCAATACTTCATCACTTTCTAGCACTGCATCATCTTTTGGACGAATTCTTATCTCAGGGGCTGAATTTTTCCCTGAAACAATTTTTACAAAAATTCCATTTGCAAAGAAGTTTTCTATTTCAGCTTGTTTTGTTAATTTTACTGTCTGACCCGTGTTTCCATCAACATAAGTAATTGACTCAATATCATCAGGAGAAATATTGTCTTCACCAGCTTTTGTCGCAACAGTGATATGCACATCACTGTTAGTATCTGCACCATTTGTCAACACTTTTGGATCTTCATATTTAACCACATACACCAGATCGCTATTCTTACCTTCGGTATCATCATTTGGTATTTTACCTGTCATAATACTCACAATAGGATCTAGGTTTGCATCTTTTGGTGATACAAAGTTTAGTTTTGTGGTTGATGTTGAAGAGTCGCCATCTTGATCTTGTAGTTTGTAAGACAAATCAATGGTTTCTTTACCATTAGCCACAGCAACAGAAGGATCAGCGGCATAGTCAAAAGCACCTGTAAGTAAATCAAGTACCAAGGTAGAGCCTTTTTTCGTTGTAATGGTTACCTTCGAACCTATTGTCTGCGTGCCATCACTGTCAATCATTATACCGGTGACATTGTTGTAACTATAAGTTTTAACACCATCTTTAGTATCCAGCGTTACTTCGGTAACCGCTGCTCCATCAGCACCGAAAGCACCTTCGATACCACCGTTATATTTGTTATTCACCAAATCTTTTTTGATTGGTGGTACTTCGACTAACTTTTGTAAAGCTGCTGCCAAGTTTTCAGTAGGTTTAACAAAACGTCCATCTAAATTTTTACCCTGTGGATTTTCGTCTGTTTTACGACCATCAAAAGCAACTGGATGTAAGAATTTTGGATCGATAGGGTTGTTCTTATCGCCACCAAAACCAACAGCATTTGCTTTTATATTGTTTTGTGTTAAGAAGTCTGTCCAAATCTTTTCTTCTGTCGGCACAATACCAGTTTTTCCAAGCGTCAATCTTTGGTTTAACAATTTAGTATCATCATAATCATCACCCCAAGGTTCACCATCGGTTAAGAATAACACCTGATTATCGGCACCTGCTATATAGCCAGAGCTAGCATCATTTTTATTAAAACTTTCCATTGTTTGAGCAAGTGCTGCATCATAGTTAGTAGCTTTACCGATACCTTCTTTCCAACTTGTCATTGGATTAATACTGATATCATTTAATTTCTGAATTGCTTCAGTTACGCTAACCCATTGATCTGTTTCTTCTATGGCAGTATTTGCAAATCTAATTACTTTAACCTTCACATCACCATATTTTTCATACGCTCTGAGCATTTTTGTTACAGCATCTTTTGCCATAGAAAGTCGAGTTGTACCATCAAATGCTTGGTTTATAGGGTAAGGATCTGTAGGATTATTTGGATCGTATGGTTTAGATGTTGAGTTACCATCTTTTTGAAGATATTGATAATCACCACTTTTATCTTGCAACATACTACCAGACACATCTAGCGTAACGATTAAGTTAAGTTCTAACTTACCAAAGGCAACCGAGTTCACCGTTTTACTGGTTACATACGGCATATCATCTTCGACACCCACAACAAAGGTTCCTGTATTGCCATCAGTATCTGTTGCTCGCAATTTGACATCAAGTACATCTTCTGTGTTGTCGCCTTTTTGATGATCAACTCCTTGATGAAGCGTTACTTTATAATCAACACCATCCGCTGGGTTGGTATCCGCATCGTCAAGCTCAACCGTCATTACTTTACTGGTTTTGCCGTTATGAGTAACTGTTCCTACCAACTCGTGAGCGGTGTCATCCCAGTCCCATTTTACTGTTTCACCATTTGATTTGATGATTTGACTTGGGTCGTGTTCAATGCGTGCAACGTTGTTTGTAAAATCAAGCGTACCAGTGGCAGATGCTTCATTGGTGGTGTCAGCTTTATGGCCATCATAGGCTGTAGGCGGAGCATCTGTACCTTGGTCATCTTTAATACCATTTGAATCATTGATATTTAGCGTTTCACTTGGCGCTTGCTTTGTAACTGTTGCATAATCAGTATCATTTACTGTTTGTCCATTGTGTGCAACACGAGCTTTTACAACCAATGGTTTACCTTCGCCATAGGTCAATTTTGTTACTTGTGTTGGAGTAAGACTAAACTCCCACGAACCATCAGCATTTACTGTTGCTTTTTGATTGGTATATCTACTTCCCGTCTTACCCCCTGTTGCAGGGTCATTATTGTGATAAATATCAATGATAACAGTAGAACCAGCAGGAGCATTTGTTACCCCTTTGATAACTAAGCTAGACTTACCACCATAATATACCGTACCATATTTGTTTGCATCTTGGTTTGCATCAAGTGAGTTATTTATCTCAACTTGTGTTTGGTTAGAACCTGCGATTGAATTAATATCTATATATAAATCATCACTTGTCGGAACTGGTGCTTTTTCTGGTGCTAACAAGCCTTCTTCTGAAACCCTAACAGAGTCAAATTCTCTAATCGTACCTGTTGCTTCGGCAGGTTTCGCTTGTCCTTCGACTGTGGCACTAATATTGTAGCTTTCGTTACCTTCTCGGATCCAGTCTTCTGCGGTAGGTACTTTTATCTCAAAGTTTTGCTTACCTTTTGGCACGACAACATCAAACACACCATTAACTGGTGTTACTGGTGTCCAAGTGTTACCACTGTCAAATGAAATTTGAATTGGCTCAGTCGTATCTGTTGTCAGATTTGCCGAACCATTGGTTATTTTAATGCTGACTGTCGTATCGGTAGTTGCTGTCTCACTGAGTTCAACCGTATGATTAATATCATTACCTTCGATAACAGTAGCAGAAGAAATGGTTACCGTTCCTTCATTATCAATAATCGTACCCTGATCTACATCTTTGGCAATTGTTGTTAAGCCAAGTTTATTGGTATCAATGGTACTTGCAATAGTCATTTTGACAACTTCGGTATTCTCAGTCGCCACATCATCTTCTATAAAGACATCAAATTTTGGCTTACCTGCTGAATGTGCAGAAATGGTAACGCGCATTCCATCAGTTCCAAATAATTGGATAATTTCTGGCTCGCTTAGATCTCGTGAATTACCATATTCATCAGTATAAACAACTTTCTTGATATCATCTATGACAATACTATCGGTAACGCTAGTATCAATTCTCGCTGTTACTGTTGTATCTCGTGGACTTTCTGCTTGCGTTTGTGTACCTTTTGTGGTTTGTAGAATCTCAAATGAATGCTTCGCACCAGTATCCCCTTCGTTAACTTGTCCAGCACCAAGATGATTGATAGATATATCAAATTTAGGCACAGCTGTTTTATCCACATCAAATACATTGGTTCCGTGAATAATTGCTTTTACTTTGATAGGTTCACCTTGCTTAAAGCTTAATGCTGCAGCTCGGTCAGCTGCTAATGTATAACTCCAAGTTCCATCGGCTTTAACAACAGTATGTTCATTGCTATATCGACTACCCCAAACATTGCCTGTATTGGTTTCAAGCTGAATATCAATTCGAGTACCTGATGCTACATTTTCTGTTTTACCCGTGATAGTAATACCTTGTCTTAAATCGGTAATAACACCGTATTCATTTTCATCTCGTGAGTTATTGGTTTCATCACCCACTTGGTTTGCACCTGCAATAGATAAAATATCAATACTGAAAGGTTTATCACTAATCTTACCGCTTGCCTCTGGCGTTACAATATTGACATTTGAACTTACTCGGTCAGCATTAGTTGGAGTAACGATTTCCATAATCACATTTTCAGTTTGTTCAATACTTAAATCCTGTTTTGGATAGATTTTGAACTGTGGAGCAACTGTTGAGTTTGCTGGAATTTTTAAGTTCCAACCATTACCAGTACCATCAAATAACCAGTTAAGATCAGCACTATTATCTCCTGCTGTCAAGGTATG
>PDWI01021931.1_pt1 | contig 10847 bp, 7 predicted proteins | sample 1430891 | NCBI WGS metagenome assembly PDWI01 (sample SAMN01162508, study PRJNA174530) | Oral metagenome, whole genome shotgun sequencing project. | biome: Marine environment; feature: Marine mammal; material: Swab sample of the gingival sulcus; isolation source: swab sample of gingival sulcus... | reverse complement strand
CCACCGCCTTTATCCCATTTTTTTACGCCCTTGGGCATAAGTTGGTTGTCGGCTGCGCCACGCCCCTTTGCGCGGGATTCGCACGGGAGGGTATGACCGAATCCGTGAATCATGAATACGCACTCAGGATGAATAAAATCAGTAACATATGCCTTGATTTTGGCTGAGTGTTCAGTGCTGGAGACCGTGACGTATTCATTGTTTTCAATGCCCAGTGCCTTGGCTCGCTCGGTGTTGATCCACAGGATGTTTTCCGGCATCCGCTCAAACAGGAGAGAGTTGTTAACCGTGTGCCCCTGTGTATGCAGGGCGCAACGGCCAAAGGTGATGCGGAACTTGTCCGCTGGCGGGAACTGGGGTGATTCGTATGGCTTGAGGGAAAGCAACCCGTCCCCCTCCAGCTTGGCATCAATGACCTGCACCTTGCCGGACGGTGTTTTGAAACTGTTTTCGTTGACCTTTTTGTAGACAGGTTCGGAGGTCAGCGAAACAATACCGGACTCGTCAAAGTCCTCAAGGGTTAATCCAGTGCCTTCCAGCTGGAATTTCCAGATATCTTCGATGTTTTCGTACACCAGCTCGTCCAGACCGAAGCGTTTGGCAAGTCCTGCGTAGATTTCCCAGATGGCTTTGGTGTCGTAGAGAGGCTCCATGGCGCGTTTTCGCATTTGGAATGCTGGCTTTGGGCCGTTTTTGGTCATAATGGTGTCGTCCCGTTCCAAAAACGGTGAGATGGGAAGAACCACGTCCGAGTACCATGCGCTGTCAGACCACGAGAAGGTCACGGCAACCATGAGTTCAAGCTTGTCCCACATGGCCTTGATGTCATCCATGTCCGGGAAGCCCATGAGCGGATCGTGCCGGTGGCAAATATAGGCTTTGACCGGATACGGATTTTCGTTGACGATTGCCTCGAAAGCGAGATTGACCAGACCGGGGCCTGCGTCGTAATGTTTTCGACCTTCCATCCAGCCGACACCGTCCGCACGTTTTCCTTCCGGCTTGGGGTAGAGAGCCATGAAGGATTTGAGCCCCTTGGCGTTGACATCGCCGGGCTTACCCATGAAGGGGAGACCGCCCTTGGTCCCGATGGCACCGAGCAGGGCGTTTATCAGATAAATGGTGCGGGTCATGTAAAAAGAATCGGAGTAGCGGGCAGTCATCCAACCCGGATGCCAGATTACCTGAGGTGCGGCTTCGCCTAGCTGGCGGCAAAAGTCCACGATGTCTTCGGCCTTGATGCCGGTTTCCTTCTCTGCCCATTGGGGGGTGTACTGCCCGACAAAATCTTTGAGCTTGTCGAAATCCTCAACCCAGTTGGCGACAAATTCCTTGTCATACAGTTCTTCATTGATAATGACATTGATGACGGCCAGATTGAATGCGTAGTCCGTGCCGGGCCGGATGAGATAAAAGTTGTCGGCCTTGGTGGCGGATACGTTGGCGCGAATGTCAATGACGGTCAGTTTGGAACCATTCTCCATACCGGTCAGGACATTGTTCACCTCGGCCACGTTGATGGCTTCGAAGATGTTTCGCTGTTGGAGAATGATGTGCTTACAGTTCTTGAAATCGTAAGAAACGCCTTTGCGTCCGAAACCGAATACGGAAAGCGCGGCATTTTGCACGTTGCGGGCGCAAGAAGCGTCGTGGTTGTTGTAGTTGGGCGTTCCGATACCGCGAAGGAAAGCACGGTAAAAATCGCGGAACGGACCGCCCCGGTCGGAAAAGAGTACGGAATCCTTCCCGTATTCAGCCTGAATGGCCTTGAGCTTGTCGGCTACGTAATCCAGCGCTTCATCCCACGAGAGGCGTTTCCACTTCCCCTCGCCGCGTTCTCCGGTGCGAATCATGGGATACTGGGGCCGCTCCTCGTCATAGGTCAACGCGGTACCGGCTGCACCACGCGGACACAGAGAACCTTTGAGCGGTTTGCCACCCTCTATGTACCGAGCCTTGCCGTCCTCCACCTCAACCCTGATGGGACAGCGCACAGAGCACATGCCGCAAATGCTGTTTACATATTCCGTATGCATCGTCGCCTCCTGAATAACGATGAAAATGTCTATTTTTCTACTCGACAAAACGCTATCAAGGGCTGTCAGCTTGTCGCAACATTATAAGGTAATGTGAAATTCGTCACAATATTTTTCGTGGCATGAAGCAAAAACGTGTGTTTTGAGATGAAAATTTTGTGATATATATCACAAGCGGAGGGGCCATTGACCGCTTGTCTGTTTTTCTTCACACATGGATTTATTATTAAGCACTGTGCACCGATATTGAGCAACGAGGTGACCGCATGTCCATTTACAAGATAAAATTTGACAAGAAACGTTGTATTGCCTGTGATGCGTGTCTTGTCCATTGTAAAGTGAAAAATAGAACGCCTATCGGCTTGAGTCTCAACCGCATGCTTGTGGAAGGGCCGTATGCTGATAGGGAAGGTAAGCCCACTGCCAAGCTTCGATACGAGAATTGCAGGCACTGTAAGAAGCCGTTGTGCGTACCTGCCAGTAACGGGGCACTCTATGTACGTGACGACGGCCTTGTTCTTATTGATAAGAGTGTGACGATCAGCAAGGAGGATGCGTTGGCCTGTATTGAGGCATGTCCGTGGAACATACCGGTTTTTGACGAAGAAAACGGTGTCTTGCTGAAATGTGACTATTGCGTGGATCGAGTCGACGCCGGTGGCACACCTGCTTGTGTTGTTGGTTGCACGACAAGTGCTCTGCGCTTTGTCCGGCCTGAATAGTTTTGGCCATTGCCGCGAGTCCTTGGGGGCAAACGGTTATTTTTCCAGGTCATATTAACTACTAAATTTTGAGGAGGAGTAACAGTGTTACGTTCCAAAAAAACTCTTCTAATGCTGGCCCTGGTTGCCGCTGTCTGCTTTATGGCAGAGCCAGCCATGGCTGATCGTCTGGCCGACGCCATTGCCGAAGCCAATCCGCAGGGGGAACCCGGTTATCTTGGTATACCCGGCGCTCCTCAGCTCAACGTCATTATCGGTCTTGTCTGGGCGATATGGGTTGGCTGGATTTTCTCGACCGTTGGTGCCTTTGGCGGCATCATGGCCGGTGTCGGTCACATCACCATCTACGGACTCGGTGACTACGCCAAGTCGTTCAAAAAGACCATGAAGCTGAACAAGGTTGTCACCGACTCCATTCGTGTGTCGAACCAGTGGTTGGTCGGTTGTTCTGCTGCACTGTCTTCCTTTAACTATTACAGGGCTGGTCGACTTGTGTTGCCTTTGGGAATTGCCTTGGCAATCGGTGCCGTATCCGGTTCCTGGCTGGTTCCCTGGCTGACGGCCGGTAAGATTTCCCTGAAGGCATACCTCGGTTACTTCGGACTTTTTGTCCTGTTCCTTGGTTGTTACCTTTTCTACGAAACGACGCCCAAAGGGCAGGCCTCCAAGAAAGCGGCCAAGGAAGCAGCCCAGGCTTTCCAGAAATCCGTGAAGGAGCAACAGGAAGGTGGTGAGGTTGATTTGGCGGAAATGGGTGTTAAGGTCCAAAAATTCACACCCTCTTCTTGCGAATTTACGTTCTTCGGAGTCGAGTTCTCCTTCAATCCGCTGATTCCGGTTGTCGGTGGTTTCTTTATTGCCGCTTTGGCTTCCTTCCTTGGTGTGGGTGGCGGCTTCCTGCTGGTGCCGTTTTTGACTTCCGTTGCTGGTCTGCCCATGTACCTTGTTGCCGGTACTTCGGCCATGGCGGTTCTTATCGGTATGATCAACTCCATCGCTTCCTACATGTTGCTCAAGCAAACTCCGGTCGCATGGGGTCTGATCGGTGCGGAACTGATTGGTATCGTTATCGGCTCCCTCGTCGGGCCGAAGACGTCCAAGTTCATCCCGGACAAGGTTCTCAAGTATATCTTTATCCTCTTGGCCCTCTACGTCGGTATCCGTTACACCACCAAGGGTTTCCTCGGTCATTCGCTGGTTCCGCCCTTCTAAATCGTCAATATTGAACGCAAAATGGGGCCGTCCATTGTGGACGGCCCCAAAGAGCAGGCAGGGGAAAGCATGACCGGTCACATGATATATGAATTTCTTGATCCATGGATGATTTGGGCTTTTCGCCTGACCGACAACCCCTACATTGGATTCGCTATCGGCCTCTTTTGGATTTGTCTGATTTCCACTCTCCTTGGCGAGCTCTTCATGGCCGGAGTCTATTTTAGCAATGCCAAGCATTTTGCCAAGATTAACCGCGATATGGTCAACCATCACAATCTGTCGGTGCAGGCCATTGGTGCCAAAAACAAGAAAGCGTGGAAGGCCTGTAACTCTATTGCCAACGATGCTTTCGGCAAAAATTTCTTTGCCCATATCGCCCTGTTCGCCTCTTCTCTTTGGGTCGTTCCTTTTGCCATTGGTTGGATGTTTTACCGATTCGGCGAAGTCGATTTCATCGTCCCGTTTATCGGGGAAGTCGGTCCTTCTTTTATCTTTATCCCGACCTATATCCTCATCCGTTGGGGATTTGGGAAAGTCAAAGACTATTTGCCCGTTTTCAGAACCATCAAGCGGAAGATACGGGAAAATGAAGGCGAAGAGGAAATGCTGTTGTTCTCCGATTTGATCAAAAACAAGGAAGCTGTGGCACGGAACTCCAACCCACAATAGCTGTGTCTTCCACGGGGCGTCGGCTTGACCTGTTTTAATCCTCACCGTAGCGCTGCTACGCCTGCGGTTAAAACAGGGCCGGCGCCTTGCAGCTGCACCACTCTCGCAAGCCTCACGGTGTCGGGGGAGAGGAGGGCGCATGGGAATTTACGTGGTCGGGAGAAGAAGCCTGTCAACCTCACATTGTCGGGGAGGAGAAGAGGGGCATGGAGTCTTGTGGGGGCGTTGCTTTGGGCTACTTTTTGAATATTGTCGCAACTTCGTTGGTGAAGTCTTCAAAGTCTGCCGGGCCAAGCAGATAGAATCTGTCTTCTGTTTGTAGGCAGAGCACTTCGGGTTGCAGGGACAGGATGACTGCTTCGCGGTTGTCTTTTATCAAGACTCGGCCGGAGCGGTATCCGGCGAAATGCATTAGTTTTTTGGATTTGACCACTTTGAAGTTTTCGTCGGTATCGAGATTGGTTTTGAATGTTTTTTGGACGGAAGCCCAAGGAATCACGGCACTGGCGAATGGCGGGGCAGCGAGGAGTATGCCTTCTTCGGCAACGGTGATGGATGCTCGTTTGGGGGTAATGTATATCATATACCAATAGAACATGGAGAGCGGTCCGGCCACGGCGATGAGGCAGAGAGCGGTCCATGTCAGGGCGGATTTGAAGCTCCAGACCACGGCAGCGGTTACGGCGGCCACGAAAATAAGGAAGAGCGTCAAGATGACTTTCTTCATCGGTACTTTATATATTTTCCCCATGCGTTCTCCTCAAGGAATTATGGTGCATACTCCGTACTCATACGGCGTATACGCGGCGTTGCCAAGTCCTATAACATCTTGGACTGAACTGCGAAATGCTGTAGTGTGCGTGGTGGATAATCTGACAAATTGACAAGGAACGCCGAATGAGACTCAGAGCGTGTACCAGGGGAGGGGAAATAGAGCCTTTAGGCTGGTGGCTACGGGGGTGGCTGGCCTTGGCTTGTTTGTTTTTGTTGTTCGCATGCAGTGATAACGAGGCAGCGGTCAATGTGAATCTCTCCAAACGGGAGAAGGTCGTTGCCCCGATTCGGCAGGAGGCGATAACCTATGCGTATCTGCCCCAATATTCACACACCATTTCCTTTCAGCGACATCGTGCATTGTTGCAGTATTTGAGGGAAAGCACGGACTTGCCGCTTCGCCAGATATTCCCGGATACGTTTGATGAACATATTGCCATGGTCGAACGTGGTGAAATTGATATCTCCTTTTCCAATCCTTTTGTTTACATAAAGCTTGCCCAGATGGGGTCAACTGCCTTTGCCCGTATAGTGGAGCCTTCGGGCAAGCCGTATTTTCAGGGGCAAGTCATTTGCCGGAGCGACAATCCAACCACTCGTCGGTTAAAGGACTGCAAAGGGAAGCGGTGGATTGCTGTGGATCCCGGTTCCGCTGGTGGGTATCTGTTTCCACTTGGGCTTTTTTATGACAATGGTATCTATTTACGGGATTTTGCCGAGGTGGATTTTGCTCCGGGTCCGGGCGGTAAGCAGGAGAAGGTCATATTGGCCGTTCGTGCGGGAGCCTACGATATAGGCACCATTCGCAAGGGGGCATTGGATATAATGGCTGGCCGGATTGATCTGAATGATATCAAGGTGTTGGCTGAAACCAGACCGTTCCCTGGGTGGGTTTATTCCGCCCGAAAGGGGTTGGATCCGGTTGTTGTCAGCGAGATTGCTTCTGCCATGTTTGCTCTTGATCTTTCCAGTGATGCGGATCGGCAGATTCTTCAGTCGGCAGGTATGCGTGGTATTATCCCCGCAATGGATGTCGATTACGATCCGGTGCGGGTTTTGGCGGAAAAATTGGGATTGGATTAGGGAGCGGCATGTATTTGATCAGTCGATTGCGATTCCGTACCAAGCTCAATTTGGGCATGTCTGCCATATTGATAATTATGGCGGCACTTTTGTTGCCGTTGGTCGGCTCCATGACCACCAACACCTTGGTAAAGGAGAGCAAGAAGCGTGGAGCCGTTCTGGTTGAAAGTCTGGCAGTGCGTGCTGTTGACCCGATGTTGGCGCAGGATTTTTTTCGTTTGAAAAATATGGTGGATGAACAGATTGCCGTGGGCGATGTCGTGTATGTTTTTGTTCAGGACAATCATGGGCATGTGCTGGCGCACACTTTTCACAAAGGATTTCCCGTGGATTTGATACGGGCCAATATCGTTTCAACAGACGAAAAGGCGCATATCCAGTTGTTGGCTGACGGGCTACAACGAATCTATGACTTTGCCGCTCCGGTCATTGTCGCCAGGGAGCGGCTCGGAACCGTCCGTGTCGGCTTGTCCAAGACCCGCATTGATGCTTCGGTGAACCGTCAACTTGTCACCCTGGCGGGGCTGTTTGCCGGGGCATTGTTTTTGACCACGGCATTGGTTACGGTCTTTGCCCGTCGCGTTACCCATCGACTTGCTCTGTTGCGGGAACATGCCGAAGCCATGTTGGTGGGGAATCTTGATACCCGGTCCGGCCTTGCTGATTGTTCCGCTTTCGGAGAACGAGGGCGACGTTGTTGGTGCATTGCAGGCACCAACTCTGACGAAGCAACGGGTTCTCATGACGCATGCTGTGTGTGTAAGAAATCTGAGGAAAATATTGGCGATGAGTTGCAGAACCTGGCTGAAACCTTCGACGCCATGGCTCTGACGCTTAAAACACATATTGACGATTTGCGCGGAGCAGAACAGAGCTTGCGCGACCAGCAACGATTGATGCGGACCATTCTTGATGTCACGCCGGATCGTGTGTCATTGGTCGATACCCGTGTCCGCTATCAGGGGGCCAATCGAAGCTTTGCCGATCATGTCGGGATGGAGCTTGACGACATTGTGGGTAAAACGGATTTCGACCTGTTTGAAGAACAGGTGGCCGAAAAAAGGCACCTGTGGTCACGCGACATACTTCAATCGGGCGAGCGTCTTGATAAGCAGGTCAAGATCGTGGACGCGGATGGGGAGAGGTGGTTCCATGTTGTCAGTATCCCGGTATACGATGATAACGGCAATATAACAGGGCTACTGAGAACAGATCGAGATATCACGGACATCAAGGGATATGAAAAGCAATTGCTCCAGGCGCAAAAGATGGAATCGCTCGGCCTTATGGCGGGCGGGGTTGCCCATGAAATCAATACACCGTTGGGCATTGTCCTTGGCTACGCGCAACTGCTACAGGAGGATGTGGAGAAAGGAAGCCAGATGCATCAGGATCTCGGCATCATCGAAAAACAGACCAAGGTATGCAAAAAAATTGTTGCCGACCTGTTGGGCTTTTCACGCCAATCCCATTCGAGCAAGCGGGAGATGTGCTTCAATAATTCGGTCATGGAAGCTATCAGCCTGGTACGTCATACATTTTCATTGGACCATGTTGAGATTGTTACTGAACTGGATGACCGTTTCCCTATCATCTACGGTGATCCTGAAAAATTGAAACAGGTATGGATCAATCTGCTGAACAATGCACGAGATGCCATGAGCACTACGGGCGGTGTCGTTTTCATAAGAACATTGCTGGATACACCTCATGGCACCGTGACTTTGTGGATTGCCGATTCGGGGGAAGGGATTGAGCAGGAAAAACTCAAGAATATTTTCGACCCGTTCTATTCGACAAAGCCGGTCGGGCTTGGGACGGGACTTGGGTTGTCCGTATCCTTCGGAATAATTGAAGAGCATGATGGGCACTTATCTGTCGCAAGCCCTGTCCCCACGGATTTCGATTTTCCGTCAAATGAGGCGTTGGAAGTCGGACCGGGCACTCTTTTTGAAGTGGTGCTCCCTTTTGACCACGACAAGGACAGGGAGGACGATTCAGACAGGGAATCCGAAGCTGATGACGATGGAATGGAAATAACGTAGCACTATGGGGAAGTCTGTGGATTTTCCCCGATACGTAAGTTTAAGGAGTATATGTGGCTAGTATTATTGTAGTTGATGACATTTCTGATGCAGGGATGCTGGTCAAGCGCATCCTTGAACGCAAAGGGCACAGGGTTAATGCGTTTACGGAAGAAAAGGACGCGCTCAGGCATGTGGCCAACAATCCGGTAGAGCTTGCCATTCTCGATATCAAGCTCAAGAAGATGACCGGGGTGGAGTTGCTGGCGGAATGTAAAAAAGTGAACCCGGATATCAAGGCCATCATGCTTACGGGCTATCCCACATTGGAAACGGCCCGTGAGTCTCTGCGTCTGGGGGCACAGGAATACTGCGTTAAACCTATCAATAAAGATGAGTTGGAAACCAAAGTCGCCGAAGTTATTGAGGAATAACGGATGCACATAAAACAGCTTTTCAAGCATTGGACATACCAGATATTTGCTCCCGGCACCCTTTTGCGGAGAAAATATGAGGCGTTCAAATCATTGCTCAGACATGATGCGATAGCATTGGGATTGATCGCCGACCTTGAAGAGTTGTTTTATGGTCAAACGCTGGCAGACCGGCAGAGGGCGAACTATTTGGCGGCGAAACTGTCGGAAACTGTCGGCATCATGGCCGGACAATTGGTGGAGATGAATCCTACCGGCTATATGGATTTGCCGGAATATTTTCGCAAGATCGATTTTTATGTCCGTATGGCATTGGAACTGGAACAACCCGAAGTGGAGCCGCCGTATATTTTGTCATTGGAAGATGCCGCCCTGTTTCCCCGGTTGGCAGGCACAAAGGCCTGTAATCTTGGTCGTGCGGCTAAAGTAGAGGGTGTCCCTGTCCCCCCCGGCTTTGTTATTACCGCCAATGCGTATAATTATTTTATAGACTACAACGATCTCAGTGTGAGGCTTGAAAGGCTTTTACGGCAAATGGTCGTCGGGGAGCGTGATCTGCTGGCACGTATTACTGCTGAGATGCAGGAACTCATCATGGCGGCGGAAGTCCCGGAAGAAATCGCACGCGGTATCCGTTTTGCCGTATCCGAGATTATCGCAACCGATGATTTGATTGCGGTTCGCTCCAGTGCGTTGGCTGAAGATGGAGAGATTTCCTTTGCCGGGCAGTATGCGAGTGAGTTGAATGTCCCTCCCAATGACGTGTTGGAGGCGTACAAGCGGGTATTGGCGGGGAAATATTGTCCGAGAGCCGTTTCATACAGGATTTCCAATGGATTGACTGATGCTGAAACGGCCATGGCCATCCTTGTTCTCCCCATGGTGGATGCGGACAATGCCGGAGTGGTCTATTCCGTGGCGCCGGATTGTCATGGCGGTGATGCCATCGGCATTTACAGTGTTTGCGGTCTGGGAGAAGGGTTGGTTGACGGTAGTCTCTCTCCAGACAAGGCAATACTGAAACGGGCGGAACAGCCTGTCATCGATGAAGACTGTACGCCGGACGAAGGAGGACTTCCAGGTCGGGAAACACTGTTGCGCCTGGGCAGGCTTGCCGTGCGTCTGGAGGATGCCTTTGGTTGTCCGCAGGATATTGAGTGGGTTGAGGACGTGACCGGTGAACTGTATATTTTGCAGACCCGTCCATTACAGCAGGAACGTGACGAAGCGGCCATAGAGCATGAGCCAGTAGCGGCCATGCCCTTTGTTGAGGGGCTTGAATGTGTAGCCGGGGGAGTGGGATGCGGCAAAGTCTACTATGCCCATACCGGGGAAAAGATCGCCCGTATCCCTGATGGGGCCGTGGTGGTTATACCTTCGCTCAAGCCGTCTTTGTTGAATTTCATCGACAAGATGAGTGGCGTGATTGCGACGACAGGTAGTCGGGCCAGTCGTTTTGCGGCAGAGGCTAGGAAAGAGGGATGCCCGGTTCTGCTTGGGAAATGCGATTTGCCTGAGCAGGGAGCGGTGGTTACCGTTGATGGTTTTACCGGCAACCTCTATACCGGGTGTGTTGAATCCGTTTTGACCCGTTCCACCAAAGGCAAGGCAGTGCCGGAGCGTGCCCTTCAACAATACGCCAAGGTCGTGCCCCTGACCGTCAAACTCAATTTGACCGATCCTGAATCCAGTGATTTTACTCCCGAAGGCTGTCGTTCCATGCTCGATGTGGTGCGATTCTGCCATGAAAAATCTGTGGGAGAGATGTTTTCGTTGGTGGATAGGCGCGGTAGAGGCATGGGCACATCCAAACGTCTGACGACGAATCTTCCATTGATTATGTACCTGCTAGACCTTGGCGGCGGATTATTTGCCAGTGCTGCAAAGAAC
>PDWI01018465.1_pt1 | contig 10847 bp, 9 predicted proteins | sample 1430891 | NCBI WGS metagenome assembly PDWI01 (sample SAMN01162508, study PRJNA174530) | Oral metagenome, whole genome shotgun sequencing project. | biome: Marine environment; feature: Marine mammal; material: Swab sample of the gingival sulcus; isolation source: swab sample of gingival sulcus... | reverse complement strand
GGTTCCCTGCGAAAACTAACGGAACCGTTGCCCCCTTGACCGGAAATAATGGTAATTTTTGCTTGATCCACAAACATGATGGTCCCTTTCGATAAAATAGAAGCCCCTAGAGTTTCTAGGGGCCTTTTAGCTTGTTATGCTTCTTTTACATAGACACTTACTTGCTTTCGTTTTTTGTCTTTTCGTTCGAATTTTACTGCACCGTCAATCTTAGCAAATAAGGTATCATCACCACCGATGCCAACATTGTTGCCCGGGTGAATTTTTGTGCCCCGTTGACGCATAATAATGCTTCCTGCACTGACTACTTGTCCATCGCCGACTTTTACGCCAAGACGTTTGGATTCACTGTCTCTACCGTTCTTCGAGCTACCTACCCCTTTTTTACTTGCCATGATCACTCACCTCCTTTGTGTGGATCGGATTATAAACTTTCGTTAATTTTTTCGATAATTACTTGCTTGGTTGCCTTCGCATCGATTTCGATATTATGTTCTTTGGCAAAGGCGATTATTGAGCAGGAGATGTCACCAACCATGCAGGGTACCGGACTGCGGTTCGGCCCCCTTTCTTGCGTGGTTATCAGCCCTCAACTGCAACGACAACTTGAATACAAGTTAAAGGACAATGCGTGGTCTGAAGGGCAGAAATTGTGGAAAGTAGAGGGGGGGGACAGAACTTTAGAAAATCTTTTCAATAAACTCCATTTTCAAACGTTTGAAGGTGATATCTGGAAAATAGGTTACTTGCCTTTAGGAGTTTCTGATCTTAAAAGAGGGGTTGATGCTGCCCGGGTAAGGTACGATTTTATTCTTAAATGTTTGTTTTGGCGTACCGAGAGGTTTCCATGTTCTCTATATGATAGATCCGATATCAAAACGAAAGCATTTATCCGTCATTTTATAACAGATTTTCTTGATGGAAGAAGCAGAAGGACGACACATGATAGATTGTTTCAACGCAACAAGGCGAAACACTCAAAGGGGCTGGAGCAGTATGAGGCTTTTTTTGAACATCCGCATGTAAAACCGGAAGAGTTCTGGGACGTGGTTCCCCACCTGGCGTTCTTGTCTGTACTGCTGTCCACTGAGCAACAGAGACTTCAGGCGCTCGGTTTCCTGAAGGAACATTTTCCAGATATAGCCTCCTGTCTGTCCCCACGACTGGAGGCTATTCAGCGTCTTTTATTATGTGATGATGTCTCAGGCGCAGAAGAGTATTTGATTAAAGAACCGGTTGTTGATGCAGAGGATATGTCGAATGACCTTGCCCCTGTTGTGTATTGTAGCAACTTATTGATTACGGCCGCTATGGGAGAGGCTAGGCTTGTCAGTCGAGACACTGCAGCGAAATGGGTAAATTCGCTTCCTGTTCCCGAAAGCCAGGATCTTTTTCCTCTCCATCGGCATCATATTGATGCTCTTGCCATGTGTTGTGGCAGTCAAACAGCACGGAAAACTCTTCGGTTGATTATCTCAGACAAGGGGTATAGCGAGGTAGAACAGGAATACGCCATCAAAATGCTTGCATCCATGTGGGATGACGAGGTGGTCTCCATTCTGGTCGACCTTTTTTCGAATTCGAAGAGCAATAATTCACGAAAGGCGGCAATCCTGGATAGTGTTATATTGGCCATCAAGACATTAGAGTCTTTCGAAAAATCAAAAAAGGAGTACAGAACAGCTCAGTTTCGCAGAATTAAAAAACTTTACTCCACACTGAAGACTGTTTTGCCAGGCTCGCCTGGAGATCCACAGTGTTCGACACAGCTGACCCTGTCCCTGATATCATTCTTCGCCGAGTTTCCCGGGGAAGATATTCCAATAGAATTTCTATTGCAAAATCTACAATCCCCTGACCCGCTAATTCGTATTAAGGCTCTCAGTACCCTGTTTTCCGCCCATCTCCTTGACAGTAAAGCAGAGTACAGCGAGCAGCAGATTGAGCTGTTTCGTGACCTTATTGTGGAAGCTTCTAGCGACAATCGCTTGAATCACGATTTGGCGAGTGTTTTAAACTCATTGAAACGTAAGCCGGAGCTGGCCTCTCTCGCAATCAACATAATGGCGAAAGGAGGGTTCATAGAACGGCTGTTAAGGGCGTGCAATACAGGAACTGCAGGCACGGTGTGGAGCTATTGCTATGCAGTCTCCAAGGTTGCCGATAACACAACCGAGTACATCGCCCTCATGAAAAAGGCGTTTTCCCTTAACAACGAGAACATCCTTCTTCCAACCCTTGGCAGTTTAATGGATAAAACCATCCCTCCGGCAATTTTGGGTGAGGTCAAGGATGATATTGTCTCATGTATGGATTCACCCTCCTCAGGGGTCGCTGAAAAGGCGGTTGAGGTATGTGATCGCTATTTTCTGAATATTCAAAATGTCCGGGAGAAAATCTATAACCATGCATTTAACCGAACAAGCGCTTGCTATCTGCAGGCCAGCAAGTGTGTGGAGGAGCGTTTTTCCCTGTTTGCTGCCGGGCAGGATAAAGACATGGTTGCGCGGTTTCTCACGGATCGCAGTCAAGGACTGGCCGGATTTGACAGCTCAGCAACCAGCCGGCTGGTCGAGGCGGTAGAAAGTAATAATTATATCAACAGGAAGGATGTTCTCTTCAACCTGTCGATGCTGAGAATCTATTCGCAGCTTCTTAGGGCCGGCAAAGTGGATGCCCATTGGAACAATATAAACCCCATCATCAGCTACTTAAAAGAGGTGGCATTGGCATTTTCTCTGAGGACGACAACTTATAAAGAAATAAAAGATACTTTTTTCTCGCTCCTGAGGGCCTACCAGGTCTGTTTACTTGAATATAAGCAAATTGGAGATGACTTTATCTCCCCTCTGAAGACCATTCTGGAACCAACCAAGATTAAGAGTTCATACAACAGGCCGGGAATCAAAACATCCTGGCTCCTGGTACATTATCTTGGTTTTTCGCGTGTCCCCGAGCCACCCACAAGGTTGCGAGGGTTGTTGGCGAATCTAGCGGAAAGAATTTACAGGGACTTTGACGATCCCGAGCTGCTGCAAGAGGAATCAAAACTGAGAAAACTGTTTGATACGACCAGGGAAAAGATAAAGGCGACTGCCCTGCAGACAGAAGAGGATGAGGAAATTACGGCGGATACCAAAGGAAGCGACAGGCCGGATACCCCCTTGGCCGATGCGGTTGATAAATACTTGAACCACAGGAGCAGACCCAACTACCGGCGGTTGGTTGAGGAGATTGATAAAAAAATAACGGGGCAGGCCCAAGTGACAATTGGGGCGGGCAGTCCCTTCGAGGCCCTTGGGCAGCTGGAATCACCAGAGGAGTTTTTTTGGCGTCATTCTCTATGGGTAAATGAGCGGATCGGGAGGGACGGCACTGACTGGTATGGGATCATTCGTAACATACTTCATGATTACAACAGGACGTGGGAGTATTGGAGCAAAGAAATGCCCAGCTTTCTCTTTGTCAGGAGGCTCCTCACCCTGCCTTCCACGGCTAACAGATTCCTGGTCGATCAGCCGGAACGGATTGATTTGAAAAAGGAACTGCAGGATTGGGAAAGAGTCGCCAAGATGGAGTATGGACAGGGGGGCACATTTAAAATTGTGAAAGAATTTCCACCTGAGCGTGAGAGGTTATTAATAGATTTTGACCGACGGCGTTTCCATGCCATTCTGAACAATTGTCTTACAAACGGGCTGGCTGCGGTGGAAGTGTATAACCAGAGGGACGGTGTCGAGCAAAGGGATGGGGTGTTTGTCATAGCAGTGAAAAAAGTTGAAAAAGAGGGTGGTAGTAGCCAAGAATCGCAGGAAATTGTAATCACATTTACCGATAACGGAACTGGTTTTTACAAGGATTCGTCTGGAGCAATGTTTTCTGTAGGGAGAAACCTAAAATTAAAAAAGGGGCGATGGTGACACTTTGTTTCCCTGCAGCTTCAGAGGAATCGGAGGATGTTTAGAGTATCGGTAATATTGCCTCTTGACAGGCGCGACGAGCTTCTTGACCGGATTCTAAATGAACATGTGTCTGAAGTGGAAAATGACCTTGAGACAGTGGGTAGTTCACCAGAAACCGCAAGGGATGCGGATTCTTCTGGTGAGTTTGAGGGGTGGGCGTTAGGGCGATACCTTGTTGATAGGAGGTTGATCTGTCTGGAGCAGGGGTTTATCGAGCACGTAAATGAATATACAATGTGTCCTGAGCAGGCGGCTTCCAGCCCTTCTGTTGTCGTTTTCTGGGACGGTCCGGATAAGCTAGATGACAGTTTGCTTTCATGGTGGGCGGCATGTGACATGCTTATTGTTCATAGAAGTATTCGTGAGGAGTTCATGGAGGCATTGGAGGAAGCTCCCGAAAATAAGGACCGGTTGGTGGTCGGTTTTGGGGATGAGGGTCCGTCAACAAGAGAATCCCGTGAGGCATGGTGGATAAAAACCGACCGACAGGCTTCATTTTTGGAACAGATAGATGGCGCTATCAGATGTTGCTGCATTGGCCTGGATGAAATTGACAGCGGTCTTCCTGCTGGGGTGCAAAAGGTAAAACCTTACGCCAGTTCATTACATGATATCTTGAAAGAAAAACCTCATCATATTGTCTTGGTGGATGACAAGAAAGGAGAACTGGATAAGCTGCAGAAAGCCCTACAGGATTTCACTTATGATGATGGCAGGCCGTTTTTCATTCACTTTATCCACATGGAAGGTGGTATTGGAGGACTTGCCGACAAGGTAGCAGAGTTGTTTTTTCGCTATTCCCATTGTGATTCTTTTACAGTCTTGCTTGATTCATTTTATGGAAAAAATAATCAACAACAGATTGATGAACAGCTTGTGGAATTAGAAGAGCGATATCCATGGTTCGGTATTGTGGTATTTACGGATAAAGATGATTGCACCGAGGACACCATATGTAATTTTCATCCCATTGGTGTTGCATATGACTACAAACCTTGGGGGGATAAGGGAACGCTCGAAGATTTTCTAGGAGAATTCAAGAAAGTTTTGGAGGTTGGAATGTTAAAGATTGCAGCCGCCAGGAAGATGAAAATGTTTGAGGAGGTTATTTCAGAAGAGTGTAGTGATTATGTAATAGAAAATAACCATGGGCGTGAAGATGACAGAATCGTTGCTGAGCATATTGATCGGATAATAAAGCACCGTGAGGATGCACATCCCAAGTTGATAAAATTACTAAATGAAGCGCAAGAGTATAACACTGACAAGAAAAATTATTTAATGCCGGAAGATGACGACAGTCTTGAAATTACGGCACTGAAAATAAAAGAACTAACGACGAGGAAATCTAAGAATTATTCAAAAAAAATACGGTCGATATTTGGCTTTCCAGAAGGGGAAGGGATTCACCTCTATAAATGTATTTATGACATGATTAAGGAAAAGGTTGATGAGAGCCAACTGTTTCTTCACTATGATAAACTTAAGGAGATTTGGAAAAAAAAGACAGGTCTTGATTATGATAATTGTAAAAAACGATGGACCGAAGGTTTTTTAGAAAGTGGTGTTATAGGGTGTACTAAAAAACTTAATGATAGTAATTCAGAAGAAGAAATTATCGGGCACTCTCAACTCATGATGGACCTAAAGGGTAAGATAGACACAGTGGCAAAAACTAATTCAACAGTACTTGTTACTGGTGAATCCGGCACCGGCAAGGAGTTGGTAGCAAAAGCCCTCCATAAAAAATCATCCAGGTCTAATAACAGGTGGAAGGCAATCAATTGCGCTGCATTACTAGAAAATTTGATGGAGCCCGAGCTGTTCGGCTACCAAAAGGGTTCTCACAGCACTGCCGAGGCTGATAAGGAGGGAATCTTTCAATTCGCAGATAAGGGGACATTGTTTCTTGATGAAATTGGCGAACTACCATTGCCCATGCAGGCTAAACTACTTCGTGTTTTGGACGAACAAGTAGTTCAACCGTTAGGTAGCACTGCTGATATCAAAGTTGATGTGCGAGTTGTTGCTGGTACCAATCGAGACTTATTAGGGGAGGTCGAAGAAAAAAGGTTCCGTTTAGACCTTTATCACAGGCTCAAAGTGGTTTCTCTACACGTTCCGCCCCTGAGGGAAAGGAACGAGGATATCCCAGAACTGGTCCGATATTTTCTGAGACAATACAATAAAAAATTTAATAAAAATGTAAAGCCACCCACCCGGAAAGATATGGCCATTCTTACAAGTCACACTTGGCCCGGTAATGTTCGTGAGTTGAAGAATTATGTCGAGAATGAAGTGAATCTTCGAAGTGGTGGGACCCACATGGTCCTGCCTACTAGTCTCTCAAGGAACGGCTATGGTGGAGAGGGACGCCTGGAGCGCCTGACCAAACGGGTGATTGAGGATTGTTTCCAACAAGAGAATGGCTCGGAAGAGCGTGTCGCAAACCGGTTAAAAATTCGAAAAAATATGCTCAAGGGCATTATGAAAAAGTTTAAAATAGACCCTAAACCACTCTCCCACTGACACATCCGAATATATTCATGAGCGTACCCCGTCAGGGGTGTACTCACCTTTCATTTGTTTTTCCTACTTACTGATCCGCTTTTCTGGCGGTGTTATGGGGTAATCCCCCCATCTATAGAAGATCATAAAACAAAATGACGCCATCCGGTGTCATGGCATAAGCAACTGCTCCGCAGTCTCGACCCTTTCTCCGCAGGTGGCCGATTCTGCTCCGCAGCCTCGATCATTCCTCCGTAGGTTATTTTAACCTTTCTATCATGCTGTTTTTACATGAAATAAAATAATTTTACTTTCTGGCACGATAGCTGCTGTAGGTATTGCAAACAACAGGGCATCAATCAGCTGCCTTGCAATAAGTAACCTACTTCAACTAGGAGGTAAAATTATGACGAGTATTCAGTATGAAGGACCTCGTTCCGAGCAGTCAAAAGCGTTGATCCGTGATCAGGTCTACAACGTGGCGGCAAACCTCTTCAAACAGGGGATTGAGTTCGACGAAGACAACTGTAACTGGTTTGTGGCACCGAAGTACCGCCTTCCCAGAATCTGGGGGGGACGCACCACCCCATTGCTCATCGTATTCCCGACCTTATACCCGGAGATCCCGCCGATCGGTTGCTATGTCCGTAAAACCATAACGCAATCCGCAAATGGTCACCTCTATAACGAGGCCTACCACAATGCCTATAAGGAGCCGCTCCGTCACGGGTGGAAATGGTATTGCGTATATGTCAGTTCCGGTGCCTGGCAACCCGCTCGTATCCGTCGGCTTGGTGACTGGCGACAGGGGGACAACCTGTGGACCTATCTGACTCTTATCAACGAGGCCCTTGCCGGAAAGGGGAACTAAGATGCGAACCTTCATTCGTTTCAAACACTACGACATAACCAAGCTGACAGACATGCTTTTTCAGGATCTTTCCAGAGAGGCATATGCTGTGGGTATCGGGGCTGTTCATAAAGTCGGCTGTGTCGAGAATATTGTGATTTATCAGCTTATTTATCCACGCGAGCAGGACTATATCTCAAGGGGATATACCCATATCAAGTTGAGCAAAGAGTTTTTTCACAACTTGATAAAGCAAATCGTGGATCGTTTTGACGTCAATCTCATCTGTGAAATCCACTCCCACCCTTTTAGCGAAGCAAGTGTCAATTTTTCCGGGATCGATGATAGAGACGAGGAGACCGTTGCCATGTTCCTTTCTGAAAAATTCGACCTGGGTTACGCCAGTATCGTCATGGGAAAAAAATCTGTTCGCGGCAGAGTCTGGCGACAGTCTTCTTCTGGCCCATATCATGAGCCGGCTATCGTGAAAAGTCAGACAGCGATGGAGTTAGAAGGCTTCAGGGACATGGAGGCGGAGCAGGATGCCCCGGATCTGGCAGAGATGAGAGATGGGGAGGCACAGTTTAACAGAGGGGTTCTTGCCCTGGGCCTCGACGCCATGAGAAGAATAACTAGTTCATCCCTGGTCACCATTGCTGGTGTTGGAGGTCTGGGCAGCGTCATGGCAGAGCATCTAATTCATATGGGTTTTCCAAAAATCGGTCTTATTGACCATGACCGTTTGGAAATCAGCAACATGAACAGGTTGGTAGGGGCCAAATTTGTCCAGGCTAAGCGTAACTGTAAGAAGGTCAATGTCCTGGCTCGTCACCTACGCTCCATCAACCCCCGGGCTGACGTCCAAGTTGTGGATGGCAGGGTTGAGGAGGAAAAAGCTGTTGAGCTGATGGCGGCAAGCGACTGGATCTTACTCGGCACAGACAACCACACCAGCCGGTTCTTCGTACAGAAAACAGCCCTTGAACACTTCGTCCCTATGCTTTCCGTTGGTGTCAATATCACCGTGGAAGACGGTCGGGTTACGGATACCAGCGGAGAAGTGATAACTGTCAGGGCGGGCGATTGTCACTGCCTGAATTGCCTTGGCCGGATCAACCCCACTTATATGGCTTTTGAAAGCCATCCGGATTCGGACGTACGTAGCAGCCTTGTCCAACGGGGATATGTACAGGGTGCTGACGTTAAGGAGCCGGCGGTTAAAACTCTCAACACTATGCTTGCCACAATGGCCGTCGATCGCCTTGTGGACCAGTACCTGCCGGAACGCCCAGACCCGGCGATCATGATCTATGAGAATAATTCTTCCGGACCATGCATTTATCCGGAAGAAAAGGGAATCAACCTAGGTTGCACTTTCTGCGACCTATAAACAATCACATAAGGAGGTATGTTATGCAGGCAAACACAATCATCGTTAACGGAAGAAGGATGCAGGTCAATGGAGGCGGAATTCATGGCAGTGACATTACACGGGCAGCCACCTCCGGGAATGTAAAGAGGAGAGCAGTCTTCATGCAGGGTGGTGAATTTAAACCTGTGGATTCTACCCGCTATTACGGTTCAGATCAGTTGCAGGACAGGTACGGTCGGCCAATGACTGTCAAATCTATGCCGGACAGGACCAAAGGTTAAACTTAACAAGGAGAACAAGAAACATGAACATTCCAAATTCGAATCGTTATGAAAGGCATCAGCGTAACACTTCATCGAAGCAGGGAGGGAGGAGCTTCCAGCAGCACAATTACCAACATGATGATGGTAGTGACGGAGGTGGCTCTAACGAGGAACAGGGCAGCTTGTTCGGCGTGGTTGTTGCCGGTATCATCGGCATAGGCTTATTGGCACTGTTGTCCCGCTAAAACTACACACTGGCCGGGGTCGAAAGATCCCGGCCACACCCTAAAAGGAGAACAAACATCATGGAAAAGACACTTTTCTTTCTTGACTACGCGAACATCAACGCAACCGCTCGCAGGCATGGCGACCTCGATTACAGACGTCTTAGCGACTACATCGGTGAGGGAAGAAATCTGGTTGAGAGTTTCGCCTACGTACCCATTGACCCAAGGGCCGTGTCTGCCAATGACCACAAAATAGAGGCACTTTGGCGCGGCGGTTACCTGGTACACACAAAGACCGGCACCATTGCCGGCGATACCTACAAGTGTAATCTCGATGTTGAGATGGCCATTGATATCCTCGCTGCCGCCTATGACATCAGGCCCCAGATAATCGTTCTCGGATCCGGAGATTCAGATTTACTGCCCGTTGTCAAAAAGCTAAGGCGCATGGGTATTCGGGTGGAAATAGCAGCCTTTCGGGAAAATGTCGCCAATAAACTTTGTCGGCAGAGTTCCGGTTTCATTGATCTTGGAGAGCTTTTTATTGAGGAAGCTGCCGCAGGGCAGAATTTTGGCGAGAATGAAGAGATCTATCATGAGGATGGTGATTACGATCAGGATCCCGGGGTAATGGAGCAACATCCTCAGGGAGGCGGTATGCCCAATGCTGCCAATTTCGGATAGCCCGAAAGTTGTATCTTACAAGTCACAGTTTTCGCTTTGAAGATAAAGGGGAACTGTGACTGAACACTTTATACAATGAAGAAAACAGAAGAGTAGCATAACGTAATTTATATAACAAAGATGAGTTGAGATATGAGGAACCAGAGAAAACTCGGCGGAGCGGCTTGGCTCCAGCCAGGGGAACGATATGTCAGCTCATATCGTCCCGCTTGGCGGCATTTTACCCGCTATCTGGTCTTCCCACTTGCCAGCTTGCTAATCATGGGAGGAACTGATAGTGGAATTATCGTCGGATTTTCATTTGGAGTGACAATGGCCGCCTGTGTGTATGGCCGATACTCTAACAGGTATTGGATCACCAGTCAGCGTGTGATTGTGGAAGAAGGAATTTGGGTTAGAAATGTTTCTCAGTCCTGTATCTCTGATCTCCAATTAGTGGAATTCAGGCAGAACTTTATCGACCGTGTGTTGAATTGCGGTTCGGTTTATGCGGATTCAGCTGCACATAGCTCAATCAAAAGTGATATCGTTTTTTCTGCAATTGCCAATCCACACAGAGTTAAAGAACTTATATTCAGTCTAAAATATGGAAAATCTCGGCGCCGTGGGAGACGACGCCACTCAACCGGCAAACGAAGGTGATCTCATGAACATCCTGACCGACCCCTTCCAGCTCTTCATCACAATCTGGCGTCGAACCATGCAGCTAATGGTGAAGTTGGTCATAGCATTGATCAAATTCAAATATCGGTCTTTCAAGAAGATTGTTAGACCAGCAGACAATTAAAGGACTGGTCACAATTTCTGTGTAAGTGGGCAGGGGGAATGTCTGCAATTTCATAAGGGGCTTAGGAAGCAAACGACCTTACAAAGGTTTTTTCTTAAGTAAATTTAACAATACTTTATACAAGTTTTCATTGCGAAGATTAAAGCGAAATTCGGTTTCTTTTAAATGAAGAAGAAAGGTTTCCTTAGGGACAC
>PDWI01009851.1_pt1 | contig 10847 bp, 8 predicted proteins | sample 1430891 | NCBI WGS metagenome assembly PDWI01 (sample SAMN01162508, study PRJNA174530) | Oral metagenome, whole genome shotgun sequencing project. | biome: Marine environment; feature: Marine mammal; material: Swab sample of the gingival sulcus; isolation source: swab sample of gingival sulcus... | reverse complement strand
CATTACTACATCACAATCATATCCTGGCATTGCCCAAGGAAATGGGACAATTGTGGAATCGATTGCAGAGGATTTTTGTATTTCTCTCACAAATTGTATCAGCTTCTCTTCGCTTCCTAGTCGTATGGATTGTACGATGTCGATTCTGTCTGTCGTATTTTCGGGTCTGCTTTCATAGCCCATTTCAGCATATAGACTGTGAAAAATCATCGCACTTTTAAGTGCAGTGAAAACCACTTGCGGCGCGTAGTAAAGACCTTGTAGAATATTTTTAGCCTGATGATAACTACCACCCACTTCTCTACCGAGTCCCGGCGCATGTAATCGATCGGCGCAAAGCGCGATAAGCGAACTTTTTCCAGTAATATATCCACCGCTAAGCGCTATTGTTCCACCGGGGTTCTTTATAAGACTTCCCGCCATGATGTCTGCTCCAAACTCGGTTGGCTCTTCTTTTTGAGTAAATTCTCCATAACAATTATCGACAGCGACGATAACATCAGGAAAGCTTTCTTTCACTTTTTTTAGTGTGTTTTTCAATTCAGAAAACGTGATATCATTATAAAAATTATATCCTTTGGAGCGCTGAAAATATAGGAGTTTATACTCTCCCTTCTCCAGTTTAGCAATAAGAGAGGGTTCATCAATTTTATACTCCTTGGTAAGTTCAACGATATCGCATGAAATCCCATAATCAAGCAGAGAGGAACCATTTTCCCCGTTTAGTCCAATGGATTCATGAATGCTGTCATACGGTGTTCCTGTTGCTATTATAAATTTATCACCTGGCCTTAAAATGCCAGTTAACATAAGATTGATTGCGTGAGTTCCTGACGCCATCGAGGTTCTAACCAGTGAGGCCTCCGAACCAAAAACGTAAGAATAAATTTCTTCTATCTTTTCGGTTGCCGGTTCATTATACGCATATCCTGAGTAGGACGCCAGTTGGGATTCTTTTAACTCAGCCTTCTGCATCGCTTTTAATACTTTTACATTATTAAAGCGTTTCACATCCTCATAATAAGAAAATAGAGGAGCAAGCTTCTTATTATGCTCCTCTATCATCGCTGTATAATTACTCCTCAACATTAAAACTAACCTTTTTTGAAGGAATCATTGTACTAATAGCATGTTTATAAATCATTTGCTGGGTTCCTTCGCTGTTTAATACTATGGTATAGTTGTCAAAACCATTTACCACCCCTCTTAACTGATAACCACTCATTAAAAAAATTGTAATTGTTATTTTATCTTTTTTTACTTTAGATAAAAATATGTCCTGTAGATTAAAGCTATTTTTCATAATTACCTCCGTTTAGTAAATACCCAATATTATCCACATTATAGTTCATCATATCAAATATATGTAGATCATCATACTGATTTCTAGCCCACGTTACCTGTCTCTTTGCGTAATGCCTCGTGTTCTTTTTTATCAGTTCTATCATTTCTTCTTTCTTTATCTGTCCATCGAGATACCAAAACACCTCTTTATAGCCAATCGCCTTCATGCTTTTATACTCGCTGTTTAATGAATAGTTTTTGATTAATGATTCCACTTCTTCAATAAGCCCCTCTTCCATCATCCTCTCTACTCGTTTATTAATTCGTTCATAAAGGATCTCTCGTGGCATATCGGTGTAGATAATCTTTATATCTAACGCACTTTTTTTCTTTTCCTTAGAATCATAGATGAAATCTGTCAGATAAGCATTTATCACCCTATGTCTATTGTGTTTGTCGACCTTTTCTTTTACAGTCTCACTTAACCGTGAGTAAATTTCTAATGTGTCTAGGGTCGAAATATCTTTTTTACTTTTTTTTCGAAACTTGTACTCATAGTAGAGGCTGCTCAGGTAAAGGCCTGTTCCACCAACAAGGATTGGCAATTTTTTCCTGTATAGAATGTCCTCTATGACCGCAGTAGCATCGTTTTTATATTCATAGGCACTGTATTCATCTCTAGGGTCTACAAAATCAAAGAGATGATGCGTTGCTGTTTCAAATTCCTTCGTTGTCGGTTTTGCGGTACCAATCGTTAAATACTTATATATTTGCATGGAGTCCATGTTGATAATTTCCCCATCATATTTCAGTGCTAAATCGATTGCTAGCCTGCTCTTGCCCGAAGCAGTAGGACCAAATATAGCTATCATTATAACCTCTCAAATTTCTTTTCAATCTCTTTTTTCTCGTACTCAAAGAGTATTGGCCTACCATGTGGACATGTAAAAGGATTGTCGAGTTCAGCCAGCATCTCAAGCATTTTATAGGCTTCGACTTCTCTTAATGTATGCATTGCTTTGATCGCATTCTTACAAGACCTAGAAATAATTGCTTCTTCTGTAACATCCGATAGTCTATACTCACTCTCATCTATCATCGTTGTAATAAACGCCTTCGTCTGTTCGATGTTAAAAAGATGAGGAACGCTTCTTATAACTAACTTATCGTCGCTGAACTTCTCAACGTCTATTCCAAACTTTGAAAAGTCAAAATCAAATGTTTCAAATGCCATCATTTCAGAACGACTGAGTCCAAGAATCTCAGGAGCCAGTAGAATCTGCTCATATATGCTGTTATTTCGATAGTCTTCAAGAAATCGTTCAAAAAGAATCTTTTCATGCGCTGCGTGTTGATCTAAAAAGTAGATGCTATCGTTTTTTTCATAGATAAGATAACTTCTAAAGATTTGGCCAATATAGTTCATATGTTCTATAAAGTCTTTAAAGTCAAATGACTCTTCCGTTTCACTAACCGCCGTGTCATATTCTAAACGCTCTTCTTTCATGAGTTCATTTATGTTAATCTCTTCTATCACCTCGTCAAGTTCTATCTCTTCTGTGGTAGTCGAAATATCATCCTTTGGTTCTTCTTTTATTACTTTCTTTGGTAATATTTTTTTATTATACAGCGCGCTCCTAAGCTCTTTTGATAGATTCTTACTGTCTAACACTTCATTTTTAAATTTTACTTCTAATTTCTGCGGATGCACATTGATATCAAGGTTCTTCGCATCCGTATATACCCAAAGAATTACTGCGGGAAAGCGTCTAAGCGGCAGCAGGGATTCGTATGCTAAATCTACCATCTTATTCATCTCTTTATTGGATGTATATCTATCATTGATAAAGGTAAGTTGCAGACTTTTATTATTTCTAGAATAATTAAGACTACTTACATAGCCTTTTATGACAAAACCATTTCCTTTGATTTCGATTTTTCGTAGATGAGAGATAAATTCTTTCCCATAAACATCATAAATGGTTGATAATTCATCGCCATTGCCATGAGTTGTAAATACAACATTGTCATCTACGACATATTTAAATTTAATATTTGAATGGCAAACAGCAACAGCGCTAACATAGTCGGTTATTCGCTTCTGCAATATATAATTTCGCTTTAAAAAGGAAAATCTTGCAGGCGTATTAAAGAACAAATCTTCAACGACAACGGTTGTTCCCTTGTTACATGGGATATGATCTTTCGCAAGTAAGTTTTTACCATATTTTCTAACACTTATTCCCTGTAGCGCGTCCTTGGTCTTCGTCTTAACACTTACTTTTGAGACACTCACAATACTAGCAAGCGCTTCCCCTCGAAAGCCAAGCGTGTTGATATTATTTAGTTCATCTTCTGATGCAATTTTACTTGTTGCATGACGCTCAAATAATAAATCGATATCGTCAGATTCTATTCCGTCTCCATTATCGGCAACCATGATCGATTTGATTCCAGAACCTTTTATCTCAACTTCAATTTCTGTGCTGGATGCATCGATAGCATTGTCGACTAATTCCTTCACAACAGATAGAGGTTCCGTAATCACTTCACCAGCAGCTATTTGATTGGATAAATGGTCACTAAGTCGTTTTATTTTACTCATCTTTTGCCATCCTTTTTATCTCATTTAGTTTAACTAACGCTTCCACAGGCGTTATATTGTTAACATCAAGCTCCTCAATATACTCTAGCAGTAAACGGTGATCCTTCGCACCTTCCACTCTCTCTTTGTCTTTTAGATAGATAATATCATTGTCATCTAGTGACTTTAAGATGTCTTTTGCTCTGTTTATCAACTTAGATGGCAGCCCTGCGAGTTTGGCCGCTTCTATTCCATAACTCTGCATCGCTCTACCTGGTACTATTTTTCTTAAGAATATTAGGTCACCCTTATATTCTTTGATACTGATCCTATAATTTTTAACCCTAGGAATCTTCTCTTCAATTTCCGTTAATTCATGATAATGCGTCGCAAAAATACTCATGGGATGGAGGTCATCACTTGTCAGATACTCAACGACACTCCACGCAATACTAAGACCATCATATGTACTAGTACCACGCCCTATTTCATCCAGTATTACAAGCGAATTATTTGTGGCATTTGATAAAATGTATGACAACTCATTCATTTCTACCATAAATGTAGATTCTCCCTGACTTAAGTTATCACTGGCACCAACTCTAGTAAATATTTTATCTAGAACGCTGAGTCTTGCCTTTGTTGCAGGGACAAAACAGCCCATTTGAGCAATCACCGATATAAGGGCAACCTGCCTTAAAAATGTGCTTTTTCCTGCCATATTTGGCCCTGTGATGATAAAGAACTGATCTGACGCCGCATCAATGCTAAGGTCGTTAGCGATAAACTCACTTCTACCTATCATTTTCTCAATAACAGCATGTCTACCTTCCTTGATATCGATTTTGTTGTCTTTTGTCATAACCGGTCTAACGTAGTTATTATTTTTAGACACTAAACTAAAGTTTGTCAACACATCGATGGTAGCAACCGTTTTGGCAACATCTATTATTTCGCTAGAAAACGTCGATACGTATTCTACTAGTTCTGTATAAATCTGATTTTCAAGCGCTATTCTCTTATCTTTCGCAGAAACAACTTTTAGTTCAATCTCTTTTAATTCTTCTGTAAAATACCGTTCAGATCCTACAAGGGTTTGTTTTCTTATAAAGTAGTCCGGAACTAAATGTAAGTTACTCCTAGTTACTTCAATAAAGTAACCAAATACTTTATTGTACTTTATTCTTAAATTTTTTATCCCTGTGCTACGTTTTAAATCCGTCTCTATTTTAAGCAAATAGGATGAGGCATTTTCTTGAATATCAATGAGCTCATCAAGTTCGCCGTTCACTCCTTTTTTTATCACACCACCATCTTTTAATGTCGTTTTCGTATCTTCATCAATGGTGTTGATGATTCGATCAAAAAGGGTTCTATGTTCCTTCATTTCATCAAAATTTTGGTATTTGGACTCTTTTATAATCGAGTTTAAAACGGGTACGCTTCTCAGTGAATTTGCTAGGCTTAATAGCTCTTTTGGCATGATATGAGAATACGTCATTTTTGAGATAAGGCGCTCGACATCCTTTATCTTACCTAACTCTTCTCTTATCGCATTTCGATAATAATCATTATGATAGAAATATTCAACAAAGTCTAATCGCTCATTGATAGAATCGATGTCACAAAGCGGTTTTCTTATATAAGACTTCAGCAGTCTTGAGCCCATCTTTGTTACCGTGTGATTTAACACCCATTCAAGGGAACCTTTGGGATTGGAATCTCGAATGGTTTCAAAAAGCTCCAGATTTCTTTTCGAGTTTTCATCGATAAGCAGGTAATTTTCTCTCGAATATAGATTAAACTTAAATTTTGTCTTGATATCAATCAGTTGGGTTTCTATTACATACGACAGCAACGCGCCAAGTGCTATTTTTATATTTTTATGTAAGCTATTTTGTAAGTAATGAAAGCTCTTAAATATCGTTATAGTACTGCTTGCATTTGATTCACTATAGTACTTAGTCTCTAGTTTTTTTATCAAAAAATTGCCCAGTTCTTTCGTCTCTAGCGTACTTTCTACAAGTAGCTCGCTAGGTCTTATACTGAGCAGTTCACTGTTTAGTTCTCGCACCGAACGAAATGATGTCGCTTCAATTTCAAAGGTGCTAAGGTCAGCATAGACAAGAGCATAGTCACTACCATTTTTATATACACAGGCAATGTAATTATTTGTGTCCTCATCAAGCATGTTCGGATCTGTGAGCGTTCCCTTCGTAATTATTTTTACGACTTCTCTCTTTACAATATCTTTTGTTTTGCTTGGGTCTTCCACTTGTTCACAGATAGCAACACTATAACCAAGTTCAACTAATTTTGAAATATAGGTGCTCGCTGAGTGATAAGGTATACCGCAGAGCGGCGCTTTTTTTCCTTCTCCAGCATTTCTAGCAGTAAGGGTTAAATCTAGCAGTGAACTGACAAGCTCTGCATCATCATAAAACATTTCATAGAAATCACCTAGTCGAAAGAAAAGGATAGAGTCCTTGTGTTTTTCTTTAATTGAAAAATATTGAAGCATCATTGGTGTCATATCATTTCTCCTTCTAGCGAAAATTTCTTAGCCTTCACTATCGTAACATCCACTAAGTCCCCTACACTCACGTTTTGAGCATGAAATGATATCAGATGATTCTCTCTGCTTCTTCCCGTTGCTAGCTTTGTATTATCATCTACCGCCTCAACTAGAACTTCATACACTTTACCAACTCTCTCGGAATTTTTTCTAATAACTATATCATTTAGTGCGTTTAACATTCTATCAAATCTCTGATGCTTCTCGTCATCGCTCACATCGTCGTCAAATGTGGCAGCTGGAGTACCAACTCGTTTCGAATAGATAAAAGTAAAGGCGCTATCGTACTCCACTTCTTTTATAAGCTCTATTGTCTTATCTACATCCGCTTCACTCTCTCCAGGAAACCCAATAATAATATCCGTTGAAAAGGTCATCTCAGGCACGTTCTTCTTTAGCTTATTGATCTTCTCAAGATACGCTTCGTGCGTGTATCTTCTGTTCATTCGTTTTAATATTTCATTGCTACCTGATTGCACCGGTAGGTGAAGGTATTCACAGAGCTTTTCTAGTTTGCCAAATTTATCGATGACTTCATCACTGATATCCTTTGGATGACTTGTCATAAAGCGTATCCGCTCAAGGCCTTCTATCTCATTGATCTTCTCGAGTAACTCAGCAAAGGTAATCCCACCACTGTATGAGTTAACATTTTGACCAAGCAGTGTAACTTCCTTCACACCACTTCTTACGAGTTCTTCTATCTCCTTTATAATATCGCCATACTCTCTGCTCTTTTCCCTGCCCCTAGTATATGGCACAATACAAAAGGTACAGAAATTATTACAACCCTGCATAATGTTTACAAAGGCTTTAACACCTTTTTTTCTCTTGGATGGCAAATCTTCTATGATCGCCTTGCTATCTTCCAAAAGGTTAACAATTTTGTTTTTCTTAAACAATACTTCATTTATATACATTGGAAGTTCATGATAATTATGCGTACCAAAAATAATATCCACATAGGGATAACTCTTTTTAATTTTCTCAATAATATGTTTTTGCTGCATCATGCAACCACATAGTCCAAGAATAACATCACGTTTTTCTTTTATCTTCTTTATCCTACCTATATTTCCATAGATTTTAAGCTCTGCATTTTCTCTAACAGCACATGTGTTAAATATAACGACATCGGCGCTTTCTTCCGAATCGGCTTTTTTAAAACCGCATAGTTCAAGCAGTCCCATCATTTTTTCGCTGTCATGCTCGTTCATTTGGCATCCAAAGGTAACGATGAAGTATGTTTTGTTTTGTTCTAAATTGTATCGATATAAATCGTTTATTGCGTACTGTTGATTCAGTACGGTATCTCTAACTATTTGAATCTCTTTCATAGGTCTCTTTCTATTCTTAAAATTTATTCTATCCTATAATTATAACACAAAATTTACTTATTTATAGTTATCACAGCATCAAGGCATAGCGTCATTATTTTTTCGTAAGAATTCAAACCCTTTCCTCTAAAATCATGATTTTCTAAATCGTGAAGAGTATCTGCTGTAAACAGGATTTGACCAAATATAATGCCTCGAAATTGAGCGCATGCAACTAGCGCAGAGCACTCCATTTCAACCACAGCACAACCTTCAGACTTTCTATACATAACTTTTTCTTTTGTCTCCCTAAAGAAACCATCTGTTGTCCAGGTCACTACTTCTATAAACGGCAGTCCACTACTAGTGATCGTTTTTTCAATGGCATCTAATGCTTTTTTGTTTACTGTAACAAATCGTGATGGCGGCATATAATGATACGATGTTCCTTCGTCGCGAAGCGCTTTGTATGGCACAATAAAAAGATTTTCTTTAAAATCTTCTAGCGCACCACAAGAACCACCACTGATTACTTCCTGAACACCATATGCGATAAGCCAGTCAAAAAGCTTCGTTGCAGCTGATGCACCTACTGGTGCTTCAACGAAACAGATTTTTTCCTCTTTGTACTCGATTACATATATTGGAAATGCCTTTTGCACTGTGACAAATTCTGAAATGATCTCAGCATTCATTTCTTTTGCAAAGGTATCTACGTAATCACCAAGAAACATAAATACCGCTTTTTTAGGTAAGTTAAGACCTAGTTTCTCATGTCTTGGTTCAAGTACAGCATTTGGATCATCATCGTATTCTAGTATTGGTATATTATTCTTTATTAGCGTCATTTATCCTCTCATTTCCCCACCATTTAGGCATTAATTCTTTTAATGTAATCGTTTCTCTTTTTTCATAATCGATCATGATTTCCATCGTCTCATTCTCAACATTTAATTGATATAAAAACTCCCTACAAGCGCCGCATGGCATGCCACTACAACCACCAAAAGGGGCTTTATCTCTAAATGCGATTAATCTTTTTATCTTCGTTTCACCCGTATTCATGTACATGTTAAGAGCCGCTACCCTTTCAGCACAGAGGTTCATTACACCCGAGCAGCTTTCAATACAGAAACCTGTAAATAGTTCCCCGCTTTCACTCTCTATCGCACAAACCACGTTATGAGCATAAATAAATGGGGTTACATCCTCTGGATGATACTCAAGCTTTGCTTTATTATATAACTTTTCCCAAATATCCATTTTCTTCTCCGTTTCCTATCATGTTATCCATTTCTCAAATCATTTTTACAGTAAACTGAACAATAAAATTATACCATTAAGTGATACAATATAAAAATACATTTGTGTTAATATATTTAAAATGTTATATTTGTACTATAAAGGAGTTAAAATGAAAGTATCAAATCGAATTTTAAAGATGCAAGCTTCACCTATCAGAAAATTAGTTCCATTTGCTGATGAAGCAAAAGCTAACGGAATTAAAGTATACCATTTAAACATTGGTCAACCTGATATTGAAACCCCTAACGAATTTATGGATGAAATAAGAAAGTATAGTGAGCCTGTTTTAAAATATGCAAACTCACTCGGAGATTTAGGTTTAAGAAACAGTATAGCAAGGTATTATCAAAGGAATAACATCCATCTTGATACGGAAGATATTATCATCACAAATGGTGGTTCTGAAGGGTTGCAATTATCCATTTTAACGATTACGGATGAAGGCGACAACATACTAGTGCCTGAACCATTTTACACAAACTATAATGGATTTTCAATGCCATATGGAATAAGAATAAAACCTATTACTACTTCTCCATCGAATGGATTTCAGCTACCTAAAAAAGAAGAGATAGTACAATTAATTGACGATAAAACGAAAGCCATACTTTTATCAAACCCTAGCAATCCTACGGGAGCAGTATACAGTAAAGAACAAGTGATGATGATTGCAGAAATAGCAAAGGAATATGATTTGTTTATCATTTCTGATGAAGTGTATAGAGAATTCATATATGATGGATTTGACTACATCAGTTTTGGTTCAATAAAAGAAATTTCCGATAGAGTAATTATCATAGATAGTATATCGAAACGATTCAGTGCATGTGGCGCTCGAGTTGGTTCAATAGGAACAAAAAATAAGGACGTGATAAAAAATGCTTTAAAAATTGCACAGTCTAGACTATGTGTTCCCACACTAGAAATGATTGGCGCAAATGCGCTATATGAAATGGATCCTTCCTATTTTAAACCTATCATAAAGGAATACAAAAAAAGAAGAGATGTTCTAGTTGATGAACTGAGGCAAATTGAGGGCATAACATTTGAAGTCCCTAATGGAGCTTTCTATATTGTTGTTGGTCTTCCTATAGAGGACAGTGAAGATTTTGCCAAATGGCTATTAAAAGATTTTTCTTATCATAATGAAACCGTAATGCTTGCCCCAGCATCTGGATTCTATGCAACGGAAGGTCTTGGTAAAAATGAAGTTAGACTAGCTTATGTTTTAAATATAGAAAATATAAAGAAGGCTGTCACCATTTTAAAGGCAGCGCTTGAGAGGTATACAAAATAAAAGGCTTTACGCCTTTTTTTTATAACTTTTTCTCTTTCATAAAGGACAGCTCATATAATATCATCTTTTTTAAAAACGACTTTGAACTCCTCAAATACAACCAAGCCATCATCATTAAATGATCTTTCGTATGCATCAAGTTCTCGAGAAAAAAACTCCTTGTGTACTTTTCTCCAATATTCTAATGATCTGTCACCCTCACCTTCTTTATAGGTAAATTCCTGAGTAATCTCATTAAACGGTAAAATATGTACCGATATATTTTCTATCACTGCCAATGCATTTCCTTCAAAATCTGTTATTATGGATAAATCTCCCACTTTAGGAATTTCCTCTTCTTCTAACAGATACAACTCGTAAAGCGATGATGTCGCTGTCTTTTTTTCATTTAAAACAAGTTTAGCTAGTTCGTCAGCATCTGCTTTGTTATCGCAAAAGTAATACGCTTCTGATAATTCTCTTTCTCTGTATTCCGGTCTATCAATT
>PDWI01025032.1_pt1 | contig 10852 bp, 7 predicted proteins | sample 1430891 | NCBI WGS metagenome assembly PDWI01 (sample SAMN01162508, study PRJNA174530) | Oral metagenome, whole genome shotgun sequencing project. | biome: Marine environment; feature: Marine mammal; material: Swab sample of the gingival sulcus; isolation source: swab sample of gingival sulcus... | reverse complement strand
AGACCTCTCTTTAGTTCAGAATTGCCCGATGTCTAAAATGGAAATATTAAATGAATGTTTAACTTAAAAAACGGTCAACCTTATTTAGGGATGTTCACCGCTTTTCTCATAATTCATCACTCATAATTTATAATTGCCAAAGTTGCCATGATGCTCAGAACTTTCAAGCTTTAACTCTACAAACTTTTATGTTATGCTCCGTATTTCAGACTGCGTTTGCTTTGCGTTTGCTTGGAGCTTATAAGTCGAGGTTTTTATTTTTTGTTACCTTTGCGAAAAAAGATTAAGATAGATGATAAATTACATCTTTTCCGGAATAGGACACGCTTCAGGACAGCATAAGGTTTCTAACGATGATATTTACAGAGCTTGTAAACAGGGCTTGCTAAGTGGTTTTGACGAATCGAAAGTATTGGCTAGCAAAAATTATCGAGCTTTTTTAGAAAAACATCCCGACACTTCGCCTTTCGATTACTTTGCTAAGTATAAAATGGGGTTTGAGAACCGACATTCGGTGGTTCCGTTCCCTCCTAAAAAGAAACATTTTTTGCGTATCGAAACTTCGACCGAGATGGCGGTTCGAGCTATTCAAGATGCTTTTGACGATGCCAATGTTCTGCCCGAAGAGGTTGATGCTTGGTTTGTTTCTACAGTTTCGCCACACGAACAAGCTCCCGGCATTGCGGCTACTATTAAAACGTATTTTGTCAATCAAGATAATTTAAGACCGACTTATACACTTACTTCGGGTTGTTCCGGTTTCAACTTAAACTTAGAGCGTGCTTTAGAATATTTGCAACTTAACGAAGATGCTAAGCATGTGGTTGTTGCTCACACCGAAACCATGTCGAGCTTTTTGACCGAAAAGTCGAAGTTTGTTTCTTTCGTAACGTTTGGAGATGCTGCCGGAGCCGTAATTCTCAGCAAAGTAGAAGGCTCTGAAAAAGAAGGCTTAATGGCGGTAGAAAATTATCAAGATTTAAAAATGATTGATAATGTTGGGGTCGATAAAGCTTGGAATTTATATATGGACGAAGGCATTATCAAAAACAGAGCCATTACAAATATTGTAAATTCCTCGAAATCTATCTTAAAAAAAACAAATTGGACTTTAGACGAAGTGGATTTGTTGGTTCCGCATCAAACGGGGAATGCTATTTTGCACTCAGCTGCTCAGATTTTAAATCTACCGCCCGAGAAACTTTACTTAGAAGCTCAGAAAGAGTTCGGAAATGTTTCAGGAGCAACCGTTTTGTTAAGCTTATCACTCTTGAATAAAGCCCATCAACTTAAATCCGAAAATAAGATTTTAAGTGCTGTTGCCGGAGTCGGAGGAAAGTATGGTTCTTTCACCTATATCGTTCCGAAAAAACAAGATAAGGAGTTACGAAGCTATCAACCGCTCAAAAACAAAAAAGTTTTGGTGATAGGAGCTACCGGAGGCTTGGGGCAGGAAGTGGTTAAAAACTTACATCGAGCCGGAGCTGATGTTTTATTACAGTTTAGAAATGAAGAAAAATTATCGGTTTTTAAAGAGCAAGATATTCCATTCCAATCGTATCAAGCTGATTTAAGCTCTGCAGATGCTGTGGAAATAATGCTAAATCAAATTAAAAAGGAGCACACGCAGATTGATTATTTGATTTTAGCATCGGGAATTAGTGGTGGCTTGAGTAATGCTCCTGAGGTCTCGGCAGAAGAGATACAAAAGGTTTATGCGATTAATTACAAGTCTCCGGTTCAGATTTATCAAGCCTTATTTCCGATTTTAAAAGAGAGTGTGCTGTTTATGGGTTCCGCCGCTGAAGATGCTCAGTTTCAAGGCTCATCCTCTTATGTTTCGTCTAAAAGAAGTTTGCACGGATTTGTAGCGAGTGCTTCTTGGGAGGCTTTTAGTAAAGGCTTAAAGATGATATATTATATGCCCGGTATCGTCGGGACAGGTATGACAGACCAGCTCAACGACAAGCAAATATTTATGGCAATGCAACAAATCAATCAACCTAATTTGTTGCCCCCAAAAGAAGTTGCCGATAGAATTGTTAAATCTTTGTACGCTGTTAAGGTTAACAAAGTAGATGATGCCTTTGAGAATATTCTTACCGTACGTCGCGACGGTTATTTAGTCTCGGACGGTAGATGGTAAGCGTTTATTAAATTTTTAATTTGAGATTAGGCTTGAACAGATATTGGTATCATATTTTCCTTACGGCTAAAAGGATTCTACTTTTTTTACTATTGATGCAAGTTTGCAGGGGCATTTTTGTATCGTTTAATGCGTCATTTTTTCAAAACATCAGTGTAGGAGAACTTGTTTCGGCTTTTGTAAAGGGAGTGCATTTCGACTTTGTAAGCTTTATGTATTTCAATGTATTGTTTTTGTTACTGAGTGTTATTCCCGGAGATTTTAAGTACAAAGACTTATATCAGAAAGTGTTGAAAGTTCTTTTTGTTGTTTCAAACAGCTTGGTTTTTTTAGTTAATCTGGTAGATATAGAATACTTTCAGTTCAATTTTAAGAGAGCCACTTATAATATCTTGGGTTTTATCTTTTCTTCGGAACTGGATGTCTGGAACTTGATACCTCAATTTGCACACGATTTTTGGCATATTATTGTCATTTGGGCTCTGATGATTTTTATTTTGATACGTTTTTATCCAAAAGTCAAGCATTTGCCCAAAGCTTCTGAAAGCTCACTTTTAAGAAAAATAAGCCAAAGCATCATTGCGGTTTTACTGTTCTTTATAGCTTTGGTTCCGGTTCGAGGTATCGGAATAAGACCGATTAATTTGAATACGGCAGCACTTTACAGCTCTACGCAAAATATGCATATCGTTTTAAATACGCCTTATACGATTGTGCGTACTATTGGCGATACAGGCTTGGAAAAACCACATTATTTTTCGGATGAAGACGCTTTAAAGTATTTTAATCCGTATCATCAGTTTGATAATTCCGAGGCATTTAAGACAAACAATGTCGTTATCCTTATTTTAGAAAGTTTTTCAAAGGAGTATGTGGATAAAGGATACACTCCTTTTTTAGATTCCTTAAGCAAAAAGGGATTGTTTTTCAACAACGCCTTTGCCAATGGGAAACGCTCCATACAAGCTTTGCCTTCCATTTTTGCATCTATTCCTGCCTTGATGGATAAGGCTTATGCAACTTCGGAATATTCCTCGAATCAGATTAACAGTATTGCAAGTGTTTTAAAAGAAAAAGGGTATCATACGTCCTTTTTTCATGGAGGAAGAAATGGAACAATGGGCTTCGATGCTTTTACGAAAATAGCTCAGTTTGATAATTACTATGGATTGAATGAGTACCCCGAGCCCTCACATTTCGACGGTCACTGGGGTATCTTCGACGAAGAATATTTATCGTATTATGCCGATAAACTAAACACTTTTGAAGAGCCTTTTATGTCTTCTGTTTTCACTTTGTCGTCGCATCATCCTTACACGGTTCCGAAAAAGTATAAAGATGTTTTTAAGGAAGGAGAGGCTGAGATTACCAAGGTGATTTCTTATTCCGATTACGCTTTGAAAAGGTTTTTTGAGAAAGTTTCTAAAATGGATTGGTATCATAATACCTTATTTGTTATTACTGCAGACCATACAGGACACGGAATATCGAGATTCAACAACAATCGAGTGGGCGGATATAGAGTGCCCATTTTATTTTATCATCCGAGTGATACCACTTTACGCGGCAAGTCTGATAAGATGATGCAGCAGGCCGATATATTCCCTTCTATTTTGGATTATATGAATTGTAAAACTCCGTTTATTGCATTTGGAAATAGTGCTTTTAGAGAACACAACAGCTTCTCGACCAATTATAGCTCGGGCGTTTATACAATGATAAAAGGCGACTATGTTTTGCTTTTTGACGGGGATGCTTCTACGGCTTTGTATAATCATAAAAAAGACCCCGGCTTAAGACGTAATATCATTAAAAAACACCCCGAAATTAAAACGGATTTAGAGCAAATATTAAAGGCTTATATTCAATCTTACAATACCCGAGTGATTGATAATCAAACGGTAATACATTAAACGACTTAAAAGATGCAGTACCAAACTTTAGTTATAATCAATCCTCATTCAGGCAACGGAAAGGCGGTTCTTTTGGAAGGTTTTATCGAACAAGAGCTGAATGCTTCTTTGTTCGATTATACCATTGTCCGAACCGAATATGCAGGACATGCTAAAGCATTGGCATTCGATGCTGTTAAAAGGCATTTGGACTTATTGATTGTGATAGGAGGAGACGGCACGGTAAATGAGGTGCTGGAAGCGGTTAAAGGTTCTGATACCAAACTTGCTATTATCCCAAGAGGTTCAGGCAATGGTTTAGCAAGAACTCTTAAAATACCAATGAACCCACACAAGGCGATAGATGTTATTAATCAGTTTAATATAAAGCAGATAGATTTGTTGCGTTTTGGCAAAGAGCAGTCTGTGAATGTTGCCGGTGTTGGCTTCGATGCTCATATTGCCGATTGCTTTAGCCACTCTAAAAGGCGAGGCTTTATCACTTATATTCAGATGACCATTGCGGAATTTTTTAAATATCAAGTTAAGGAATATCGCCTTGATTATGAAGGGAAACAAATCAAGGTAAAAGCCTTTTTGATAGCTTTTGCCAATAGTGTTCAGTTTGGTAATAATGCCTATATTGCTCCTTTGGCAAAAATGGACGATGGCTTGATGGATGTTTGCATCTTAAAACCCTTTCCTATTTGGGCAGTTCCTAAAATTGCATTTCAAGTCTTTACCAAAAAGATTCATCATTCAAAGTATTACGAATCTTTTAAAACCGAACAAGTGAGTATCTCCGCCAAAGGTTTGTCAGTGGCTCAGGTCGATGGCGAAATGATACCGGTAACCGATTTGATAGAGGTCTCTGTTCAGCCTAAAGCTGTCCAGATTTTAGTTCCCAATTAACGTGAACTTGGGATAAGGTTTTAGGCAATAACTAACCGTGTTTTTTTCTTTGTGTATTGTAAATGCTTAGGGTTTAATGGGTTGTGATGAGGTTCGAAAAAAAGTGGGGTGTTGGTTGTGAGTTGTTTGTTGTTGGTTGATTGGTTGTGGGTTGTTTGTTGTGGTTTGCCGTTATGTTTAGAACTTTCGCCCCCCTGCCTAAGCGTAGATTGTATCTATGCTTTTTTATCATCAAGCATTTGTAATGCACAAAAACAAACATTGTTTTTTTAGTTGTTATATTCTTTGTAAACAGTCTATTGCAAATAGACCGGGTATAGTGAAGCGTAGTTACAAACTACGCTTAGGAGAGTTTGAATTAAAAATTAAAAATTGAGAATTGAAAAATTAAGAAAGTTGTGGGTTCCATTATGGTTGGAACTTTACAACCTTAAAACTTTTCAACTTTCTAACATTCATAATTCAAATCGCCGTCATGAGAATTTATAATTCATACGCGTTAGGGATTGCAGAGGAAATCCTTTTGTGAGGGTACGAACAAAAGATTGGAACGGAAAGCCCGACCCGGAGGGGAACGCCCAAAATAAATTTTGATATAAAGTAATGCGTTTGCCTGTCCGGATGAGAAAAACCTTATCCCGAATTCACGTTAATTAAGCACCTACGTCCTAAAACCTGAGCTATTTTCGAGGTACTAAGGTAATAGCCGGCAAAATCATTTCGTCTAGAGAGACCCCACCGTGCTGAAATGTATTTTTGTAATAATTAACGTAATAATTGTAATTGTTAGGGTAAGCCATAAAATCGTCTGATATAGAAAATATATAAGAAGATGTTAGATTGGAAACGGGAAGATGAGCCTCCTGTGGTTTTCGTATTTCAAACACCTCTTTTCTATTATAATCTAAGTTTCGCCCCGTTTTGTACCTTAAATTGGTAGATGTTTTTTTATCTCCAATAACTTTTTTAGGGTTCTTAACTTTTATGGTTCCGTGGTCTGTTGTAATAACCACTTTGACATTTTCTTTACTCAACAACTCTAAGAGCTCCAAGAGAGGGGAGTGCTCGAACCAAGAAAGCGTTAGCGAACGGTAAGCAGACTCGTCTTGTGCAAGTTCGCGAATCATTTTAGAATCGGTACGTGCGTGGGATAGAATATCTACAAAATTAAAAACCAAAACCGATAAAGAATGGTTGAGGATGTTTTTGTAGTTATCTACCAACTTTTGTCCCTGTTTATTGTTAAATATTTTCTCAAAATAGAAATTCTCTTTGAAGCCTTCCCTTTCTAGTTGCGACTTTAATAACTTCGGTTCGTGCTGATTTTTTCCGCCTTCTTCTTCGTCGTTGAGCCATAGCTCGGGGAATTTCTGTTCTATCTCCAAAGGCATTAGACCGGCAAATATTGCATTTCTGGAATATTGTGTAGCGGTAGGCAAAATAGAATAGTATAAGTCTTCTCGTTCCAGATTGTAAAAAGGTCTTATGCGAGGAAGGATGGTCTTCCATTGGTCGTACCGTAAATTGTCAATCAAAAGAAATACAGTGGGTTGCTTTTCGGAAAGTTGAGGTAAAACGTATTTTTTAAAGATGTTAGGCGAGAGCGTTGGCTTTTCGCTGGTTCCGGAAAACCAATTGATATAATTCGATTTGATAAATTTTCCAAAATCGGCATTCGCCTGACTTTTTTGCATTTGAAAAACTTCGTCCATTACCTTAGTGCCGGATTTTTCCAGCTCCATCTCCCAATAGACTAGTTTTTTATGAATTTCTATCCAATCCTCGTAAGTGTTTGCCATGCTTATATCCATAGCTATTTTCTGAAAATTGCTTTGGTAAGCAGAGCTGGTCTTTTCGCTAACAATTTCCGATTTATGAACGTGCTTTTTGATGGATAATATCACCTGATTTGGTTTTACAGGCTTTATCAGATAATCTGAGATATTAGCTCCTATGGCTTCTTCCATAATATTCTCTTCTTCGCTTTTGGTTATCATCACCACAGGAATAAGAGGAGCTGTTTTCTTGATTTCGTTGAGGGTCTCTATACCCGACAACCCGGGCATGTTTTCGTCTAAAAAGATAATGTCGAAAAAATTACTTTTTACAATGTCTATAGCATCGGTTCCGTTATTTGCGGTACTAACCTCATAACCCTTGTTTTGTAAAAAAATAATATGTGGTTTCAATAAATCTATCTCGTCATCTACCCAAAGTATTTTTATATTGCTCATTATCTATTTCTTTTTTTGTATAAGGGTTTGCTTAATAGTAACGCTGTCAAAAATCAAATATTGTACCACTTTTTTAATTTGTAAGAATTTAGGGCTAATACCTGAGTAAACGCATTACATTTGTATTAAGAGTATATGTTAATCTTGTAAACAAATGATAAACAATCACTTATGTTTTTACTTAGAATAGACCTCACAGGTTTCTAAAACCTGTGAGGTCTGAGTTGGTTTTATAATATGTTATAAATCAGTAATTTATAATCTGATGTAAAAATGGTACGTTTGCCCTGAGGATAAACCTAAAATTCGCAAATAAAAACTTATTCCGAGTTCCCGTTAAAGTAAACTGAAAATACTAATCAATAGGAACCCCCAAGCGGCAACCGAAAGACTTAAATGGATAAATTTCCTTTTTCTATTCGGAAAATAATTGATTAAAATAAAGACTCCTAAAGGAATAGATAAGATAGAAGGGGTTGCCGCAACAATGCTCCAATATCCGTAACTTCTTTTTATTTTAATGATTTTCCGCTTTCGTTTATTGATGATAATAGCTTTCTCTTTTTTACTTCTTGGCGAGATTAACCGCCAAACTTTTAAGACTCTATTCCACAAAAACATAAAAAAGAAAACCCCAAATATACCACCCGATATTAATATCAAGAGGGCTTGGTAATAATTGAATGTCATACTTATGGGAACTGCACTAATCGTAAATTTAACGGTGCTGAGCAGGAAGTATCCCAATGCTTCTAGAAAGAGTCTCATTTGGTACCAAAGGCAAGGTCTCCGGCATCTCCAAGTCCCGGAACAATGTAAGAGTGTACGGTTAATTCATCGTCAATAGCTCCTGTCCAAATGCTTATGTCGGAGTTTTTGATATTTCGTTTAAGGTAATTAACCCCTTCCTTACTTGCTACAATAGATGCGATATGGGTATGTTTAGGCGTTCCGTTTTTAAGAAGTGCTCTGTAACTCATAACCATAGAAGAACCGGTCGCTAACATAGGGTCGGACAAAATTAAAATCTTACCATCTATATTGGGAGCCGACATATATTCTATTTTAATTTCAAATTCGTTGCTACTATGATACTTTCTATAAGCGGTAACAAATCCACATTCAGCCTTGTCAAAAACATATAAAAAGCCTTCGTTTAAAGGGAGTCCGGCTCTCAAAATAGTTGCTAAAACAATTTGGTCGGAAACTTGTCGGGTGTTGGCAACGCCTAGAGGGGTTGTGGTTTCAACCTCTTTATAATTAAGCGTTTTAGAAATCTCGTAACCCATTAGTGTCCCGATTCGTTTCATGTTTTCACGAAATCGCATAGCGTCTTTCTGAACGTTTATATCACGCATTTCCGCAACATAATCGTTAACAAGTGATGAGTGATCTTGAAAATTATAAATCATAGTTTTAGATATTGATGCAACAAAGATAAAATTTTTGACTTGCCTGATTGTTTATATTGATAAGAATAATAGCTTTTAAAGCCAAATTTCATTAAGACATCCGGTGAGATTTGTGTACAGTGATTCTCTAGACTTAAATTATACAACGAAAGTTCTTCTATAAGTGTGTGAACGATAAGGTAATCTGCAAATTCTTTAAGACCTTCTTTTGAAAAAGCGGCTTGCATTAATTGAGCTTTGTGTTTGGTGTAAGTAATAAAGCAAACCCCGATTAATTCGTTTCTTAGACCATAAACCGCATACATCTTACCGGCTTTGAATTGCTTCGATTTTAGAATAATACGTCGGATAACATTCAGCTCCTTAGTTTTGTAAGAGGCATGATGCTTTATAAAGTTAATATACTCGAAAAGCGAATGTAAGGTTCTGCAATACAATCCTTTCTGAATGCAATCTTCTAATTTATCATAAACATCTGGCGTGAATTTTCGAGCCGTAATATTGTAGTCGTTCACTAAATCTTTTTGATAAATTTTACGCTTTTTAATATTGGGGGTGCTTTCTAAGGCAAACTGATATTTTCCGAAGCAAAACTGAATATCGGTAAATGTATTTTTCCAATAATCAATAATAAATTGATGCTCTTTGTCGCTTAAACGAGACTCTGAACAAACCGATAAATACGGCAAGAAGAAAGGCATAAATACCCGATTTGCATCTACAAAAAAAGGTAAAACCCATTCGTAATCGCCTTTTACAAAAATATACCAATCGTAATCTAAAGCATTTAAGTACCACGAGAAATTGAATACGGAGATACGATTTGTGTTTTTAATTAAGTGATGCCACTTTTTTATATCAACTTTATCGCTATGTAAAACACGGATATTCATTAAAAGTCAAAGATAATGTATAATGTCAATATCGCCTCAACATGTCGCACATAAAAATCAGGGAAACGCATTACTTTGTATTAAGAATAACGTGAACTCGGGATAATCTTTGCTCACAGAATCAGATAATTAGCGTCAGTATAATCTAAATTCTTGCAGTACTATCGGGGTAATACAAAAGAATTTAGGGCAATGATGGCGTTAATTATCGAAGTTTGATAAACTGTATCCGCAAACATTTCATCTTTGCACTAAAAACCATGAGCTATAACCCGTTATTAGCTCCTGATTTTTAGCACAAATCTAAAACATTTGCGAATTTCTGTGAGGGAAACCTTATCCCGAATTCACGTTAGAATAGCTCAAGGGTTTTAGAAACCCTTGAAGTCTGATGTGTTTTTTTAATGTATTACAAATCAATAATTTATAAACTAAATCTGTTTGCTTGATTTATCAAAAGGAAACTTATTTCTTCCGAATAATGGTGTAGTTAATCAATTCTAAAATAGAAGATTTATATTCGGATTCGGGATATTGATCCATAATATCTAAAGCTTCTTTTACAAAGTCGTTCATTTTGATGGTTGCGTACTCAATTCCCTGATGTTCTTTTACAAAATCAATCACTTTTTGAACATCTTCTTTTGTTTTTTTGTCTTTACCGACAATTTTTTTGATTTTGTAAGCCTCTCGTTTAGATGCTTGTTGAAGTGCGTAGATAAGAGGTAGCGTCATTTTCTTTTCTTGCAAGTCGTTTCCGGCAGGCTTTCCGGTGTTGTTGTCTAGCTCAAAGTCGAACAGGTCGTCTTTAATCTGAAATGCCATGCCTACTTTTTCGCCCATCAACCACATATTATCCACATCCTTTTTGCTTGCACCAACCGACTGAGCTCCAACCGCATTGCAAGCAGCTATCAAAACAGCAGTTTTCTTTCGGATAATCTCGTAATAAACCTCTTCGGTGATATTCAGCTTTCGGGTTTTCTCTATTTGCAATAGCTCGCCCTCGCTCATTTGCTCAACCGCTTTGGAGACAATCTCCAATAAATCGAAGTTTTTATTTTTGACCGATAATAATAAGCCTTTAGACAATAAAAAATCGCCCAACAAAACTGCAATTTTGTTTTTCCATAAGGCATTGATAGAGAAAAAACCGCGTCTTTGATTGGAGTTATCCACCACATCGTCGTGAATCAGCGTAGCGGTGTGCATCAGTTCGATAAGAGCCGCACCGTTGTAAGTGCTTTCTTGCGTAGAGCCAAACAAGTTCGCCGATAGAAAAACAAAAATAGGACGCATCTGCTTTCCTTTACGCTTAATCATGTATTTAGTAATGATATTAAGCAAAGAAATATCGCTTTTG
>PDWI01015783.1_pt1 | contig 10852 bp, 6 predicted proteins | sample 1430891 | NCBI WGS metagenome assembly PDWI01 (sample SAMN01162508, study PRJNA174530) | Oral metagenome, whole genome shotgun sequencing project. | biome: Marine environment; feature: Marine mammal; material: Swab sample of the gingival sulcus; isolation source: swab sample of gingival sulcus... | reverse complement strand
AGTTATTTTTTCCAAATATGTAAGCGAATCTTTTAAATCTATCCAAATCTCTTTTTTTATAGATTCTATTGCATTGAGCACCTTCAACGTGTTGAGCTCGGGATATTGAAATTGGTCGATTAGCAAATATCCGGTTAATAAATCCTGTTTCTTAGAGTTAATCCATCTTTGTATGGCAATTTTATTTTCTTTTAATTGAATGGTTTGTATAATATCTTCTATCCTTAGTTGCAGATTTTCGTTATTGCTATTTTCCCATGTTGCTTCTAAATGTGGTATAATATCTTTTTTTTCGTTAACCAACTCTTGCTCAACCAACTCATAAACTCTTTGGTCGGTGTCATCTAAAAGACTAATAAGTGCATTGAGCTTAGAGCTATTCATGATATTAGGCTTTTATAAATTGGTTAAGTACTTCTTTTATCAATTTTTTCATTACAGGACGATAATTTTCGTTGGCTTTTTTTATCGTTCTATTAGCAATAATCAAACAAACAGTCAATGCTTCGTGTCCCAACATTTTTGCAAGTCCGTAAATTGCCGAGCTTTCCATTTCATAATTGCTTATTTTCAAATCTTTATAATGAAAAGTTTCTATCAACGTATTTATCTTTGGATTTGCAAGAGGCAACCTCAGCACTCTGCCTTGTGGGCCATAAAACCCCGGAGCAGAAATTGTAATCCCTCTGTTAAACTGATTGTTTTTAAAAAGTTCTAACAATTTGTTGGAAGCATCAACAACATAAGGAGTTGGCAGCGTATCGTTCCAATGTGTATGTTCTTTGAACTGATGGATTAATTCGGGATTATCAAACTTTTTTATGTTGTTGTAAAAGTGCAACATCCCATCAATTGAAGTCCGCCCGAAGTTCCTATTCTTATCATTTTAAGCGACTTATGCACTTTTTTAATCTCTCTTTTTTCTAAATCAATATTTACCAAGGCATCCAACTCATTTACAACAATATCAATGTTATCTGTTCCAATACCGGTTGAGATTACACTTATTCTATCGCCTTTATAAATACCTGTAATGGTTTTAAACTCACGATTTTGAGCAGTAAATTCAATTTGCTCAAAGTTTTCTGCAACAGTTTCTACACGCGATTGGTCGCCTACAAGAATAATCTTCTCTGCAATGTTTTCAGGTTTTAAGTGCAGATGAAAAATTGTGCCATCGTTATTTAAAATAAGCTCCGATTGTTTAATCATGCTACTATATTATTACATTTTATCATTTGAAATTATCCACATAAAACATTTATGCAGTCAATTCAAACCACAAAAAATATATTTCTGTATCAAATTTATAAAGAAAAAATATTAAAAATCCGATATTGAAAAAAATGTATAAACAGTAGGCTTTCAATAACGTGTTATATTCCTCGTTTATTAAATATGATATAGCCAAAATTAAGGCTGATATAAAATTTTGGACTTTCTTTTTGATAGTAATTCAAGTTGATACTAACAGGTCCTAAGTTGGTATTGTAAATAGCTGCTGCTGTTCCTTGAAAATAAATATTTTCAAACATCTTATTACTTATTTCCAACTTATTATTAACCTTATGGACATCAAAAACAGGTACAAAAGCATACCCTTCGAGCCGTGCATGAATCAACTTATTGACATGAAAAATTGATTTTACTCCTCCGGCAATGTATCTGTCGCTATGAAAATTACGGATATAAATTGTTTTGCTATGAGGCGTAGGAGAAAAACTAGGAGCAGATAACTTTGTAGCATCATAACTCACAAAAGGTTTTCTATTACTAAAAAGGGCTTCTGCCTGAACCCCAAGAGTAAGGAAATCGAGCATCTCATAAAATCTTTCAGTAGATGCTTTTATCATCCAATAGCTATGATTGGCTTTTTTTAATACTTCCACCTCATCATCAATCATAGTTATATTTTTTTCTTTACCAAAAATATATTTTACATGCAAAGCCCTATATTTTCCTTCTGTTGGATATTGCCTATCATTAAATGATTTTTCTTCAAGGTTGAGATGTACATTTAGAGCATTAAATCGTGTTTTTTCAGGCAAGTTAATTTTGTCAAGAGTTCTTAGCTTATAATAGTTGTCTCCTGCTCCCGAAAAGTTAATACCTCCAAACAATTTAGAGTTGATAGACAATGGAATACCAATCTCGGTGCGCACATTAAACTCATTTTGTACAATATAAGGAGTTTGAGTATCTCTAAAGAATATGTCGGAGCTACTCGAAAAGAACTCCCAACGATTAAATGTTGCATAACCAGAAATATAAAATGGAGTATTTTTAGGCATATCTATACGAGTACCAAGTTGTATCGAGTTGTAAAATCTACCAAAATGAATATTAGAAGATAATATATAAGCATATTGATCATAAAAACGATATTCAAGCCCACCAAAACCTGTGCTTATTGGCTTGGTTGATATATTACCACCAATCTTCACTTCAACTTTTTTTTCTGTTTCTACAATTAAGTTTAAGTCAAAGTTTTTATTTTTTTCATTATAAATTGCTATTGGTCTAATCGATTTTAGATGTTGATCAGCCAATAGCTTAAAATATTCTGTTCTCAACTCTTCTAATGTAATTGTTTTTTTATCGCCTTTTAAAGATTTTATAATAAACTGTCTTTGATTTGCATTATCAACTCCTTGAACTTGTATATTATTAAAAATCAATTGGGGTTTTTTCGAATTAAATTCTTTTCTCTTTTTATTTACTGTTTCTAAACTTACTCTTCGATGTATTCTTGTTTTGATGCTATCAATTAAAATTTTTGCTGTTTCTTCACCTTTCTTTATTGTTTCTTTTCCTTTTTGAAAATCCAACAATTCAACATCTTTAAGCTCTGTTTCTAAAAAAACACCATCTTCTTTAGCAATACTATAGTTTGTTGGTTTCATAATCATTGATATAACCTGACGAACTAAATCTTCTTCGGACAAATAGCCTCTTTTTCCTGCTACATTATGTCCAATAATGATATCGGGCTTAAATAACTCTTTCATCTCTTTTTGAGGAAAATTGTTAACAATTCCACCATCGTAAGTTTAAAATAAAATGGAAAAGTCATCGAAGAGCGTATTGAGTTGCCTAAATCACCTTTTCGTAAAATCACCTGCCGATGTTTATCAACATCAGTAGCAATACAAAAATACGGAACTACCAAATCGTCAAAATTATTGTTACATGCTACATTTGTTTGCGAACAAAGTTCCATAAAAGCAAAGTTCATTTGATTATCCGAAATAATACTTGTAAAGGGAATAATTTTCACTTTATCATTAACTTTTGCAATTCTCATATTAATCCACGAAGGAGTAGGATTCTCATTTTTATAATAATAACGATATTGAGGTGCTATTTTTCCTGTTGACCAAGAAAAAAATTTCTTGGAAGTAAGTAACGCTTCCATTTCATCAGTTGAATAACCTGATGCATACAATCCACCAATAATAGCTCCCATTGAAGTTCCGGCAATATAGTCTATGGGAATGTTGTTCTCCTCAAGCACTTTTATAACACCAATATGTGCCATTCCTTTTGCACCACCACCACTTAAAACTAATCCTACTTTTTGTGCATAACTATTACTAAAAGACAAAATTATAAAGGATAGAATTATTAGTGATTTAACTCTCATGTTAGATAAGTATGATTTTTTATATAAAGTTACATAATAGTAATTACAAATAACAATTTTTTTGAAAAAAAATAGATTTATTTATTGTGTTTTATTATTTCAAAGTTCTATATTTGCAACGATTGGGGCATTAGCTCAGTTGGCTAGAGCGTTTGACTGGCAGTCAAGAGGTCATCGGTTCGATTCCGATATGCTCCACAATTTCAAAAATAATCAAAGAAGTTTTAATTGTATTAAAGCTTCTTTTTTGTTTATATAAATATCGTTATCATAATAAGATAGTACGATTAAAAGTAGTTTTCTTTGCTCATAACCTCACTCGGTTGTTGGGCGCAGTTTTTCCCAATAAAAAAGCCCCTGCAAATGCAGAGGCTAAAAAACAAGTGTGCTTAAAAGTGTATTAATCAAATAAACTGCACTTGATTTAATTCAGAGCCGAATTCATGCAAAGCTTTTTGTATTTTTTCAACAGTTGCTTTTTTAGGTTTACTTTTCCCTGTTAAATAATGACTCAATTGTTTTCTATTTACTCCGGTAAGGCGACCTAATCCGGCTAAAGAAATTTTATCGGAATAATCAGCCAAAAAAGAAGCCATATCGTATCGAAAATTAAACTCTAATTCGGGTACTTTTTCCCCTTTTTCGGCATATATCTCTTTTATTTCTTCATAGGCTTCTTTAAAATCCAACTTTGCATCATCAATAGTATCTCCAGTACCTATTAATCCAAAATTGTAATCTGTATTTTGCATATACAGGCTATAACTTCCATCTGATGTTCTTTCTATTATTACTAATTCTTTTCTCATTGTGTGTAATTTTTATATTGGGTTGAGTTTTTTACAACTCAACCCCTGATAGTTCAACAATTTTCTTTAAGGTATTATTTCCTGATTCTTATTTTTTATGACGCGGAATAGGAAAATGTTTTTTTGTTATTGGACTGTACCACCAGTCGTGTTTTTTACGGTGTTTTACGCAATAGCACCCTGCTTTTCTTAACTTTCGTTCTATCTCTGAATATTTCATTTTTTGAAACGTTTATTTGATTAATACACTTCAAAGATAGTCATTTGGATATTACTTTCCGAATATTTTAATACTTTTTTTCTAAAAAAATGAAAATTATTTGACTGAGTTGTGATGCAAAAGTATTTTGAGGTGTGTACTTTTTTCGGAACGATACCGTACTTTTTGGGGAACGGGCTAAATTAGTTTATGTTTATAGTCGTTGTAAGGGGTTACTAACCCGTTACTAACGTATCATTTCATATTTCTAATAATTTTTCTGATAGTGTCAGCATTTAATTTGAAATTAGTCGCTAAGGTTTCGTATTTATCCATTTGAGAATCTATTTGCAAACTCTCATAAGCTTCAACAATCCTTAAACTTCTAAGCCAGACTTACACCCTGCTAGATTATTAACATGCCCGACATACTAAAAAGAGGGTATCAAACAAATATTTGACACCCTCTTCATATTTTCTAACAATACAAATAATTTCTATTCCGGTAATACTATAGTCTCTTTAAACTCACCAAACGATCCTGCAGCAACAGTAAGTTTTCCAACTAAAGTAATATTCTTTCCTTCTTTTTTACTACCATTTAATTGTGGACCAAAAGACATCATTCCATATTTCTTATGAACAATACCAATCTCTTGCTTATCAAAGGCGATAGAATTATCTTCATTCACTGTAAATCTAAGATTCCATCCTTCCTTATAGGCTGATTTAACTTGATACAAATTACCGTTTCTAAGTTTTTGAATATCACGCTCTTCACTAAAACCAAAAGAAGAAGAAGTAAAAATACCTTTTCCTAATTCTACCCAATCATAGCCTGTAAAATTCACACCTGCTAAAGACTTTGATTCACCACCAACAGCAACAACAGAAATAGTATACTTACCTTTAAGTCCCTTAACATAAAAATCAGCAGTTTTATAATTCGTAAATTCACTAATTTTTGTTCCCTCTGTAATAACATAATCCATATAAGCATCCTCTCCTTTTTGCTCAATTTGGGTACTTCTATCCTCTGCTTTTTGAGCTAAATAGTAACATTCTTTTACTTTATCATTAATAGCTACCCTTACAAACACATCATTTTCAGGATTATAATTCTCAGCATCAGCTTTATAAATATAAAGAGTTGCGATTGGTTCACTATCACCACCAGGAGTAGTTCCTTCTTCTTCCAAACACGAAGAAAAAGCAATAACAGTGACAAAAATTAAAAATAATTTTAATATATTTTTTTTCATTTTATTCTATTTTTATTGTTTATAATATTTTGTTTACCAAGAATGTTCCACTGAATTCCCTATGGGTGCAATTGGATCCGGATTATTTGTACAATCATAATTATAGTTTGTTTCAGTCTGAACAATACACAAATTCATCCACCCAGGAACGCCTTGTGTATTCCATCTATATTGATCAATATGATTCGAATTAGGATAACTACGAATAATTCCTTTATTCAAGCGCTTGATATCAAAAGTTGCAAAACCTTCTCCCCAAAATTCTACACGACGCTGCCACCAAACCTCATTCTGGAAAGCAGAAGTATTTGTATTACCATAAGTTTCATTATGCTTTCCATACTCATAATTAGCATCTCTTTGCTTAGCAAAATTTGTTAATAAAGTAATTCCTTCTCCTTCATTAAGCATTCCTGTTGCTTCTGCTTCTATTAAATACATCTCTTCCACACGCATCATTGGAACTGAAACTGCAAACCCAATATACTGGTTATCGTGTCCTTCTTTACCTCCTGCAGCACGGAATTTCAAAGGAAGACCACCAACTTTTCCATCATAATCCGTTGCAGCTTCTGCTGATTTATAAATCCAGTCAGGATAATCAGAATACTTCTTCAATGCTTCTATTTTATCCTCTTTACTACCTAGATTATCAATCTCAAAATCAACAAAACAATTTTTACGAGCATCACTTGCCGGAATTGTTTCAAACAAATGACGATCTATAACGAAAGGCTGACCATAATTTGCAGCATAACCACATCCCGAAACTGTTGGATTTATTTCAAGAATCATCATAGCCCCCCAAGAAGAGTCAGCATCATTCTCCACTATATTAGGATCTTCTTGTCTATAAACACAACCGAACATCCATGCTTCATTAGGAGAATTAAATCCTTTTTCACGACTGGTATAATCGGCATTTGTCATTATACTATAACCATTTTGTGCCATTTTTGCATATTTTTTAGCATTATTCCAGTCTTCCATTACCAAATATGCACGAGCCTTTAATCCATAAACAACAGATATATCAGGAGTATAAACATCTTTACGTTTATAATCCTTTAGATATATTTCAGCTTTATCTAAATCTGAAATAATAAAAGCCCACATTTTCTCATTTGTTGCACGAGGATTATGATCTAAGTCAGTATTCTTTGTTTCTTCTGTAACAATAGGTACTGTTTCAGCATTTTTATCCATACCATATGTTTGAGGAGCAAACATACGAGCTAAATCCATATAGAAAAGTGCTCGCATAGCATGTGCAATACCTGCACCTACTATTTTCTCCTCATCAGGTTCTTTTCCGGCCAAAGATAATACAGTATTACAGCTTTTAATCCAACTATAATAATATGTCCATGGCATTTGAGCATTTGCAAAATTTGATCCTAAATATGTACAAGTGTACCATCCCGAAAACCAATTCAGTTTAACCTGAAAGATATCTTGTCCCATAACATCTCGTTGTAAAAAGAAAGAAGGATAACCAAAGTCGTTAGCTCTAGTCTTACTTGGTCGATATCCGAACTGTCCACAAAGAGTTGATGTTATTGAATTTACATAATTATCGTATGCTCCTGGAGCAGCTGCTGTTTGATCTTTAGTAATTGTTTTTCCTTGAGGTTCAAACTCTTCGACACAACTAACCAATAAACTTATTGCAATAATGGCAGTTACTATTTTTATTATTTTTTTCATAATTTTAAGTTTTAAAATGTTAATTGAATTCCTCCAGAAATATTACGAACTGGAGAATATTTATTTAAAGTAGAGCTTTTAGAAAATGAAGAACGAGGGTCTAATCCTTTACGAGCTGACCAAAAATATAAGTTTTCTCCGGCAACATAAACACGCATTTCTGAAATTCCTTTTATTAATTTTTTAGGAAGTGCATATCCAACAGAGAATGATTGAAAATTTAAATAACCTGCATTGGTCAAGAAACGATCTGAACCTTGTGCTGCATATTTATCACCATACTGCCAACGAGGAATATTACTTGATGTATTATTAGGAGACCAAGATTTTTTCCAATCCTTATGGAAAACATATCCCTCTGCCTTATCAACTGTTGGAGACATTAAAGTAGAATATCGACTATCCATAATTTTTCCACCGACTTGATAGTCAAAAGAGAATGCTACATCAAAGTTTTTATAACGAACAGTAGTTCCAAATCCTCCATATATTTTAGGAAGACTAGATCCCATTGCATAACGAGAAGCATGTCCTATTTCGGTTGTTGTTCCAGATTTCTTCTTACCAGGTCTATCCGTTTTATTTCCTGTACCTTCAGCTTTTCCAAGATCTGTTAAGTCTTCATCATACCAGTATAAAGCTTCTCCTCTTTCATTAACACCAGCATAAGCATAGGTCATTCTATTGTACAATGGCTCTCCTTCTGCATACCACATTCCACCATCAATGAAACCTCCTGTTTCTTTTATTTTTGATTCAGGTAATGAAAGAATCTTTGTTTTATTGTGAGACATGTTAAAAGAAAGATTCCACTCAAAATCTTCTGTTTTTATAATAGAGCCATTTAAAGTAAGCTCAACTCCACGATTACGAATATCTCCAACATTACCATAATAGCCACGAGTTCCACTAGACTCAGGTATAGATATCCAGAATAATAAATCAGAGGTTTTCTTTGTATAAACATCTATATTTCCAGATAAACGACCTTTCAAAAAACTAAATTCTGTACCGACATTTATATTTGTAGTTGTTTCCCAAGTTATATCTGGATTTCCTAATCTTCCAAAAGTTGGAGACATCTCGGTATCTGATGCTTTTGAAAGATTATAAGTATCTACATATGCATAATTTTTTATGTTATCGTTTCCTTGCTGACCTATCGAGACTTTTAATTTAAGGTTATCAATCCACTCTTTATCCGAAAGAAAATTTTCTTTTGAAAGTAACCAAGCACCACCTATAGACCAGAAATTTCCCCAACGATTATCTTTGAAAAAACGAGAAGATGCATCACGACGAAATGAAAAAGAGGCAAAATATTTATCATCATAATTGTATTCCGCATTAGCAAAAAAACCTTCAACATTATATCTTGAAGTATAAGAACTTCCATCTTCTGTTATCTTTGCAAATGCATCAATTTCTTTTATATCAGGAGAAAAACCTCCTTGAGCTGTAATCTTCAAATACTTCTTCTCTACTCTGTAATACTCATGCCCTAACATTAATTTCAAGTTATGTACGCCGAAATCTTTTAAGTAAGTTAAGGTCTGCACATTGTTAGTTCTAACGGTAGTAGTATTATTCTTAGTTAATTCACCATTTACACCGACTTTAGGTCCATAAAAAGGATTATCATAATAAGATCCTTGTGTTTCCCCCCAAATCAAAGTACTTCGTGCATTAAACTCTAAATTATCTGTTATTTGAGCATCTGCAAATAAAGATGTATTAAGTTGATTTACAGTTCTCTCAGATGTATTGTATCTATTAGATCCTAGAGGATTTCCTGTCTGCATAAATGCACGCCCAACACCATAGTTCGTAGAAGGAACACCATAATCATATTGCTTATTACCAAATTGATCTGTTCTTATAATAGGATTTCCATCTTTATCAACGGTACGAACATACACAGGATAAATTGGAGCAATCATTGATGTATAATACATTAAATTTGTAGATTCCCAAGATCCCCCCATGTTAGGGTTAGAATTCTTATCTGAATGTACATACCCCATATTAGCTCCCACTTTTAACCATTTTTTCAAATTGTAGTCAGCCTTTATTCTAGCACTTATACGTTGATAATCAGAATACTCAATAATACCATCTTCATCTAAATAACTCAAGCTAACATAAAAAGAGGATTTGTCTGATCTTGCATTTGCACTAATGTTATATTCTTGTCTTAGAGCATTACTATAAGCCATCTCAGTCCAGTCATCAGGTATCATATAATACTCATTTCCTTCGTAAGTATATCTACGTCCAAGTTTTGCATTAGGGTTTAATTTTCCATTCAATCCTATAAGTTGCTCTTTATCTGAAATCGTATAAACATTATAGCCCAAATCTTTTAACATTTTACCATTTGCTTTTTCATTAGCACTTTCATTAGAAAGACCATCACCGTAGAAATATCTATTATATAATTGAGCATAATAAGCCTCATAATATTCTCCTGGATCTGTTATTCTATCATATTCTTGAACAGCACGAGAATTAACACCAAGTTTAACATTCACATTTATTCTTGCATCTCTTTTCTTTCCTTTTTTAGTTGTTATAAGAACAACTCCAGCAGCTCCACGAGCACCATATAATGCAGCAGAAGCGGCATCTTTTAAGACACTAATAGATTCAATATCACTTTGAGGTATATTTGATAAACTTGCAGGATAAGGAGAACCATCAACTATTATTAACGGTTCCTGTCCAGCATACAAAGAAGAAATTCCTCGTATTCTAATTTTTCCACCTCCAGAACCAGGCTCCCCTGTACTTCCTTTTAATTGTAACCCAGGGACAGCTCCTACTAACGCACTTTTTACATTTGTAGTAATTCTTTTTTCCAATTGCTCATTTTTTACAACAGCTGCAGAACCTGTAAAAGCAGATTTCTTGGCTGTTCCATAAGCAACGACTAAAACTTCATCAACACTTGTAGATGAAGACTTCATTTTTACATTAATAATAGATTTTTTTAAAGGAACTTCAACAGTTTTCATTCCTACAAAACTAAATACTATTACCTTTGCACCTTTAGGTACTTTCAATGAGTATTTACCATCTATATCGGTAGTAATTCCAACTGTTGTACCTTTAAAAAATACAGAAACACCAGGTATTGGCATTCCATCTGCTTCACTTGTAACAGTACCCGAGACTTTGGATACTTGCTGTGCTTGAATAGACATCATTCCTAAAAGAATAAAGCTAACAAGCA
>PDWI01009847.1_pt1 | contig 10852 bp, 10 predicted proteins | sample 1430891 | NCBI WGS metagenome assembly PDWI01 (sample SAMN01162508, study PRJNA174530) | Oral metagenome, whole genome shotgun sequencing project. | biome: Marine environment; feature: Marine mammal; material: Swab sample of the gingival sulcus; isolation source: swab sample of gingival sulcus... | reverse complement strand
GCTTGATTCCTTATTTGATTCAATCACTTGTGCTAAAGCAATTTTATCAAATAATGGAATCAGGCACTTACTTTAAATAGTTAACGGGACACTAGTGGTCGAAAAAAGACCACCCCCCACCTTTCAGGCACTTTTTCTTTAGTTTTTCGCTTTATTAGTACCTGAAAAATGACCAAAGAGCCACAGCAAACTTGTCACTCTTACAAAAACAGCATAAACTGCGCCCTCTCAGGAGAAGTGTCCGAGTGGCCGATGGAGCACGCTTGGAAAGCGTGTGTACCTTTACCGGTACCGAGGGTTCGAATCCCTCCTTCTCCGCCATTTAACGTGCGCTTAATAAACTCCTTAATTATTTTAAATATAGAGGGATGAGAACCCGACAAGAGGGTTCGAGCCGGAGCGCAGCGGAGACCACGAAGTAATCCCTCCTTCTTCGCCAAATTCAAATATCAGGGTATCAACTACTACAATAAAACCCTTGTATTTAGCCGTTCTAAAAGTGTTTTCACCTTCTCTTTATCAAAGTTAATAAGCTGGTATTAATTTCCTCCCCACTACAAAAAATAGCTTCGACTGGTGAGAGGGAAAACCTCTGTTCTTCAATAAATTTAAACCCATAAAAAATGCCTCAAAGTAGGGGGGTGGATAGCAATAGGTTTAATCATTGTTTTAATCTAGATTTAGCCTGTATTACTAATAACAAAAAACTATGCTATAAGATCATTGTGATGTTTTACACTGTGTTTACTTGAAGTCGTGGTATCTTGAAAGCTAATGAAACTGGGGGCTGTTGTTAATTCTATTTTTTACAGGTTGTTTACTTCTTTTGCTATTTCATGTGTTGTTATTGTTGGTACAACAAACATGGCAATGGCGGATGTTGGCTTTGAAAAATGGAAACAGGCTTTTCGTATTGAAGCACTTGAACAAGGTATTCAAGCGAGTTTATTTGATAAGTCTGTCGCAAGTCTTACGCTCGACCCTGATGTTATTAAACTGGATAATAGCCAGCCTGAGTTTTCTCGTAATATCTGGGATTACCTACAAAATGCTACCTCTGCTGCTAGAATTAAAAAGGGCAGAAGATTGATGAATCAGCATGATCGTTTGTTTGATTTGGTAGAAAAAAGATACGGTGTTCCGCGAGAAATCATTCTGGCCATTTGGGCATTAGAAAGTGATTTCGGGCGTAACTATGGAAGTAAAAATGTCATTCGTTCTCTGGCAACTCTGGCTTATGCCAGTCATTTTAAAGAGCGCACCAAGTTTGCACGAAATGAGTTGCTGATTAGTCTTAAGATTTTACAGAGTTATAAAATACACGCAGATGATCTTGTCGGCTCATGGGCGGGTGCGATGGGGCAGCCGCAGTTTATGCCCAGTTCTTATTTAAAATACGCTGTCGATTATAATGCTGATGGTGTGATTGATTTGTGGCAGAGTGTTCCCGATGTGGTTGCTTCAATTGCTCACTTTCTCGCTGAGGCAGGTTGGAGAGAGGGTGAAAGTTGGGGGGTGGAAGTGAGTCTGCCAGAAAAATTTGATTGGCGTTTAAACAGTGCATCCTACCAACTTCGGTTTGAACAGTGGCAAGAGTTAAATGTGATAAAGGTTAATGGTAAAGGCTATCAGCATCCATTAAGACAGGCTTCGTTATTTGTTCCCGCAGGTCAGTACGGCCCTAAGTTTTTAATTACACATAATTTTGATGTAATTAAGCGCTACAACAATTCCTCTAGTTATGCTTTGGCGGTGGCTCAATTAAGTCGGTTGCTTGCAACGGGAGAGAAAATTCAAACCAAATGGCCGGTGTCTGATAAAGCATTGAGCCGCTATGAGGTAGAAGAAATCCAGATGCGTTTGAATCTTGAGGGCTATAATTCGGGTTTGGTTGATGGCAAAGTGGGGATTAAAACTCGAGAGGCAATCAGAGCATGGCAGGTGGAACAGGGGCATGCGGGTGATGGCTATGCTAATCTGCATTTACTGGGTTTGTTGAGACAGCAGGCAGGTAAGCAGAAGGCTGTGCCAAATTCACCAAGAAAATAAAACGGTTATATTCAATTTGTATACCTTAGAATAACGCAAAAAATGTGACTCTATTTCTGAAAGTAGGGAGATTTTTAGTAGAGCGTTTTATAAAGCGAGCATGCGGTAGAAACATAGTGCTGTACCACCATATAAGGTTATAAAAATAGAGAAATTGAGGGAGAATCAAATGAGAAAATTACTCGTGGCTGCTATTGCGGTGTCAGTTTTGGTTCCAGTGATAGTTTGTACTTCGGCGACGGGTGAAACAAAAGTCTATGGCGAATTACACGCATCTTTCGATAAGCTCGATGCGGATTCTTCTGTAGTGTCAAATACAGATAGTTTGGCACTAAATAGTAGTTTATTGGGTATTAAAGGCATCTCTAAGCTAAAGAACGACCTTAATTTTATTTATCATGCTGAGCTAGGATTTCGCAGTCGCGGTGGCACGCAGTTATCTGCGAATGATTCCGTTGGCAGTAAAGTAGATGCGCTTGAAAATCGAAATCAGGTTATAGGTCTGGCAGGTAAGTTTGGTGCAGTGATTATTGGTCGCTATGATACGCCCTTTAAAACACTGGGTAGTAAAGCAGACCTGTTTTGGCATTCTCAATTGGGTCAAAATATTAATCTGACAAACCCTTCACGCTGGGATCTTCGTGCAGATAGAATGCTTGTTTATCAAACACCTAAACTAAAAGATTTTCAGGGAACGGTTGCGTATGCGAGCGATATTGGCGACGCTGCGGATAGTTCGGCGATTAGTGTCAATGGTATGTATAAAATGGATCATTTTAGACTCGGTGCGGCATACGAAAAACAAGATTTAGCTGATCGTAATGTACAGCCTGATGCGGTTCGTGTGATGATAAAGCATCGTAAACGTGCATTGACCCTTGTTGGTTTTTTCCAAAAGGAAAATAATAAAACTAAAGCAACAGGTATCGCGAATGCCACAGTATTCGGTGTGGGTGCAGCTTATCAACGAGGAAAAGGAAAAATAAAGGGGCAGTATTATTCACGTAATGTGAGTGATACAAACAGTGATCCAGATTTATTGGCGATTGGTTATGATTACCGTATTGCCAAAAAAACTGATGTTTATGCGCAGTTTGCGCGGGTAACAGAGGGTTATCGCTTGGGTGGTGTCGATCATGGTGTGGGTATATCTTCGCCGACAGGGGATAATGCTAGCGGTGTTTCTTTAGGGGTTCGTTATCGGTTTTAATGATTTTAATGATTTCTTCAATCTCAAATGTAATCTAAAACCTGGATTTAAATAATAGTCACCCCACAATAAAGTACCCACGTGAGTGCTTTATTGTGGGGTGACTATAGCTAATTAGCGTATGTGTTTTTGCAGTCTTTGTGCCACATCTTTTGGGTCAATACCCCTACGTAAAGGAATATTAACCTGCTTAGGGTTCGTTGGAAGAAGACGTAGGACTTCTGATTTTTCCTGTCGTCGTACGGCGTTTAGGTTCAGGTAGTCTCTTTTAATGTTTCCTTCAACAATAAACTCAGCATCTTTAATAAGAAAGAGTCCTTTAGACATTTTCTTGATTTTTAATCCCGTTAAATTAACCGTCACCCTTGAATTTACACAGGCTTTTTCTATTAAATCTACATTGTTATCTGGGCCGTATTCAGCACATTCTTTGCTAGAGTAGTTTAATTGGTTTTGATTTAAGGTCACGTTTTTAGCATCAATAGCTGCAGCTAAATACGCCTGATCAGCAGAGGGTGATGCGCTCTGTTGGGGTGCTTGCGCTTGTGGCTGGCGAGGTGTTGCAGGGGCAGGTATTGAGCAGAGTTTGGTGACTTGCTCATGAGTAAAGCCCTTTTGCAGATAGTATTCAATATCTGTTTTACTACAGCTATTGGCGAGTAGCTCACCACTAAAAAGTAAGGGAAAAATAGTAAGTAGTGCTGCTGTAAACTTAGTATTCAAGCTTGTGTGAAACAAAGGTTTCATAAGTGCTCCGTATATCGGTATAAATGTTAATATTAATTGGTTATTAGTCAGGAGTATAAACGATAAAGTTCCTTGCTGTGTTTTCTCTCGCCATACTCTGTGTACAAAGGTTTTATTAAGAAGAAAAATTTATATCAACCATGAACTGATCAGACATCTCTTCCAAAATATCCCGTACTTCGTCTGCCGTAACATTTGTTGGAAGGCCTAGCGTTAGTTCGGCGCAAAATAAAACCTCGCCAGACATGCTTGCCTCTTTGATATGGCTTTCCAGTTCTTCTATATTGACGTGTAACTTAGCCAGTTGTTGCGTAATGTCGTGGATGATACCCGGACGATCTTGACCTAATAGTTCAAGCTTTAGTGTTTTCTCAGGGGTTATTGTTTCTGTATTTGCCTGTTCAATATGAATTTTAAAATCTTCACTTTCTAATGCCTGGATGGCTTTGGTTAGTGATTCTAAATTCTTCGTAGGCAAAGATACCTGAAGTAATCCGGCAAACTTCCCTGCAAGGTGAGCCATACGGCTTTCCGTCCAGCTCGCACTAAATTTACTGAGTGTTTCGGAAAGGGATTTAACCAGGCCTGGTTGATCTGGCCCGATGATAGTAATAATGAGAGAGACCTGCATTTGTTGCTCCTTAAAATATAAGCGTTACACATAGACTTATTGTTAGGCGGACGTTATCACAAAGTTTTTCGTTTTGCCTGATATAAAGTGACTACAGTGATATTTGTCGCTGTAGCCAGATTGTAACGGTAGATGTTTATTGAAAAAATGCCTGAAAGTAGGGGGGTGGCTCTCACTAATATCAACAATCCTTGTTATTGATGTTAGTGAAAGCAACAGATTCACCTCAATACACTCTTTAATTGTATTGGATGGCTTTGAGGTACGTAGGACCACGGTGATAATCCCAATCTAAATGGGTCACAATGTATGCAACAGGAATAACTATGCGTAATGCTCTAATACCGCGAAAGTGTGCTGGCCTAATGCCGTTCAAATATAGTTAATACGTTCTGTTGGGGAACTTCCTGTCTGACTGAATAGCTAGCCCAGCGTTATCGAATTTGGATAAGCGTAACTTAGTTTGCCTCACAGCCTGTATAATTATGCCAATTCTTTAACAGCAGCAAGTACTTCGTCGGCGTGTCCCTTAACTTTGACTTTATCCCAATGCTGTCTCAAAACACCCTCTTTGTCGATGAGGAAGGTACTTCTTACAATCCCCATATATTCTTTACCAAACGTTTTCTTTTTTTGCCAAACACCAAAATGTTCACACACACCAGAATCTGTATCTGAAATTAATTCAAATGGAAAGGCTTGCTTCGCTTTGAAGTTATCATGACGTTTCATGGTGTCTTTAGAAACTCCAAAAATTTCAGTATCGTGGGATTTAAACGTATCGTATAGATCACGAAAGTCCCGACCTTCGGTGGTGCAACCTGGTGTACTGTCTTTAGGGTAAAAGTAAATAACCAGATTTGATTTTCCTTTGTAATTTGACAGCTTAAAAGTCATATCAGATGTTGCTGGTGCTTCAAAGTCTGGGACGATGTCCCCGATTACTAATGACGTTGTTTTTTCAGACATGTTAATTCCTGTTTAGATTTTGTTTAGATAAAAATGACAAGGTTTTCCTCGAAAGAGTATTTTAGCCTTGCTTGAAATACAATGCCTAATTCCCTTTGGGTAACTTTGAGTAATGCTGTGATTCGCAGTGTGCTAGCCGTTTGCGAAAAGTGCTTGAAAGTAGGGGGATGGATGGAAACGCCACCCCCCTACTTGCGGGCATTTTATTTAGTGAAGCCGTTATATTGGCTGATTACTGCCTGCTATTACTTGCTATTGCTGAGTGCGTTATCTGCATCACGAATCAGTTTTTCAGTGGTATCCCAGTCGATACAGGCATCAGTAATTGAGACGCCGTATTTTAATTGGGATAAGTCTTTCTGAATTTTTTGATTTCCCCAGTTGATATTACTTTCCAGCATCACTCCTACGATAGAGCGATTGTCGTTGAGACGTTGCTCAATACAGTAGTTGAAAACATCAACCTGCTTGGCTGGATCTTTGTCAGAGTTTTCATGACTGCAATCAACGACAAGACACTTGGGCAGGTCAAGGTCTTCAAGTCTTTTTTCACAATCTTCAATCACTTTGATGTCGTAATTAGGTTTATTGCCACCGCCACGCAGTACAATGTGTCCGTATGAGTTACCTTTTGTTCGCACAATGGATACCTGACCTAGATGATTGATACCAAGAAAGCTATGTGGGCTAGTCACGGCCTGCAATGCATCAGTCGCAACTTTTAGGCTGCCATCGGTGCCATTTTTAAAGCCAACAGGACAAGATAAGCCACTTGCCATCTCTCTATGGGTTTGAGATTCGGTGGTGCGTGCGCCAATAGCACTCCAGCTAATCAAATCAGCAAGGTATTGAGGGCTAATAGGGTCTAAGGCTTCGGTCGCAATTGGTAGGCCGATTTCGGCAAGCTCAATCATTAATGCACGCGCCTGAGTGAGTCCGGTTTCAATATCAAATGAGTCATCTAAATGCGGATCATTGATTAAACCTTTCCAGCCGGTGGTGGTACGTGGTTTTTCAAAATACACGCGCATCACGATAAAAATAGTGTCCGATACTTCATCTGCCAGCTTTTTGAGCCTTTTCGCATAATCAAGTGCAGCCTTCGGGTCGTGAATGGAGCAGGGGCCGACGACAGCAAATAAACGGTTGTCTTTGCCGTCGAGAATATCTTCTAGCATTTTTCGATGCTGGGTAATGGAGTCTTGTAATTCCACGGAAAGTGGTAGCTTCTTTTTTATTTCAGCTGGTGTTGATAGGATTTCGGTGGATTCAATATTTAGGTTTTCAGTGTTTGTAGGCATATCTATTTTCTTGGTTTATGTATTTTAATTGAAGTAGTTTGCAGAGTAACTTAGCACAGATAGAGATAAAAGCAGTTTTATAGCATTTTAAAATAATTCATTTTATAAAAAAATGCCTGAAAGGTGGGGGGTGCTATATTCCATCAATGCTGTTCGGTTAATTTTCATTGTAGTCTTATTGCCTTTGGTGAGAGTTAAGACAGTTTAATGCTTCCTAAATAACCTAAATAATGAAGATGATGTGCTTGAGCTGAGATGTTTTCAGCCCAATCACTTATCAAAGCAATTTTATCAACATCTGGAATCAGGCACTTACTGTTTTTAGTTGTCAAGACAACGGTGTACTATAGTTGTGGTCTTTGCACAAAGAAATAGGGCAGATAGGAATGGCTTGAATTTCTCGCTTTTTCCTGAGAATCTGAAAAATTGTACTCATTTTTCTCTCACCATACGCTATCGTGCAAAAGTCCCGTATTAATTTAACGATTAAAGGAGTGTGTTTTGAATGATAAAGTCCGTTGTAGTTGGGCTCAAGGGAGTCAGTTAGAAAAAGACTATCATGATAATGAGTGGGGAGTTCCTGTTCATGATGATCGGGAACTCTTTGAATATTTAAATTTGGAGAGCGCACAAGCAGGTTTAAGTTGGATTACTATTCTTAATAAGCGGAAAAACTATCAGGAGGCATTTGATAATTTTGATATTGAAACGGTGTCTAATTACGATGATGCAAAGATTGCTGAACTTTTGGATAACTCGGGAATCGTAAGAAATAAGTTGAAAGTCAATGCAACCGTCAACAATGCCAAGCGTGTTATTGAGGTACAAAAAGAATTTGGTAGTTTTGATGCTTATATCTGGCAATTTGTTGGTGGCAAGCCTTTAGTTAATCAATGGAAAGATGTGAGTGAAGTGCCTTCCAGTACAGCAATTTCGGATGCTATGAGTAAAGACTTGAAAAAACGAGGATTTAAATTTATCGGCACCACAATTTGTTATGCGTATATGCAGGCAACGGGAATGGTGAATGATCATGTTGTTGATTGTTTTTGTTACGATTTGCTAAAAAATGACTGATTCAGTGTGTGATGTCTTTGTTTAGTAGCGGTCGATAAGTTCACTTAGGGTATTTCAAGTAAGCTTTGCACTTGTGTTTCGATTAATGGCGCATTAGACTGCATGCGATAAATAGAACACTGTTTTTGCATGTGTTTTTTGTTCGATTGACGGTTTTACATTCAATATACGAAAAAGAGTATTTAAGATGTTTCAGGGAAGTATGGTTGCTTTGGCTACGCCAATGACAGCAACGGGTGATTTGGATAAGTCTGCATTAGAAGCCTTGGTGGCTTTTCATTTGGAGGCAGGTACTGATGCAATTGTGGCAATGGGTACGACCGCTGAGTCGGCAACCTTTTCACACAAAGAGCATCGCGATGTTGTTAAGATGATTATCGCTTTGGTTGCAGGAAAAATTCCAGTAATCGCTGGTACTGGCTCTAACAGTACGGTTGAGGCGTTAGAACTAACACAAGCAGCCAAAGATGATGGTGCTGATGCAGTTCTGCTGGTTACTCCCTATTATAATAAACCTCCTCAGGAGGGGTTATATCAACACTATAAGCTTATCGCGGATAAGGTGGCGATTCCCCAGATTTTATACAATGTGCCAGGGCGTACCTCTGTCGATATGTTGCCTGAAACGGTTGAGCGTCTTTCTGATATATCGAATATCGTGGCTATTAAGGAAGCAACGGGTGATGTCGAACGTGCTAAGGATATCATTAATCGTTGTGGTGATAGAATCGATGTTATCAGTGGTGATGATGGTACCGCGATGGAGCTAATTCTTAATGGAGGCAAAGGTGATATTTCGGTAACAGCAAATGTTGCACCAGCATTAATGCATCAAATGTGTAAAGCAGCGCTTGCAGGTGATCGTAAAACAGCGGAGGACATTAATAATCAACTAATACCTCTGCATACCAAGCTTTTTGTGGAAGCAAACCCCATCCCCGTAAAATGGTTATTGCATAAAATGGGTTACGGTAGCAATGCAATGCGTTTACCCCTTATTCCTCTTTCAGAGAAGTATTATCCAGAGGTAGCTGCCGCTGCAAATATTGCTGGCATAGAAATCTAGTTTTAGTGTGCGTTTTGTACGTATATCAATGAATAAAAATCAGTTTGACTGAATAGTTTTATAACGAGGAAGCAATGAGTAAATTACACCGTGGCATTATTAATAGTATCGTTAAGTTTGCATTATTGTTGTTAGTGGTCTCAGGCATAACGGCTTGTAGCACAATTAGTAGTACTGCGGGTAAAGTTGGTAGTTTGTTTTCTGAGAAGAAGGCAAAGCCCAATTATGAAAATAATAGCTCGGTAAAAGATTTAGAGTTTCCTCCGGATTTAACGGCTCCGGAATTTGATAGGGCATTTGATTTGCCAGCAACAGGTACGGTGAATGCTTCTATGAATAGTGAAATGCCTGTCTCGAGTTATGAGCAGGCTAGGTCTGCTCCTGTTGCTCCAGCAATTGTGCGTTCTCGTTCTGCTAATCTCTCTACTATCAAAAAGCAGGGAAGTGAGACTTATTTGCAGATTAACGATAAATACGAAAGGGCATTGTTGTTGACTGAAATTATTCTGGAAAGAATGCAGTTTAAAGTAATGAATAAAATGCTGGCAACGGGTGAGATGAATGTTCGTTATCAGGGAGCTAATCCAGCTTTAGTGAAAGGAACGACTTATCGTGTATCTGTTATTAATGCGCAGGGTACTCCTTTAGTGCGTCTTGATAAAAGCAAAGGTACGGTTTTGACTGCGGAACAACATGCCAAAATAATATCGATACTTAATCGTGAATTTAATAAATAAGAAAAAGTATATCTTTTAAATATAAATTTGATTTCATGTTTTTAATTAAGTCAGAATGATTCGATTTGCATCGCTTGGTAGTGGTAGCAAGGGTAATGCAACACTGATTGAGTCGGGTGTAGAAGATTCCGATACCCGAATTCTACTTGATTGCGGTTTTTCTACAAAAGAAGTAGAAAGTCGATTGGCAAAATTAAAGCGTACCGCAGATTCTATTACCGCCATCGTTATTACGCATGAGCATTCCGACCATATTACAGGTGTCGGCAGGCTGGCTCGGAAATACAATATCCCTGTTTGGTTGACTCATGGTACGTGGGATAATTGCAGGGATAATGACTTTCCTCAAACGCATTTCATTAATTCTCACGAAGATTTTGAAATTGATGGCTTATTACTTCACCCATTTCCTGTTCCGCATGATGCGCGTGAGCCTTGTCAGTTTGTTTTCTCTGATGGTTTATCTAGACTAGGTGTTGCTACCGATCTTGGTTGTATTACACCTCATGTTATTCAGCAATTAGATGATGTCGATGGTTTGTTGCTTGAATGTAATTATGATGGCTATATGTTACATAATGGAAGTTATCCAAGAAAACTCAAGGAAAGGGTGTCGGGTGACAAGGGGCATCTTGATAATAAACAATCAATGCAATTATTGCAGAGTCTCAAGGTAGATAATCTCAAGCATATTATTGGTATGCATGTGAGCGAGAAAAATAATACAGAAGAGTATGCAATTGAAGCACTTTGTGAGGGCTTGAATTGTGAAGCGAGTGCGGTGTCTTTGGCCTCGCAGGCTGATGGTTTTAGCTGGCGTGAACTTGGTTAGCTGTTTGAGTTTTTCCTTGTGTAAATTTAATTTAAGTTAATCTTGAATTAAGTGTTGACTCAAAATACCATGTCCCTATAATGCGCGACTCCGACGAACAAGCAGTTTGAGAAGGTTGTTTATTTGTGGGTAATTTTGAGTTAATTTAAAGTAATTTGAATTAAATTGAAATTAGGTGTTGATTCACAAAGAGAGGTGTTTATAATGCGCCGCTCTGACAAAACAGGTGGTCA
>PDWI01009846.1_pt1 | contig 10853 bp, 9 predicted proteins | sample 1430891 | NCBI WGS metagenome assembly PDWI01 (sample SAMN01162508, study PRJNA174530) | Oral metagenome, whole genome shotgun sequencing project. | biome: Marine environment; feature: Marine mammal; material: Swab sample of the gingival sulcus; isolation source: swab sample of gingival sulcus... | reverse complement strand
TTTTGCTACAGTTATCGCTTTAATTGCATCGTCTTTATTTATCCAATTAAATATCGATGACTTTTCATCGTAAAATTTTATGGTGTTCTCATCAATATCTATATCTTGAATTTCTACTTTTGGCAATGTGATTTTAACGTTTTTATCTGTAACCTCAGTCTTAATTTGACTTAAATCTACTCCAGCTGATATTTCTGCCCTATAAATCATAAAAAAAGCTTTTTGATTAACATAAGGAATATCCCCGTCCTTATACTCTACAATTCCATTATAAATCATTTTTGCCGCTGTCAAATCACCAACATTTTCCAATTTGTTGGCAACAAAACTACTATCAATATTATTTTTTTCTTCTTGCTCAGCTAACATAGATGAATAATTATGCAAAGCGGTACCAACATAAAAAATCCCACCAATAAACAATACTAATAAAATTATTTTTAACCAATAAACAATATTTCTTATATTATACATACATTTTCCTCCTGAAAAGTAGAATCTTATAAATTCCATTTGTAACTATTCAGTCAACCCGCGTTGTCATACAGACAGGTTGCAGTGCACTAGCAACAAGCGAAGCTTGTGACCAGGGGATTACACAGTGACGCAGGTATCTTAACGCGGGTTTATAATAATAAAAGCCGTAAGATTATCACGTTGTCGCTAGCGCTCCGCCTCATAATGACACGGCTTTTAATGTACAACTGAATAGTTACTTCCATTTTTAATGTATACCCAATTTCAAAATTAAATATAAGTATAAGTATAAGTATAAATATTTAAACATAATTATTCGGTTAACCCGCGTTGTCATTGCGAGGAGCAGAGCGACGTGGCAATCTTAGCGCAGATTTAGTAATAAAAGCCATAAGATTCCTACGTCCTCACTTCGTTCGTTCTCAGAATGACACAGCTTTTATCATTTGACTCAATAATTGCATTCAAACAATTTATTTTAATACAATTTTCATTAAATCATTTAACTAATAGTTATAATTTGTCGATATATTCTTATAATACTATCTAATTTATATAAACTTATATTTGAGGTTCCTATGAGAATAAAAAAATTAATTGATAACAACATACATATCATGTTTGGCATGGCTGCTATGATTTTTTTATTTTTTGTTATTAACTCAGTTTGGCGTGAACCAACCCTCTTTGGTAATGAAACAAAAGAACTGATTAAACCTTATGATATAAAAGAAGAAGTGACAATTAATTTTAGCGATGGCACAAGCGAAATACGAAAAATTCCTTTTGTAATTCAAACTGATAAAAGTTTCACTATCACTTTAGACTTAAATGGCATAGGGATAATGGATAATAAAACATTATCTTTTATCACCAAAAATATTCTTCTTCGTTGTGAAGTTGATGATAAAATTATATATAGAAATAGTTCACCTAATAACAACATTAGATATGAAGATGGCAATTTAATGTACATGATTAAACTGCCTACAAAAATAAAAAATGATGTCATAACGATATACTACGAAAACGACAAAGATTATATAACAAAATTCGAACTTAAAAATGTCAAAATTGGTAACAAAATTAATATCATAATGGATTACCTTCTTAGAGAAGATTTAGGCTCATTAATACTTATTTTTTTAATGCTAGCAATTTTTTTTGGTATCATAGCATCTGCTAATTTTCTACATGAACATACGAATATTGAGCTATACTTTAATTTTATGGCTATTTTCTGTTTAGAATTTTCAATTTATATATTTTCGCAAATATCAATTAGCTATTTTCTCTTTAGTCGCTACCACGTTATTTTTTATATTTTAAGTTATACAATTCCTATGATTTTGCCTATGCCACTAGTTTGCGCAGTTGTTAAACGAACAGATAGTAGATACTCATTATTATTAAAACTAGGTAGCATTTTTGCAGCTTTCAATATTTTTATCCAACTCAGCCTAGTAACACTAAATAAAGGAACTCTAACAATGATGCCAATATTCACTTATATTGTTATCATATATACCAGTATTACCATTATTTTTGCTATTTTAAAGACAGAAAGTACAGAAGATAATCCAGTTGAGTTTATGCTTCTGACGCTTTCGCCGATTTTTATTGGTTCATACATTACGATAGCAATTAATATTTTTACTCATTCTGCTTCCTTTACGCATATTATGAAAGCAAGTATTCTCTTGTTCTTCATTCTACTTTGCAATGAAATTTTCCGTTTTTATATGAAAATTAGAGATAAAAATATTAAAATATCAATGTATAAACAACTCGCCTATATTGATAAATTAACTAATATAGGGAATAGATTAGCGTTTAATGATAAAAAAGAATTTTATAGCAAAACTACTACACCATTCTATTGTATAGGGCTAGATATCGATGGATTAAAAGTCGTCAATGATAGCTTGGGGCATAAATATGGTGATATGCTAATAAAAAAATTGGCACAAGTCCTAAAGACAGAATTTAATCCTAGTTACCAAAAAGATTTATTTAGGATAGGCGGCGATGAATTTAGTGTATTCTATCATGTTCCCAAAAACTACAACATTGAAACAGAAATTGAAAATTTAAAAATAAGCTATCAAAACGCTTTTGCCGATAGTAAAATTGATAAATTTGGCGTCTCTATTGGTTATTCCTATTTTGATCCCCAAAATGGCGACAAACTAGAAGATGTACTCCATCTTGCCGACCAACAAATGTATAACTGTAAAAGAAAAAACAAAAAAAGACGTAAAACGGATAAATAAAAAAAGAGAGTTTCGCTATCACTAATTGATAAAGAACTCTCTTTTGTTTTGGTTACATTGTTACGATTTTTCCAACCCGCGCTGTCATTGCGAGGAGCGAAGCGACGTGGCAATCTTAACGTGAGTTCAATAGTATAAAAGCCGTAAGATTCCTACGTCGTCACTACGTTCCTCCTCTGAATGACACGGCTTTTATTATTTACCTAAATAGTTACGTTACATTGTTTTAATCTCTTCAAATTCAAAATCACTTGTCTTTTGCACAAAATCGCTAGAAATCGCTTTTGTTGGACAAGCAGTTTTGCATTTGCCACAACGAATACACTCCAAATGGTTAGCATCTTTAACGGGATCAACATTCATAAAACAAACCTTAGCACATCGTCCGCAGGCAATACAACTATCCATATCTACTCTATATTGGTAAAGCGATACTTTATTGAATAAAGAATAGATTGCTCCTAAAGGACAAAGAACTTTACAAAACGGACGATATACAATAATCGATAAAATAATTGTCATTAGCAAAATCAAATTCTTCCAAGCAAAGAGCCAACCAACCGTTGCCCGCATAACAGGATTTAAAAGTACCAATGGTACCCCACCTTCTAAAGTGCCAGCAGGACAAAGATACTTACAAAAATAAGGATCGCCATTACCGAGAAAATTAACCCAAAACATCGGTAATATAATTACAAATACCAATAAAATAAAGTACTTGATTTTTACCAAGATTTTTTCTTTTGGCATCGTTCTGATTTTTTTAGGAAAAGGAATTTTATGTAGCAAATCTTGAAACAAACCAAAAGGACACATCCAACCGCAGACAACGCGACCAACCAATGCTCCAAACAACATTAAAATTCCTATTACATAAAAGGAAAACCAATGTCCTTTTTTTCCAAGAACCGCTTGCAAAGCACCAATAGGACAAGAACCTAATGCGCCAGGACAAGAATAACAATTCAGCCCTGGCACACAAGCATTTTTTAATTGCCCAGTATAAATCTTCCCCTTAAAAAAACCATCGACATTAGAATTAGTAATTGCCGCCCATAAGCCCTGCATACTATAACGAAATTTTTCCGTTTGTCTAAATTTTTGCTTAGCCAATGCCTATACACTCCAAACATATTCTAATCGCCTTATTGAGAACAATCACGTTTTCAGATTGATATAAGCCAATTCCTATAAAAATCAAAGCCAAACTTATCAAGGCATAAGAAACATATCTACGCTGATTTAATCGCCTATTGTTCAACTTTACTGTATTCTTCATTGATAATATCTATCCAATCTTCTTTGCTTTTAGCACCAAGATAACCGTCACCGACTAAATTACCTTCACTATCGACAAATAAAGTATAAGGAACGGCTTGTTGTCTTGAAAAAATAAAATTAACTAAATTTTCTTCTGCAAAAATTATTTTCATCGTACTATTGGCATTATCCAAAATCGGCTTTACCATCTCGGCAATACTGCCCGCGCCATCACCAGCAATCGCATCGACATTGATACCAATAATTTTAACATCTTTATCGCCTAATTCTTCATTCAATTCCGCTAACTGCGGCAATTCACTCATACAAGGTCCTCAGCCAACAGAGAATACATTAAGCATCGTTAATTTATGTTCCTTTAAAAGTTCCTTTGTCACTTCTTCTCCCGCTAAATCCACAGTAGTAAAATCAGGAATACTGACCACTTCTTTTGCTGACTCTGCCGTAGTTTGTTCACCTTCCATTTCAGTAGTTGTGGCTTGATTAGTAGCTGGACTTTCACAGGCGCTAAATCCAACTAAACCCAAACTTAACAACAAAGCCAAACTCACTTTCTTATAATTCATTAAAACCTCCCAATTCATCATTTTCATCATTTATTATAACAATTCGATCTCCCGCGTTGTCATTGCGAGGAACCGCAGGCGACGTGGCAATCTTAACGCGTTAATTGAAAATCATAAGATTATCACGTTGTCGCTAACGCTCTGCCTCATAATGACATGATTTTTATTACTTATCTAAATTGTCACATTTGTTTTTTAAATCAAGTTATTATAACAGAAAAAATAACTTATGTCTTGAATTATCTATGAACAAAATATAAAATAAATTGCAACTATTTAGTCACACATTAAGATACCTACGTCGTCACCAAAGCTCCTTCTCTGTATGACAACGCAGGTTGACTGAATAGTTAAAAAAGTCAACGATACACTCATCAAGCTTTCACTTTCTTGCTTTTCAAGATAACATCGTTGACTTTCATTTTCAATTTATAGCGATTGGGCTGCGCTAATCAAGGCTAATTTATAAACATCTTCTTCATTACAACCACGCGATAAGTCATTGACAGGCTTATTCAGTCCTTGTAAAATTGGACCAATCGCCTCATATTTACCAAAACGCTGAGCAATTTTATAACCGATATTTGCCGCCTCTAAACTAGGAAAAATAAAGACATTAGCCCTACCAGCAACAGCTGAACCAGGCGCTTTTTGCTTGGCGACTGTTTCAACAAAAGCTGCATCAAATTGCAATTCACCATCAACTATCAAATCACTATCTAATTGTCTCGCTTTTTCAGCAGCCAAAGCTACTTTCTTCGCATCTTCATCATCCGCTGAGCCCTTCGTTGAAAAACTTAATAAAGCTACCCGCGGATGTATACCAAAACTTTCTGCTGTCTTCGCGCTTTCTACTGCAACTTCTGCCAATTCACTAGCGGTTAACCGAATATTTATTGCACAATCAGAAAAAATGTACTTTTCATTTTCAGGCGAAATCATAATAAAAGCGCCCGATGTTCTGCTAACCCCTTCTTTTGTTTTAATAATTTGCAATGCTGGTCTAACTGTTTCGCCCGTCGTATGAACAGAACCCGAAACCATACAATCGACCTTATCCATATAGCAAAGCATAGTACCAAAATAGTTGACATCTTTTAAAATCTCCCGTGCCTGTTCAGGAGTAACTTTTCCCTTCCGTCTTTCGACAAACAATTCGACCATTTCTTCAAACTCAGCATAATCATCAGGGTCGTGAATCTCTATCCCTGTAATATCAAAATTATGGTCAGCAGCTGTTATTTTAATTTCCTTAGGCTTACCAATTAAAACAGGTTTTAAATAACCCTCGCGCTGCAAGCGTACAGCTGCACCTAAAATTCTTGCCTCTGCTCCTTCAGGAAAAACGACAGAAAGATTTTTATCCTTAATTCTAACTTTTACAGCATCAACTACACTCATTTATTCTCTCCTTTACAGTTAAATAATATCCATATAAATTATACCACAATAATACAAAATCACAACATTTTTTATTAAAATAACAAAAAACGATAGCTCACACTACCGTCTTTCAATTACAAATATCTTTCTAAAATGGAGCCAACGAAGGGAATCGAACCCACGACCTGTTCATTACGAGTGAACTGCTCTACCGACTGAGCTACGTTGGCAAATAAAACCGAACAAATAAATTTTACATCAAAACGAAACGCTTGTCAAGTTTATTTTTTTATATTAAAACAAAGAAAAACGACCTTACCCAAGCGTCTTTCACCGATTAATTGATAGTCACTTAAATCATTCATTAACTGACTACCAAAGCGCATTTTTATCACAACTTTTTTCCTTGCAATAACTAAAGCTCTTTCTATATCTTTTACACTTATCGTTTGATGATTAGCGTAAGCGCTTAATTCGGCAAGTGCCAATGAACCATGTTTATTCTTTTCAAACATAGGGTCAAAATAAACGACATCAAAACTATCAGCTTTTTGTTCCTCTAAAAAATCGCTATAATTATAATGCTTAAGGCTAATTCTATCGGCTAATTTTTTAATCTCTGGATAATTAGTGTTAGCCAACCCTTCACGCGTTAAAATATAAATTGTTTTAGCGCTCTCTAACGCCACAAGCTTACCACCAGAACAAAGCGCACTTGCGATCACAAGGCTATCACTAGCAAAACCCATAGTACAGTCAAGCACGCTATCACTTGGCTTTAAAGCCAAGGCTTTTAATAATTTACCCTCGCCCTTTGCCTTTAATTTTAATAAAGCAGTATTTGGATGCCAAGCAAATTCACTTTTAGCGTTCGCTAGATACAAGCCATTATTTTTTAACACAAAACAATGCTCACAATGATTATCCGCTAAAATCCTTACTATACTTTGTTTTTTTCTCTCGACATAATCTAGCTGATATTTTCCTGCCAAAGCCAGCGCCCGCTGACGAAGTTTCTTGTCAGCTTTATTGGAATAAGTAATTACCATTTATTTATCAACTTTCACAATCTCAATTTCTGCATTAATACCATCAATCGTAATCAATACACCTCTATCTTTACTGTAATTATCGCTTTCATAATTCGACTGCTCGATTAATTTATTTTCTACTTTGATTTTTGTCGATAAACAATCCGTTTCCAGTTTATACTGACTATCACTAGCCACTAATAATTTCAGCTTAGCATCCGTTCCATCAATTTCAACCTTACCGCTACTATCCCCCGCTAATGTAAGCTCAAGTGTATTGCTTAAACCCGATAATTCTAACTCATCAAATTTAAACCCGCTAGCATCAAGCGATAAATCCGTCTTAAAGGACTCCACCTCAATTTCCCAAATCGTATCTTTTGATAAGCTTAACGCAAGCGGTTCACTCCCCGCCGACTTTATCCCCTCGATAATATATTTATTGTATTTTGTACCTTCTTTTAATTCAATATCTAAATTCGTTGAACTAGTTATCCCTGGATTATCGCCAGCACTAATCGCATAACTACTATCGATTTCTTCTATGACTAATTTAGACTTAGACTTAAGTTCACTGCTACTATAATTGATGATTTCAGATGCTGGTTTTACTTTTTTACTAACATCACTAACGATTTGCAACGGGAATTCAGATTCTGCCTTTTCTGCTGTATAATCATAGCCAAAAATAGCAAATAATAAAAAGCAGATAAGGGAAAGACCTTTCACTATATTTAACAGTCGACGATTTTTAGTCAACATACCCAAGCCAATATTGATTAAAATTAGAGGCCATAAATAACTAAATGCTATATAAAAATCAAAAGTAAAAATATTTAAGCCGCCGACAAATAATACTATACCAATAATAATAAACAAAAAACCAAAAAAACGCATCATGACCCCCTTTCCAAAGCTATCATAACACGCTTTATTAATCAAAACAAGTTTTCTAATCACATTCTAATCTATTTACAATACTCTTGTACTGCTTTTTCGCGTTGTCATTTAGGCTGCATACACGAGCAACAAGCGAAGCTTGTGACCAGTGCGTTGAGAAACAAAGTGACGTGAGGATCTTAGCACGAAATTAAAAGTAAAAGCCGTAAGATTCCTACGTCGTCACTGCGTTCCTTCTCTGAATGACACAACTTTTACTACTTAACTGAATAACCATAATTTATCTATCGCTGATATATAGTCAAATATTTTATCACTCTTTCCGCGACGATACCGACAATAACACCTGTCACAATTGCCGAAACCAAAAGTACGGATAAATAAGAAAAAATTCCTGCCGATTTGATAATTAAAAATGCCACTGTGACTTGCCCCACATTATGTGCGATAGCGCCAAGCACGCTAATACCGATTAAAGAAATGTATTTATCTTTAAAGCGCCATAAAAACGCCATCGTAGCCAAAGCAAATAAACCACCGACAAAAGAATACATCATCGGTCCAAAGCCACCATAAAAAAAGGCACTCATTAAAATACGTAAGCTTAAAATGATAAAACTGTCTTTTACCCCATATAAGCTTAAAGCGACTAAGGTAACGACATTTGCCAAGCCCAGTTTTACCCCTGGAATTGTTATCGTAATCGGGATAAAACGCTCAAAATAACTCAGCGTTAAGGCGATAGCTATAAACAATGACAAGTTTACTAATTTTGTTGTTTTATTTTTCATATTCTCTCTATCCGTTCAAAAGTCATAAAACTATAATCGAATTCTGCACTTCCGTTTATACTTTCAACTAATTGAAACTCTTGTAAACATTCTAAAGGATAATAACTATCACCAGTAACATCTTTTTTTATTAAGGTCAAATAAATTTTATCAGCTAAATCCATTGTCGCATGATAAACCTGACTACCACCTGCTATCAAAATTTCTTCTTCTGACTGTAATAGCGCCAAAGCCGATGGCAAATCAGCACAGACCTCAACATCGCTACTTTGAAACGTCTTGCTTAATACCACTATTCTTCGACCAATTAACTTTTTTGGCAAAGAAAGATAGGTATTTTTTCCCATAATTAAGCTTTTTCCCATAGTGAGTCGCTTAAAACGCGCTAAATCTTCAGGCAAATACCACGGCAAGCGATTATTATTGCCAATAACGCCGTTTTGACTCACAGCTACAATTTGCGATACCATCGTATGCCTACTTTAAAGTCACTATCGTTACGCCAGCGCCACCCTCACCATAAGCACCATCACGCATTTTTTTAACGTGAGGGTGTCTTCTCATAAAAGGTTGTAAGCCCTTTTTTAAAACGCCTGTTCCTATACCGTGAATTACCGTTACTTGTGGCAAATTGGAAATAGCGGCATCATCTAAATATTTATCGAGATTATTCCGCGCCTCATCTAAATTTTGCCCTCTTAAATCAATCTCACTACTAACGATTTGTGCTGAAATATCACGCGTTTTTTGAAATTGATATTTTTGTTTCGGCGCTGACTGAACTAAACGCAAATCCTTGATATTGGCTTTCATTTTCATAATGCCAACTTGAAGTTGCACTTCGCCTTTACTATTAGGCAAGGTCAATACAGCCCCGCGTTGGTCTAAACTCGTCACCAAGACTTCTTGCCCGATTTTTAATTTTTTTGGTATTTTTCCCAGCGCTGCCTTTTCGGCAACAATACCAGTTTGCAAGGCCTTTTCCTTTGCCTTTACACTTTGACGCATTTTTTCAATTCGCTTAAAATCAATTTGCTGTTCCGATTTAAACGCGTGCAAATCTTTTAATATTTGCTCTATTTCCGCCTTTGCTTCTTTGACAATTTGGCTAGCTTCTTTTTTAGCGTTAGCAATATTTTTTGCCCGTTGATTCTTCGCTTTTTCTTCGGCAACGCGCGCTCTTTCAAATAAAATTTCAGCATCATTTTTTAATTGTTCCGCTGTTTTAAGCTCTATTTCTAAACGCTTTTTATCGCTTTCCATCGCCTGCATAACATCTTCAAAAGCAACGGTATCCGCGTCGAGAAAGCCTCTGGCACTTTCAATAATCATATCATTTAAGCCGAGTTTTTTGCTGATTTCAAAAGCATTTGATTTACCCGCAAAGCCAATCAACAGGCGATAGGTCGGCGACAGCGTTGTGATATCAAATTCAACAGAGGCATTTTGAAAACCATCTTTAGCTAAGGCAAATTGTTTTAACTCGGAATAATGCGTCGTCGCAACGGTTAATCCTTGATGGGTATAAACATCATTTAAAATCGCCATTGCTAGCGCCGCCCCCTCTGTCGGGTCTGTACCAGCGCCGAGCTCATCAAATAAGACAAGGGAATCCGCTGAAATATTATCGACAATCTCCACAATATTTTTCATGTGCCCAGAAAAAGTCGATAAACTTTGCTCTATGCTTTGTTCATCGCCAATATCGGCAAATACCTGCTTAAAAACGGGAAAACTGCTGCCCAAAGCCGTCGGCAAATTTAGCCCCGATTGTGCCATTAAGGAAAATAATCCGACCATCTTTAAGCTAACCGTTTTTCCGCCCGTATTCGGCCCCGTAATTAAAAGACTTCGATAAGTATCACCCAAATAAAAATCAATCGGTACTACCTTTTGTCTATCGAGTAAAGGATGTTTGCCCTGTTTTATGATGATTTGCAAATCACCATTAATTTTCGGTCTTGTCGCTTTCATTTCTATACTGAGTTTACCCTTAGCAAAGATAAAATCGAGCTCTTCTGTAATTGTATTTGTAATCGAAAGCTCAGCACCATGTTCGGCAACTGCTAAAGTCAAATTCCTTAAAATTTCTTCGATTTCTTTTGTTTCTGCTAAAAATAATTCGCGCAATTCATTGTTTAAATTAACAAT
>PDWI01009917.1_pt1 | contig 10854 bp, 9 predicted proteins | sample 1430891 | NCBI WGS metagenome assembly PDWI01 (sample SAMN01162508, study PRJNA174530) | Oral metagenome, whole genome shotgun sequencing project. | biome: Marine environment; feature: Marine mammal; material: Swab sample of the gingival sulcus; isolation source: swab sample of gingival sulcus... | reverse complement strand
CTTACCAGTATCATGAAATTGAACACGATGAATGAAAATGAAACACGGATGTTCACACTCAGCCGCGAAGACGCATATTATCACAATGAAAAGAACGTCACAGCTCAGATACTATACAACTCTGGCTGGTTCAACGAATCTGAGTGAAACGGAAGCGCTTGTGAGAGAACTCCAGCGCCAGGGATAACTCAGTGCGGTAGACTGCTGTCTACGTAGTAAAAGCCGGAAGGAAGCCCCTTCCGGCTTTTCTATTACAGAGAATATCTCTGTAGCCAATTTTGGGATTTTTCAGAGATTGAACTTTGGGAATCTACACTGCTAAATTAATAATCACCCGCACTTATTGAGAAGTTACCTGGCCCCCAAATTAAAATCGGGTAGCATTCCTTGTCTAAGTTATGCATTCAACCATCTAAATTTCCAGTTCGAAAAACGCATTTGTAATTGCTTTGTGATGATACGTTTGATATCTTTCTTTTAGATAAGCTCTTTGTTTTTGTATTTTGCCTTTTTGAATATTGTATTGAAATAATACACTAAACAGAGGCGTTTTAAGGAGTTCGTTGAATTGGTTGACACATATAGTCAGTTTGTTCCTGTCGATTCAACACCTCATATAGGAAAAAAATGAAAAAATTTTTATTTTTTATATTGATGCTGTTTATTACAACATGTGCAAATGCAATGGAGGTGGCAATGGAGGTGGGTGATCGTTTACCAACTTTTAAAATAGTTGATCAATTTGATAAAGAACATGTTTTATCTGCTGATGCAAATACTATTATAGTTACTTCAAGCAGAGGCACCAGTGAAATTATTAGAGATTATTTATTAGCTCAGGAAAAAGATTTCTTAGAAAAAAATAGAGCATATTATGTTGCGGATATATCTGGAATGCCAAGTTTCATTGCCAAGTTTTTTGCAATTCCAAAAATGAAAGATTGTCCTTTTTCTATTCTTTTAGTTGATGAAGAACAAACAAAGTCTTTTAGTAAAAAAAATGATCAAATTACTATTTATACAATTGAGAATGCGAAGGTTTCATCAGTTAACTATCTAAAAACAAAAGAGGAATTATCTAACTTTTTTAAATAATCTTTTGGGAGGCACCTTACTTAATGGCTCGTAATTAAGCAAGGTGTTCCCGATTTACGATTTCCCGACGGGTTGGCATCAATGAATGCGAACTTAGGCCCATGATCAGAATTAAATCTGCCACAGATACGCCGGATTTTAAGTCGCCATCAAGGCACGCCAACAGACGCATATTGTTTATATGCGTCTGTTGGCGTAACGCCGAGGACGGCTTAAAAGACAAGTAGATGGGCGATTTTATTTTGATCATGGGCCTTAAATAAAAATTTTTGATTATCATTCACAATAATACCATATATTCCTTGTAGCCTTCTTCTTCCATTTCTTCATAAGGAATAAAAGTGAGGGCTGCTCCATTAATGCAATATCTCAGGCCGCCTTTTTCTTCTAATCCATCTGTAAATACGTGCCCTAAATGGTTATCCCCTCCGCTTGATCTTACTTCAATCCTGTTCATCCCATAGGATTGATCTTCGAAATTCGTTACATTGCCAGCAAGTATTGGCTTGGAAAAACTGGGCCAACCAGAGCCGGAATCAAACTTGTCCTTGGATGCAAACAAGGGCTCACCTGTTATCTTGTCCAGATAGATTCCTTTTCTGTACTCGCTGTTCAGCGGTGAACTCCACCGAAGCTCAGTGTCATTTTCTCTTAAGACGGAATAGCTTAGTTCATCCAGTGTTTCTTTTATTTGCGCCTCTTCCGGATTTTTATATTCTTTTTTAAATAAAGGTTCTTCAGCCTGGTTTAAATCGATATGACAATATCCCCGGGGGTTTTTTTCCAGATAATCCTGATGATATTCTTCTGCTTTTACGAAATTTTTCAATGCCATTTTTTCCACGGCCAGATCTCCGTGAATATCTTCTTCATAGCTAAAGATTTTTTCGATCACCGGCAGATCATTGATGTCAGTATAATATACCCCTGTTCTGTATTGACGGCCACTGTCATTGCCCTGTTTATTCAATGAGACTGGATCTATGATACTGAAATAATGCAGTAATATTTCTTCTAATGAAATGATGGCGATATCATAATCGACCCTTACCGTTTCCGCATGATCCGTATATTTTAATGCTTGATAGCTTGTGGTTTCTGTGTTCCCATTGGCATATCCGGTATCTGTATCCACAACACCTTTTACTCTTTGGAAATATCCTTCCACACCCCAAAAGCAACCACCTGCCAGATAAATGGTTTTTATAATTTGTGTATCTGTTTCTATATGTTGTGTATGTTTAGGCGGTATCAAATCTACATCTTCTTCTCTCCCATCTTCATTACAACCTGTAAAGGCAATGAGAGCAAAGACCAGAAATAAAATAATTTTTTTCATATGACAGAGTCCTTTTTTGATTTAACATGCTATTATCTTTAAACAATTATAATGATGAAGATCAATTATCAAAATGTCAAGACAGTTTTTCATCACTTAAGATGAATGAATTTTTCTGACACAATACTGGGGCCTTAAAAGATAACGAGAAGGAGTTTAAAGCCTGTTTGATATGAAACTAATCAGATTTTAATACTGACAGGAAGGCCGACTGAGGGATCTCCACAGATCCCACCATCTTCATTCTTTTTTTTCCTTTTTTCTGTTTTTCCAAAAGCTTACGCTTTCTTGAAATATCACCGCCATAACATTTGGCTGTGACATCTTTGCGAAAGGCAGAAATGGTTTCCCTTGAAATAATTTTGCCGCCGATGGCCCCCTGGATGGGTATTTTAAACTGCTGTCTTGGGATCTCCTCACGCAACTTTTTGCACGCAGCTCTTGCCTTGATTTCTGCTTTGTCCCGGTGAATCAGCATGGAAAGTGCATCAACCCGTTCTCCATTGATCAGAAAATCCAGTTTTACAAGATCTGTTTCTTGGTAGCCTGCGATTTCATAATCAAAGGAACCATAACCCTGGGTCACACTTTTAAGACGGTCATAAAATTCATAAACCACCTCGGCCAAAGGCAGGGTAAATTTCATCTCCATACGATTAGCGGTCAAATATTGATAATTGGTACTGACGCCGCGAAACTCATGGCAGACCTGCATGACATTGCCCATATATTTATCCGGTACAATGATTGAGGCTTTGATAATGGGTTCCCTGACACATTTAATTTCTGTGGGATCAGGATATTCCGTGGGATTATCAATGATCTTGACCTCCCCTGACACATAGGTGACTTCATACTGGACAGAAGGTGAAGTTAAAATCAATGAAATATCATATTCCCGCTCAAGGCGTTCCTGGACCACTTCAAGATGTAAAAGCCCCAGAAACCCACAGCGGTAACCAAATCCCAGAGCAGCAGATGAATCCTTTTCATAAATCAGGGAGGCATCATTGAGCTTGAGCTTTTCCAGGGCTTCGGTCAGTTCCACATAATCGTCGGATGCCACCGGATACATGGAAGAAAACACCACAGGCGTAGGTTCCCTGAAACCACCCAGTGCCTTGTCGCATCTTTTGTCCGGCATGGTTACGGTATCACCGATTTTAACATCGGATATCAGCTTTATCCCTGCAATCAAATACCCAACCTGACCCGCTTCAAGACTGGGTTTTGGATTAGGCCTGATCTGGAACAGTCCCACCTCTTCGACCTTGTAGGTCGCATTATTGGACATGAACTGTATCCGGTCCCCTTTTTTAATATTTCCCTCAAAAATCCTGAAATGAATGATAACACCACGGAACGCATCATAGTGGGAGTCAAACACCAGAGCCTTGAATGCACCTGTCTCTTCAACGGTGGGCCCGGGTATTTTGTCAACAATGGTCTGAAAGATTTGATCAACACCTGTGCCTGCTTTTGCGGATACAAGAAGCGCCTGTTCACCGTCAAGCCCTAAATCTTCATCAATCTGACTTTTGACCCATTCGATCTCGGCCGAAGGCAGGTCAATTTTATTGATGATCGGAATAATCTCAAGTTCATGCTCCATGGCCAAGTACAAGTTGGCAAGGGTCTGGGCCTCCACTCCCTGGGATGCGTCGACCAGTATCAAAGCGCCTTCACAGGAAGCAAGAGCCCTTGACACTTCATAGGAAAAATCCACATGTCCTGGTGTATCAATGAGGTTAAGCAGAAACTTGGTACCATCTGGAGCCGTGTAAGGAAGGGATACGGTCTGGGATTTTATGGTAATTCCCCTTTCGCGCTCAATATCCATGGAATCCAGAATCTGTTCTTTCATATCCCGATCTTCTATAATACCGGATAGTTGTATCAGACGATCAGACAAAGTGGATTTACCATGGTCAATATGGGCAATAATAGAAAAATTTCTAATACTAAGAGAATCGTATTTCAATTGGACTCCAAACTAAGAGTTGACAAAAAAACTGTATCTATCATAATAAGGCAATACATTTATCAATTGTATTTTACAGTGTCAAGAAAAGCTGCTGTTCAAGGCGTTCTATTTGTTTGTATCTTGTATCGGAGAAACTAATGTCCCATTCCATCCTCATTGTTGATGATGATATCGCAATTAAGGAATCCGTAGAAGAGTTTTTAAAACTGATGGCCTATGAAGTCAAAAGTGCTGAAAATGCATTCCAGGCTGTTGAGATTCTAAAAACTTTTCAACCCGATATTATTTTAACGGATATCATGATGCAGGGAATGGACGGACTTGAACTCACCCGCTTGATTAAGGAGCAGTACAGCGGTGATGTCATGGTCATGACCGGGTATTCTGATGACTATTCCTATGAAAAGGCCATTAATGCCGGGGCCAGTGATTTCATCTTTAAGCCGTTCCGCTTTGGGGAGCTGGATTTAAGAATCAAAGGGATACTCAGAGAAGCTGCATTCAAGAAAGAAAGGGATAAGCTCTTAGAAGAGATGAGGCAGCTGGCCATAACCGACGGGTTAACAGGCCTGTTCAATTCCCGGCAGTTTTTTAATCAGATCAAGCAGGAGGTCAAACGTTTCCAGCGTTACTCCCGGTCTTTATCACTTCTTCTTTTGGATATCGATTTTTTTAAAAAATACAATGATACCTGGGGACACCTGGAAGGAGATAAGGTGCTGATGAGCGTGGGCATGATCATCGCCTCCTGTCTGCGCAGCATGGACTCCGCTTACCGTTACGGCGGTGAGGAATTTGCCGTACTTTTACCGGAAACAGAGTTAACGGAAGCCTGTGTGGTGGGCGACCGCATCAAGGACAATGTTCGGAAAGCGGTATTCACACCGGAAAAGGATGTGAAGGCATCTGTGACGGTGAGTCTTGGGGCGGCACAGATTCTTAAAGGAGAAGACGTCACCTCATTTATCAAACGTACAGATAAGGCATTATACATTTCCAAGGCCAATGGCCGCGACCGGTTAACCGTCGCCCCTTAGAGCTTGTTTGCTAATCAGGGGATCGAAGCAACATTTCATGAAAATGAGAAGCAATTTTTACAAATTTTCTGTTAATAGCCGGAGTATTCGCATAAAATTGGGGAGAATTGGGGCCATTTTCATAAGATTGCAGCCGATTCATCAATGACCAAACAAGCTCTTAAGACCCATGGTCAGAATCTGCGGCAATCCGCATGCTTAAATCAACGGAAACAGATTGATGGGTGAGCGCGCCGCAGGAAATGACATCCACGCCGGTTCCGGAAATGGCGTTTAACGTTTGCAGGCTGACATTGCCTGAGGCTTCCACCACAGCTCTTTTTCCGATCAATGCCACGGCGTTGGTCATGGTATCAATGTCCATATTGTCCAGCATGATAACATCCGCCCGAGCATCAAGGGCCTGCTGAACCTGGGTCATATCCGAGACTTCCACTTCCACCTTCATCAGATGGGAAGCCTTTGCCCGGACACGGGAAACGGCTGCCGCAATGGAACCGGCCGCCCTGATATGATTGTCCTTGATCAGAATACCGTCATAAAGGGCAAACCTGTGATTAAATCCCCCCCCGGCCCTGACAGCATCTTTCTCAATTTTCCGCCATCCAGGGGTTGTTTTTCTTGTATCCACCAGCCTGACTGTGGGGTTATCCAGGGCATTGACAAACTGCCGGGTCAAGGTTGCAATACCCGAAAGCCGCTGTAAAAAATTTAACGCCACACGTTCGGCTTTCAAAAGAGAACGAATATCCCCGGTGATGCTCAAAATCACATCATCTGTTTTAATGGTGTCCGAATCATTAAAATGGTTCTTGCACGTTATAGAAGGATCCACAGCATGAAACACTTTTTTTGCCACATCCGTTCCTGCCAGGATAAAGCTTTGTTTTGCAACAATGACAGCAGTTTTTTCCTGGGGATCAAGAAAAATACTTTCTGTGGTCAGATCCCCAAGACAGGTATCTTCAAAAAGTGCCAGCTGGATAATCTGTTCTATCATATCCATGTATAACCGTTTAATCTTGTTTCAGTTTTTTCACCCGCTCCAGGTTCATCGTAATTTTATCCTGGGTTTCTTTCAGGTCTTCATGTTGTGCTTTGACCTTCTGAATCACATCTTCCGGGGCTTTTTCAAGGAAACTGTCGTTATGCAGCCGCTTATGAATATTATTCAACTCTTTGGTGTTTTTTTCCAACTCCTTTTCAAGACGGCTGATCTCCTTGTCAAAATCAATGGCGCCTTCAAGGCAGACATAGCAGGTTGTGCCGCCTGACACTGTGGCGGCTGAAGCTTCAGGGGGATTATCCACCTCACAGAACGACAGGGTCTCAAGTCCGGCAAGATTGATAATAATTGATCTGTTTTCGGCAATCAGCTGTTTTTCTGAATCTTCTGTCGTGGCGGCCAATACCTTAACCCTGGTGGAGGGCTGGATATTCATCTCAGATCTGATATTACGGATACCTGAAATCAAAGAGAATATAAATTCCATCTCTTTTTCACAGGACGCATCTTTGAACTTTTTATACTCATCGTCATTGTAGGGATATGCTGCTGTCATCACAGAGCCCTTTGTACCTGGAAGAATATTGTAAATTTCTTCGGTCACAAAGGGCATGAAGGGATGCAGCATGATAATAATGTCTTCGAGCACTTTTGCCAGGACACCGCAGGCAGCGTCACGCTGGTCCGCCCCTGATTTTTCATACAGGGCCGGTTTTGCAGCTTCAAGATACCAGTCGCAGAATTCATGCCATACAAACTGGTAAACCGCAGAAGCAGCTTCATTGAACCGGTACTCCTCAATTCCCTGTTTAACAGCCAAAGATGCCTCGGCACACCTGGACAAGATCCAGCGGTCCGCCAGGGTCAGGGTAAGATCTTGTGTCAGTGCATCTTTTTGCGTAATATGCATCAGGGTGAATCTTGCAGCATTCCACAGCTTGTTGACAAAATTTCTATACCCTTCCACCCTTGATTCGGACATTTTAACGTCCCTGCCCTGGGCCGCAAACGCGGTTAGTGTAAACCTGAACGCATCTGCCCCGTATTCATCAATCACTTTGAGCGGATCAATCACATTGCCCTTGGACTTGGACATTTTTTTGCCGTGTTCATCCCTGACCAGGGCATGGATATACACATCCTTGAACGGAATTTCATCGTCCATGAAGTGGATACCCATCATCATCATTCTGGCAACCCAGAAAAACAGAATATCAAACCCTGTGACCAGAACATTGGTGGGGTAAAAGGTGTTTAACAGATCTGTATTTTCAGGCCACCCCATGGTGGAAAAGGGCCACAGCGCCGAAGAAAACCAGGTATCAAGGACATCGGTTTCCTGGACAATATGTTGGGATCCGCATTGGGTGCAATTCTCAGGATCCGTCTCTTCAACAATCACCGCCTTGCAGTCCGGGCACTTCCATACAGGGATGCGGTGTCCCCACCAGATCTGGCGGGAGATACACCAGTCCCGGATATTATCCATCCATTCAAAATAGGTCTTTGACCAGTTGTCAGGAATAATTCTGGTTCTGCCATCCCGTACGGCCTGGGCTGCTTTTTCAGCCAAGGGCCCCACCTTGACAAACCATTGTTTGGAAATGGAAGGCTCAACATCGGTGTGGCAGCGGTAACAATTGCCGACACTGTGCTTCAAGGGTTCTTTTTTCTCAAGTAATCCCTGTTCTTCAAGGGCTTCAACCACTTTTTTGCGGCATTCAAACCGGTCAAGACCTGCAAACCGCCCTGCCCCATCCAGCATCACCCCTGTATCATCAATCACCTTTAATTTTTTCAGGCCATGTTTTTCACCAAGATGAAAATCATTGGGATCATGGGCCGGCGTGACTTTCAAGGCACCGGTACCAAACTGGGTATCCACATACTCATCCAGGATGATGGGGATGACCCGGTCTGTCAGGGGCAGCTGAACTTCTGTCTGGCCAAGATTCTTGAACCGTTCATCTTCGGGGTTCACTGCCACGGCCGTATCCCCAAACAGGGTTTCAGGCCGGGTGGTGGCAACGGTCAACCCTTTTTTCCGGCTGCCTTTGAACGGGTAGCGGATATAGTAAAGGTAACCGTCCTTTTCTTCATACTCAACCTCAAGGTCTGCAAGTGCGGTCATGCATCTGGGACACCAGTTAATAATATACTGGTCTTCATAGATCAAGCCCTCCTTGTACAGCCGGACAAACACCTTGCGTACAGCCTCGGAAAGCCCCTCGTCCATGGTAAATCGTTCCCGGTCCCAGTCACAGGATGCACCAAGACGCTTGAGCTGATTGATGATGGCGCCACCTGATTTTTCACGCCATTTCCATACCTCCTGAATAAAGGCCTCACGGCCGACCTGGTCACGAATTTTCCCCTCGGCAGCCAGTTTTCGTTCAACGACATTCTGTGTGGCGATGCCCGCATGATCGGTTCCAGGCATCCATAGAACATTTTGTCCCAAAAGCCGTCTGTATCTGCACATGATATCCTGGATCACGTTGTTCAATGCATGACCCATATGGAGTACGCCGGTGACGTTAGGCGGTGGAATCACAATGGAAAAGGGTTGCCTGTCACTTTTATCTTCAGCGTTGAAAAAACCGTTTTCAAGCCAGAATGAATACCATTTCTCTTCAATCTCTTTGGGTGAATATCCTTTATCCAGGGAATCCGAACACATAATACAACTCCTCAAACCCTTTTAACGTGACAGCCCTGTCAGGGGGCGTGTCTTTGTTGTCACAGACTGCCACGTCTTTATATAAAACAGATCCGTCCAAGTATCGTTCATGAAAAAAGGGGATTGAATCAATCCCCGGCACGTTAATAAAAATTTTTAAAAATTAAGTCAATCGTTTAATCTGATCTATGGCTCATATCATCAAGATCTTTCTTAAGTTTTGATTTAATATCTTCTAGTTCTTGCTTGATCACCTTTTCCAAAACCTCAAAAAAGATTTTTTCAATCCCTCCAGAAAACTTCTTCTCTATAATTTTCTCAAGGGCAGCTTCGATTTCTTTCCAGTCCAGTGATGGTCTGATATGCTCATCATCGTTTCGAGTCAAAGAAACATCGTCGGAAAGAGGCTCTTTCAGCTCAACTGCTTCCTGGGTCAGTTCAATGACCTCCTGGTCTTTTGGGGATGATTCTCCGGTGAACACTTCGGTCAGCTCAATAATATCATCATCATGATCTTGAACCATAAAATCCTCATTTTGTCTTGATTTTAAAGCGTTTGATTTTATTTCTACGAATGTGAAATATATCAAAAGAAATAAAAAGTGTCAACAATTTATGGATAGGTGATCGCATGTAAGGACCACGGAAATTTTAAACCCCACCGATAGAGCAGTGGAAAGGGTTCAGAAACTGTCCCCCATTAATCTGCCACATGCTGCTGTTTCCGGGAATCGCTTGTTCTTCACATACCCCAAACTGAGATCAGAGTGTCGCCGACCAGGGAATCAATTTCATCAATAAGTAAAACGACCGGTTTTGGCGAATTCCTGGCCAGACGGCTGAGGATATTGTTCAGGGCACTGTTGGCCCCGGTGACATTGAGTATTTCAGGCCATACCGCCTTAATTAAGTTCTCTCCAGTGTTGTTTTCAAGCCGTTCGCTCATTTCATTGAGAACGGCGCGAATACCGTCATGGATGTTCTCTCTTGCGGCTTGTGCACTTTCCACATTGATGTACAGGGCTTGGTATTCTCCTTTGACATTCAGATGCTGTGCCAGGGCAATCATGGACGTGGTTTTACCGGTTTGCCTGGGGGCATGGAGTACAAAGTATTTTTTCTGTGCAATGAGAAGCAGAATATGTTCAAGATCAAACCGTTCCAAAGGTGGGACCATATAATGATCTTGCAAAACACAAGGACCTGCTGTATTAAAAAATCTCATGCTCAACTCTTTTATTTTTCCATTAAATTAGCTTGATAGCCTACTCAATCTGATATTCAGGCCCTGTCTGACGGTTTCAGCAGATATGCCTTAGGGTGACTGGATAACAAAAAAAATCGGGCAAACTGGTTTTGCACGATCACCTGGTTGACGTTTTCAAGATTGCATCCCAGGTCATACAGATCTGAGGTGACATTTGCGATGATACGCGGACGGTCTTTAGCCAGGACAGATATCATCATTTTGTTCATATCTTGCCTTTGTCAGAAAGCGTGCGAAGCCCATTGATGGCTGTTTTATAGTCAGGTGTCTTAAAAATAGCAGAACCTGCCACAAAGCAATGGGCACCGGCCCTTGCAACGGCTTCCATGGTCTCACTGTTAACGCCTCCATCCACCTGGATGATGGCATTGGAGCCTGCATCAGACAGCATTTTAGACAATGTGGTGATTTTTTTTAAACTGCTGTTTATAAACTTTTGGCCCCCG
>PDWI01016045.1_pt1 | contig 10855 bp, 10 predicted proteins | sample 1430891 | NCBI WGS metagenome assembly PDWI01 (sample SAMN01162508, study PRJNA174530) | Oral metagenome, whole genome shotgun sequencing project. | biome: Marine environment; feature: Marine mammal; material: Swab sample of the gingival sulcus; isolation source: swab sample of gingival sulcus... | reverse complement strand
GCCTGGCCTGAGCATCGCCGCCAGCAGGTGCTGATCTTTTTCGTCATCAAACGAGACAAACGCCAGCATTGGGAGATAGCACCAGTTGCCGTAGTGGTTATTGAACAGGGACAGTTGCTGGGTGCCGTGGCAGGGATCGTCCGTGGGGTCGAGATCCAAGGTTATCAGCCTGCATCCTTTGGGCCGGAGGCGGCAGCGATGGACGGCTATGACGGTCTCGACCAGGGCCATGCCCATGCGGTACAAGTCCACTGGGCGGCGGTGGTTCTCGAAGCGGCTCAGGGTAGGCTGGCTGGCCAGGTCATAACCGTCAATGGGGTCACGGTCCAGTAGCAACTTGTGCATGGGGGCGGTGTTCAGATGAGCAACATCATTGGTGTCGCCATAGCCACAGCAGATGCCGAAGATGCGTTGTCGGAGCATATCTCGCAGGGAGTGGCGGATCTTTCCGAGTTCGCGGGGATCGGTAAGGACAGCGGCCAAGTGCTCGGTCAGACCCATCTGATCATCGACAGCTTTGAGCAACAAAGCGCCACCGTCGTTGGTAACTTCAGGCTCATCGAAGGTGACGATTGCGGGCTTGGAAATGAGTTCTGGAAAAAGAACAGGCTGTTTTGTAGAATAGCGCATGACGAAGGTCCTTTGGGTCGCTTTAAGTTGTTGGTGGTACAACAACTTTAGCCGATGGAAGGATCTTCGTCATTTAATATTCATGAATAATTCAGGTTAGGAGGGGAATAATACCATGAAACGATCGATCTCAGGAGCACTGCTGGTGCTGGCTTGTGTTCTGCCCCTATCCGCCGCGTGCAGAACCTGGCAGGTGGAGCAGGATGGTAACGGAGATTTCGCCGTGATCCAGGACTGTGTGAACGCCGCGTCGTCCGGTGACACGATCAGGGTCGGGGTGGGGAGATATGATGAATGGCAGCTTTATGGCGGGAATTTTCGGCAGTCAGCCCGGATTGTCATCGATGGTGCCGATTTGACGTTCATCGGTGACGCGGAGGGTGGGACAGTCGTTGGACCCGAGGAAGCGCATGACGATGAATATGATCACCACGGTCTTGTGCTGATGGGCCATGCGACAGTTGTCGTGGAGTCCATCAAGTTCGAAAACTTGGCCGGGGGAGTCCTGAACTGGGTGGGGGGTGACGTTACCCTGGAGAGATGTGCCTTCTCGGATTGCTACATAGGCGCATTTCTGGACAGGGGAGAGGCCGACGTGCACGATTGCCGGTTTTCTTTTGCCACTCATGGTGGTGTTCAAATTTTTTCCGGTGCGCAGGATCGGATCTCCATCAGGGATTGTACGATAGAAAAAGTCGGGGGTGGAGATTTGGGGACGGGCGTCGACGTGGGCTCATGTCCAGACACGAAGCTTGAACGTTGCCGCATTACCGGCATGCGAACCGGCGCGCAGTTCTCGTCCGGCACCAGCGCGACCATGGTGGATTGTGAAATGTCGAATATCACCAGAGTTGCCGTCATTGTCGGGGAAGTTTGTCATTCGCTTCGGATGATGAATTGTCTTGTGTCGGATTCGGAATCTGGTGTGGAGGTCGGAGGCGCCGGTCCTTCGGTGATCGTGGAATCCACGGTTTTCGAGAACATGGGCAGGGCCACCTTGACCGGATTCGGTTTGGGCGGGCCGACACGGTGACGGACTACGACATGAGGGAGAACTATTGGGGGACCGATAGCCCTGACAGCATCCAGGCGTGGATCGAAGACCATGAAGATGATCCCGAGATCGACTATCGTATCCTTTGGTCCCCTTTCAACAGCGAACCCGTGCCGACGGAAAAGAAGAGCCTCGGCGGCTTGAGGGCATTGTATCGGTGACGCCTATCCGGCACATCCCTTGCCCCGGCCCATAGGCGATGCTGCCACAACCCTGACCGAAACGGAAAAGACCCCATGCCCATGACGCACGCCCTTTCCGAATATCCAGGATACCGCTATTTCTCCCTGCTCATCGGCTTGATGATGGCCTTCCCCAGCGCCACCCTGGCCGAAATCCCCGGCGTGCAATCCTGGGCCTACCAGTTGCAAAACGCCGACCCGCAGGAGATTGCGGCCAACGCCACCTTCGATCTGATCGTCATGGACCAATCTCTCACGGGCGATGCCGCCGGCAACTACACCCCGGCGGAAATCGCCGCCATCAGCGCTGCGGGCAAGATCCCGGTCTGCTATCTGTCCATCGGTGAAGCGGAAGATTACCGCTGGTACTGGCAACCGGATTGGGAAGCCGACCCGCCCGCCTGGCTGGGACCGGAGAACGCCTCTTGGCCGGGAAACTACAAGGTGCGCTTCTGGGATCCCGAGTGGCAGGCCATCATCTTCCAGAACATCCGCGCCATCGTGGACCAGGGGTACGGCGGTTTGTATCTGGATATTGTCGATGCCTACTGGTACTGGAGCGAGGAAAACCCCGAAAATCCCCAGGCCGACCGCGACATGGCCGAGTTCGTCATCGCCATCGGCGACAGCCTGCGCGCTCACGGCGGTTCCACCCAGCTGCTCATTCCTCAGAACGGCGAATTCATCGTGACCGAAGACGATGTGCAGGGAGACCTTGCCGAATCATACTTCCAGGCTATCGACGGCATCGGTATCGAGGATGTTTTCTTCTACGGGGAAATGGATGAGAACAATCCCTGGAACCCGGATGCGGACCGACTGGAGGTGCTGGCTGACTACCGTGGGCAAGGGGTGACCGTGCTGTCCATCGAGTACCTGACGGAGCAGGGGCTCATCGATCGATACCGCCAGGCGGCGCGGGACGCGGGTTTCCTACCTTATGTCTCCGTGCGGGCCCTGGATGTCTTGAACAATGGGATGGTCGCCGAACCCTCCGGCGTGCCGGGAGCGCCGGATATCCGCGTTCTGGGGGCCTTCCCCAATCCCTTCAATCCCCGCACCGAGATTGGTTTTCACGCCAATCGGCACGAGACCATCGGGGTTCGGATCTTCGATGCTCGGGGAAATCTTGTCGCGGATCTGGGGTGGCGGGATTATACGCCGGGAGACCACGCCGTGACCTGGTCGGGGCGGAATACTCAGGGGCGGATGGTGTCGTCGGGTGTGTATTTTTATATGGTTGAAGGGGACAGGGATTTTGGGATTGGGAAGATGGTGTATCTGGCTTTGGTTTTGATGGCGGCGCTGACTCTGAGTGGCTGCGCCGGTATGGAAAACCTGGATCTGAACAGCGTCCTCGGCGGCAACGCGCCCCTGAATGAAAACACCGTGGCCCAGGGCCTCAAAGAGGCGTTGTCCATCGGTACCCAGCGGGCGGCGGCACGGGTGGGGGGCGTGGATGGCTACCTGGGCAATACCTTGCTGCGTATCGCCTTGCCTGAGGGCCTGCAGGATGTGACCGGAGCGCTGCGCGCCGTGGGGATGGGCACCAAGGTGGATGAACTGGAGGTGGCCATGAACAGGGCGGCCGAGCAGGCGGCGGGGGAGGCGGTGACCTTGTTCGGCGATGCCATCAGGGGGATGACCGTGGCCGACGCCTGGGGCATTTTGCGGGGCCATGACACCGCGGCCACCGACTACTTCCGCGCCCGGCTGGGCGCGTCTCTGGAGCAACGCTACCAGCCCATCGTGGAAAACAAGCTGCGCACGGTGGGCGGTTACGCCGATTACGAGGCGCTGGTGGGCAAGCTGCAGAGCCTGCCCTTGGTGGAGACGCCGGACCTCGATCTGGTGGGGTATGTGACGGACCGGGCCCTGGATGGGCTGTTTCGGGAGCTGGCCACCGAGGAGCAGAAGATTCGCCAGGATCCTTTGGCGCGCACCACCCAGCTATTGCAGAAGGTGTTTGCCGCGAAATAGGGCCGTTTGTCGCCTTGCTGCTTCTTCCAAGGAGAGGAGAAAACGGTGGGCCGTAAACACTACATCGTGTCCGGGGCTTTGGTAATATTGGTGCTGGTCTTTGTCATGTTCAGTCGCCCGCCCCACAAAGAGAAGCGATCGGCACTCGTGGTGGTGGGCAATACCGTGGTTGGCGCAAAGTCTCATCAGGTGCCCATGATTGCCAATGGCGTCTCGGCTTTGCGGGCCCAGCACAATTTGAAGGTCATTGCCCAGGCCACCGAGTACATGGCGACATTCGGATCGAACACAGGGCTTTTCCGCGACATCGCCAAGGTGGCAGCCCGTTGTGACCATGAGTGTCCGCAACTCTTGGATGTTCTGGATCTGGCGGCGCGCTCGAAACAGGAATCCTGGAAAATCGTCAAACTGGCCGAAGAGGCCTGCCGTTGCCAAACCCCGGAGGATTATGCCAGATGGCATGTCATGTACGATCGGCTGTCGGAGACGGCCACTTACCCTTCGGCTGCGGCGGCTATCGAGGCGGAGGGGCGGAACTGACGGCGGTGCCGAGTGCGCTGAGTTCGGTATGAGACTGCCGCCTCCATGACTTCCGCGGGACGCGATCCCCTTCGAGAAACCCACCGTAGTTGAGCACACCCGGTGAAAATCCGGGGAGCCGCCACCACCGGCAGCTCCCCGGCCATATCCGCGGCCGATCGCGCTATACCTTCGTGCCGCTGTGATCCACCAGTCCGGCCATGATCTGCCGCGAAACGATCTCCGCGGCCTTGACCAGCGGGTAGCCGGCCGGCGAGGCCGTCAGCAGCGGGTGGGTGCCGATCTGCGCGGTGAGGATGGCGTTCACGTCCATGCGGTTCTGGATGATGAAACCGATGGTGTTGGTGAGTTCGCCCGCGGACGGGCCGCCGACCACCTCGCCACCCAGGACCATGCCGCTTTCGGCTCCGACCACCAGCTTGACCATCTGTTTGTGGGCGCCTGGCAGGGAGCCGGGGTGCTTGTCCAGCCCTTCGAAGGTGCCGGTGACGATGTCGAAGCCCTCGGCGCGCGCGCGCGATTCGGTGAGTCCGGCCACACCGAATCCGGTATCGCCCAGGGCGGTGGCGAAGATGGAGATGGTGCCGCTGAAGGTCTTGACCACGGACAGCTTGTACAGGTTGGTGCCGGCGGTCCGGGCCTCGGCGCAGGCGGTGGATGCCAGCATGGTGGCGCAGGGTTTGCGGGTGACGAAGTCGCGCTTCTCGGCGCAGTCGCCCACGGCGAAGATGTCGGGATCTTCGGTGCGCATGTACTCATCAACCTCGATGAACCCCAGCTTGGAAAGGGGCAGGCCGGCCTCTCGAGCCAGGTCGGTGTTGGGGTGGTAGCCCATCGAGAGCACCACCGCATCGGCATCGATCACCTCACCGTGCTCCAGTTCGACGCCTGTGACGGCGGTGTCACCCAGGATGCGCCGGACGCCGTGGCCGGTGCGGATCTCGACACCGTGTTCGGCCAGGATCTTCTCGGCGCGTTCGGACACATCCTGATCGAAGGCCAGGCTGAGGATGTGGGGAAGCTTCTCCACCAGAATCACCGAATTGCCGTTCTTGGCCAACTCGTCGGCCAACTCGACACCGATGAAGCCGGCGCCGATGATGACCACCTGGCGGGCATCGGCCAGCTTCTTCTGCATGTCGTCCAGGTAGCTCTTGTCCTTGGGCACGGTGAAGACGCGGTTGAGATCGCCACCCTCAAGCCAGGACGGCCTGATGGGGGTTGATCCGGTGCCGATCACCAGCTTGTCGTAGGCGATGTCGGTGCCGCTACGCAGCAGACAGACCTTCTTCTCGCGGTCGATGGACAGGACTTCGTCGATGACCAGGTCGATGTCGGCGCCCTCGAACATGCTGTTGGAGGGCAGGACGTTCTTCTCGGTGGTTTCGACGGAACAGAAGACGTAGGGAATGCCGCAGGGGACCAGAGTCGTGTCCTCGCGGCGGATGACGGTGACATGTTTTTCCGGATTGACGGATTTGGCGGTCAAAGCAGCCACGAGGCCGGCGGCACTGCTGCCGATGACGAGGACGTCGGTGGATTTCATGGCGGTACTCCCTCGGTTCGGGGAATGGTTGGGGGGCTAGGAGAAAGATAATCGCGGGAGCAGTAATGAAAAAAGAAATCTTTTTCATCGCAATCGGTGTAATATCCGAGCCGCGGCAGCTGTTCCACCAGGGATGGGCCAAAGGCCATCCGGTGGGGCCCGATTCCAAAGTGCCAGATACGAGGAGACGACGATGATGCTGCAATCGATTTTAGCTAGACGGATTCTGATCGTCCTCGTTGTCAGCCTGGTTGGGGCGATGGGTTGCCTGTATGTTCTCAGCAGCGATGAATCCATCGTCTATGAATTTTTCCTATTGCCGGAGCCTCGGCATGAAGAAGGTGGAGAGTGAGAGGGACACGATGGTTACCCGACGTCTTTATCTCGGCTACTGCGCGCTTGGATTACTTTACGTCTTGGTGAAGATTGCCTTTGTCGCAGCCGGATATCTTCATACCGGGGCGATCGCCCACGGCGCAGTCCCGGCCGTCTGCACGGTCCTGGTTGGCGGGTTGGCGGCCAAACGGGCGGCAGCAGGCACCGGTCAACATCCTTATCAACGCCTGCTCATGATCCTGCCGATACTGATCTTCGTGATCACGCCTGGGTTCGTGTATCTGAAACAGGGCCGTGACCAGTGGCTGACGCAGGGGCGTTTTCCTGTGCTGATCATCTATGCGTGTCTGTCCGCCACTCAGCTGTTCTTGGCGCTGCGGGCGAAAAGGGTGCAGGCGGAGCAGGCCTAGCACGAAAACAGGCGCGCAAAAGCCCTGGCCTGGCCGTGGAGGCCGAGCCAGGGCTTGCTTGCATATGATCAGGGTCCCGACCTACCAGCCGGAATCCACGGGTTGGAGAAGCTCTATAGTGGCCTCGGGTTCCTGCGAAATTTCCGCCTCCGAGAAGCTGTCAGCGCGTGCGGGCCTGCCTCCTCCTCGGCTTCCGGAAGCCTGGTCATCCAGATGGAAGTACGCCAGCAGTTCCGTCAAGGTGGTGGTCTGATCCCGCAACACGTTCGTTGACGAGGCGATTTCTTCCGCGTTGGAGGCGTTCACCTGCGTCACGGAATCCACCTGGGACAGGCCGGTGTTCACTTCTTTGATCCCGGAAGCCTGCTCCCGGCTGGCCTCGGTGATGCCCCGCACCAGATCTGAAGCCTGCTCCACGCGGCTGCTGATGCCTTCCAGGGCCTGGGCCGTTTCTCCGGAAAGTCGGGCGCCCACCTGGACCTTATCCAAAGATCCTTCGATGAGCATGGCCGTTTCCCGGGCGGCCTTGGCGCTGCGCCCGGCCAGGTTGCGCACCTCCTCGGCCACCACCGCGAAGCCCTTACCGTGCTTGCCCGCGCGGGCGGCTTCAACGGCCGCGTTCAAGGCCAGCAGGTTGGTCTGGAAAGCGATGTCATCGATCACCTTGATGATCTTGGCGATCTCTTCGCTGCTGTGGCTGATTTCATCCATGGCTTCGGTCATCTGGGACATGAGCTTGACGCCATCACGCCCCGCTGTGGTGGCTTCGTCCGTCAGACGATCGGCCTCCACCGCGGCATCCGCGTTCTTGTTCACCTGGGCCGTCAATTCTTCCAGACTGGAGGTAATCTCCTGCAGAGACGCGGCCTGCTCCACGGCCCCCTGGGACAGATGGGTGCTGTTGTCCGAAATTTCCGACGCGCTCAGTTCCACCTGCTGCGCGCTCTGGTTCACGCCGCTGAGGATTTCCTTCAGCTTGGCGTGCATCTTCTGAATGGCCTGCCCGAAGACATCATTCGGGTTGGTCATCTCGATGGAGATGGCCAGATTGCCGGCCGCAATGGCCGCGGCCTCATCCGCCTTCTTTTCCAGGGTGTTGGCCATGGCGTCCAGAGAGCGGGCCAGCTGGCCCGTTTCGTCATTGCTGGTGCTGTTCAGCCGTTTGGTCAAGTCACCAGCCGAGACGGCGTTAGCCAACTCGACCGCGTCCAGGAGGGGTTTGGTCATGCGGCGGGCCAAGAACCATGATATGAGAGCGATCAGGGGCAGCAGAATGGCCGCCACCAAAGTCAGTATGGAAACCAGTTTCTTCTCTTCGGCATGAATCATGTCTGCGGCGTCATCGAAGGTTGCGGTGATATCATCGACGTAGATGCCGCCGCAAATGATCCAGTCCAGCTCCGGGAAGCTTTTGGCGTAAACCCATTTTCGGCAATTTCGTTAGTTGCCGGTTTCTTATATTGATAGCGGACAAATCCGCCGCCGGCACGCCCGGCCTCGATCATGGCTTTGAGGAAAGGGTAACCATTCACATCGGTCTTGGTGATGTCCACAGTATTGCCCGCGATTTCAGGCTGCAGTCCGTGAAAGGCGTGTTTCCAGCCGCCCTGGCCATCCGATTCGAAGGCGAAATAATACCCATTGCCATCCGCGTACCGGATCTTACTGCCGATTCCGGCCACGACCTCGCGGGGGTTCTCGGCGGGCCCTTCAAGGACGGTACGGAAGGCTTTGCTGGCCGATTCAACCTGGTCCCGAATGTGGTCTTCCTTCGCGGCGGTGAGACTTGTCACCAAGGAATCTTCCGCTCTGTTGAAAGTGCTGTTGATGGTCACCATTGCTGCCACACCGAACACGATGGCGAACAGCGACAAGCCCCCGAGGTTGCCAAGAGTGATTTTTGTCTTGAGCTTCATGATATCCCTCATTGTCAATGGTCGACATGGACGGTTAGTGATGACTTTCATCGACGGGAGGATGGGGTCCTGTACGGTTTTTTAAAAAAATTCGAGGGTTTTCTTTAGTGCCGTGACAGAAGGCGGTGAGCACGACGGTTACCCGGCCTCCATTCGCATGCGATCGTCACCCGGACAGGCCCCTCATGGGGAGAGGGGCTCTTCAAGATCGATGGCCAGGACCGTGACCTGGGGGTCGATGGCGTCCCTGGGAACCTCCACGTAAAGGATGCCCGGCCTGTCGTTCCAGCTCAGCTTCATCTTGATGTCCCAGGCCAGTTCACGACCATCGCCCACGACACGGACGCGCTTCACCTTGTTCGGCAGACCCTTGAGCATGACCGGGCCGTTGGGCGGGTGCGGCAGATAGAGGAAGATGGTGCGACCATCGGCTGATCGGGCGGAAGGCCCATGGAACCAGCCGCAGGGCAAGCCGGCGCGGGTGGCGTAGACGGCTTCGGCGTGTTTGCGCGTCCAGCGCCCCATCTCCGCCAAGATGGCGCGCTGCTCGGCGCAGATGGTGCCATCGGCACGCGGCCCGATATCCAGCAGCAGGTTGCCGCCCATGCTCAGGCAGTCCACGAAGATACGGATGATCTGGTTGGGCGTCTTGTAGTTGGTGTCGGTGGGATAATAGCCCCAGCTGTCGTTCATGGTCAGGCACAGTTCCCAGGGATCGTCGTCGGGGCGCACCAAGGGCACACCCTGCTCGGGCGTGCCGTAATCGCCATGGCCTTGCAGCCGCGAGTTGATGACGACCCTGGGGTTGTCCTCCAGCAGCATCTCCCGGATGCGGGGGGCCTGCCACTGCTCGGCGCTGAATTCCCAGTCGCCATCGAACCAGACCAGGTCGGGATGGAAGCGGCGGGAGATCTCGCGGATCTGGGCATGATTCTTCCGCGTGAAACGGGCCCAGCGTTCGGGATCATCCTCGTAGCGTTTCTCTTTCCGGGTGAAATTGGGGTAGAGGGGGTCCGACCAGTCGATGAGGCTGTAATAAAGGCCCACCTTCAGGCCCGCGTCCCGGATGGCGTCGCACCAAGGGCCCAGCAGATCACGTCCCGCCGGGGTGCGGCGGACCACGTTCAGGTCGGTGACCTTGCTGTCGTACAGGGCCACGCCGTCGTGGTGCTTGGCGGTGAGCACGGCGTAACGCGCACCGCTGTCCTTGATGAGCCGGGCCCACTCCGCCGGGTCGTAACGGTCGGCCGTGAAACCGGCCAGTTGTTGCATGTACTCCTCGTGGCTGAGGTGGCCGTTGTAGAAGGACCACGACTCGCCGACACCATCGACGGCGTATATGCCCCAGTGGATGAAAATGCCCAGCTTGGCGTCCCGAAACCAGTCCAAGCGCTGGTCGTCCGCCGCCTGGGCCGATCCCAGGAGTAACAGTATGAGAAGGAGGGCGGGGCCGGCTTTCTTCACGGTTGTTTCCTTTTTTTTGCGGGTTGTTGGTGCTGTCTTCGGAGCACGCGAGGTTCGGCGTCCCGATCCCGCGCCACATTAGCATGCTGCCCAGGGGCGGCAAGAGTTGATGGGCGCGCGAGATCTGGCCCGAAAAAGGTACCACGACCGGGCCGTCTCAGGGAATTCCCGGATCGCTACAAATTTCCGGATCGCTATAAATTTCCAGATCGCCACGAATTTCCAGATCGCCGCAAATTCCTAGATCGCCGCAAATTCCCCTGGCTGTCCGGAAAATCTCAGAAGGTATGCGGCTGCGTGAGTTCCGCGGCGTGGCTTTTAGGAAGAATCCGGATTTCTCTAACGCCCGATCAGGGTCAACGCCCATTCCGGGTCAACGCCCTTTGGGTTTTGAATCCGTTTGGTGGTTCTTCCCGCGGGCGGGTTTTTGTTTGTCGTGCGTCCGTTGGTGGCAGGCGCTGCAGAGGGTCGTGAGGTTTTCTTCGGCGTTGGTGCCGCCTTCGCTGCGGGGCGTGATGTGGTGGATTTCCAGGAAGCGGGTGTGAGGGCAACCAGGCGCTTGGCAGCGGTGTTGGTCGCGGGCTAGTACCCGCCGGCGGGTACTGGGCGGGATGGCGGATTTGTTGGGGCCGTCCCCGGTGGCTACGCGGGCGTCGCAGGCCAGTTTTTCGTATTCCGCCGGGGTGAGTTCGGTTTCGCCACGGCTGGTGGTGATGTGGGATTTTTCACATTCGGGGCAGTGGTGCACGTGGATCTGGGTGTGGGGTTCTTTGGGGCTATCCACGCTTCCTGAATCA
>PDWI01012371.1_pt1 | contig 10855 bp, 10 predicted proteins | sample 1430891 | NCBI WGS metagenome assembly PDWI01 (sample SAMN01162508, study PRJNA174530) | Oral metagenome, whole genome shotgun sequencing project. | biome: Marine environment; feature: Marine mammal; material: Swab sample of the gingival sulcus; isolation source: swab sample of gingival sulcus... | reverse complement strand
GTGGCCAGGCTCATCGAAAAAGAGAGTCTTATCCCCATCCCCTACAACGCCCCCGGTATTGGTCCCAACGCCCTGCGCCACGGTTCCGGGGTCCATTCCGATGGTGATAAAAAAGGCAAGGCCATTGGAGAAAACATCTACCTGCCCTGTACCCCGGAGGATATCGGCTGGACCGGCAATACCCACCAGATTACCAAGCTCACCGGGGTTGCCGGCGTCACGGCAAGACTGGAAGAACTTGGATTCGATTTCACCAAAGCATTTGTAAAAGAACATATCATGCCCGTCATTAAATCCAAGGATATCACCTATGGAGACAAGGAACTGCGAATCATTGGGGACAATTTCAGGTATACGGCAGAGGACCCACTGGTGTTTTTGGACTATGCGTTCAATAAATTTGTCAATTCTAGCGTTCGTCAGGCCCAGGTCGAGTTGCTTTTGGATGGTAAAAAGTATACCGGTGAGGCGTTTATGGGTAAAAATGGCCCCATCAACGCGGTCTTCAGTGCCATTGACGATGTCATCGGCCTGGGTGAAAAAAAACCAAAACTGGTGGTGTACGAACCCAGCAGCGTTGGGCGGACCCATTCCAGCGTGGCAGAATCCCTAGTGGTGCTCAGCGGCAGCGGTGAATCCGTTGACTACAACCTGGCAGCCCCCATTTGGGTCGGCCTTGCCAGGGATGAAGATACCATCGCCTCGTCGGCCAAGTCCTATGTTCAGGCATTGAGCCGATACATGATAGACATGAAAGACAAGGCCAACGCTTAAAGCCAACGTTAAAAAGAATATCATCATTACAGAAAGGAATGTCATGATTGATACCAAAAGCGGCATCCACCATTTTAACGTCCAGGTATATTATGAGGATACCGACCATTCTGGTGTGGTATATCACGCCAACTATCTTAAATTTTTTGAACGGGCCAGGGAGGATATCATCGGCGTTGATGAACTTTCCAGGATGTGGCATGGACAGGGCATTGGGTTTGCGGTATACAAAGCCAGCATCAATTACAACGAGGGCGCTGTGTTCGGCGATCTGCTGGACATCCGCACCACCTGGAAAAAAGACGGTGACTATCGTGTTGTCTTTACCCATGAGGCCTGGCGGCCCCAAGGCCGTAAGCCCGCAGTGTCATGTACCCTTGAACTGGTCTGCCTGGCGCCCGGTAAAAAACTGATGCCCATTCCGTCGCTTCAGTTCCTGGCACCATAAAATTTTCACCCTGAACGTTGGATGAAACAGTCAGGGTTTACATCTTTTTTACAAGTTCTTTACCCCAGTTTGACACATGAATTTTATAATTCGGATATGTATGGGTCAACAACGGAAACACAGCAGTTTGAGCGTTTTCCAACACCCCATTTACTCATTTAAAGGAGAGACCCATGCATAAATTAACCCTTTCAATATCCACATGTTTCATGGTCCTGGTATGGACGATTTCCGTATTTGCTGCAGTCCCCGGCAGCGTCACCTGCCGGGTGGAAACCGACCGTTCGGTGCTGCCCGCCGGCGGCCCCCAGACGGTTATCCTCAAAGTCACTTTAGATGCCCCAGTGGCACCGGCCAAGGCGCCTCGCCCCAAAGTGAATATCGCTTTGGTTCTGGATCGGTCCGGCTCCATGTCCGGAACAAAGCTTAACATGGCAAAAGAAGCCGCCATTGAAGCCGTGTCCCGCCTGGGCCGGGATGATATGTTTTCTTTGGTCACCTATGACACCAATGTGCACACCCTGGTGCCGGCACAACCCGTCAGAGACATCAATGGGATGATCCAGGTGATCCAACAGATTCAATCCGGTGGCAGCACCGCCCTTTTTGGGGGTGTGAGTCAAGGTGCCGCTGAAATTCGAAAGTCCCTTGAAGGAGATTTTATCCACCGGGTGGTACTACTCTCCGACGGCATTGCCAATGTGGGTCCCCAGCATCCAGACGATTTAGGACGGTTAGGCGCCGGCCTGTTCAAGGAAAATATCTCTGTGACCACCATTGGCGTGGGCAATGACTACAACGAAGATCTCATGACCCAGCTTTCCCAAAAAAGTGACGGTAACACCTATTTTGCTGAATCCGGTGTAGATCTTCCCCGGATTTTCGGAGAAGAATTGGGCAAGGTTCTCAATGTGGTGGCCAAACAGGTGATCGTCACCATTACCCTTCCTGACGGCGTCACACCAGTGGAGATCATTGGCCGGGAAGGCCGGGTCCGGGGGAACCGGATTGAATTATCCATGAACCAGCTCTATGGCGGCCAGGAAAAATTTGCCCTCATCCAGGTCCGACTGCCCCAATCCAGGGCCGGCCATGACATGACAGTGGCCACGGCCAAGGTCACTTACCAAGATCCCTTTGCCATGAAGGTGCGCAGTGCCACAGGCGCTGCAATGGCACAGTTCTCCAGAGACCCGGCCAAGGTCAAGGCATCTACCAACGTCAAAGTGGTCCGGGACTATCAGTTAAATCTCAATGCCCTGGCCCAGGAAGAGGCCATTTCGCTTTCCGATCAGGGTAACCCTGAGGCTGCGGCCCAAGCCCTTAGAAAATCAGCTGAAAAATTAAAAGCCCTTGGCACGGCCTACAAAGACAACGCCCTGATACAGGAAGCCCAGGAATCCGAAGCCCAGGCCGCTACCCTTGAACGCCACGGCATGAGTAAAAAAAGCAGAAAAATGTTAAGAACCAAATCCTACCAGATGAAAAACCAGCAGATCAAAAATTAACCATGACCGGCAGAGGCTCCATACTCCTGTTCTGGGTGCTGCTTATGGTGCCGACCCTGATCCTTTCGGGGGTGGCGTTTAAACTGCTATCCCACGAAGACGCCCGCCTCCGAAAGGCCAATATCAATACGATGATGGACCAGGCCCGGACACTTGCCGGTAAAATTGATCTGACCATTGACACCGTTCAACACAACCTGACCCAAAGCCTGTCAGAACTTTGGACACCGGGCCAAGGGCCGTCTGCCATAGCTTCCCTTCAACATCAACTGTTAAATTGGGAACGTAACAACCCCCTGGTTCGAAACGTATTTATCTACCATCGGAAAAAGGGGCTTTTATACCCGGAACGCACCTTGGCCGCCACCAAGGAGGAACGGCAATTTATCCAACGGTTTTTGCCCCTGTTTTCAGGAAAACTTGACTTTGAATTCAATACCTCCCGAAAAGAGACCCAACAGGTTTCCCCAAAAGCAACACCGCGTAGCGAATTATATGCATTGTCCCGGGAATCGTCACAATTGACCGTTGCGTCAGGATGGATTCCCTGGTTCAGCGAAAATCAGCTGTACATTCTGGGATGGGTCACCCCCGCAAAAGGAGATCTGGTATATGGGATTGAGCTTGAGGTCATGACACTGCTATCCAGACTGGCAGCGGAATTTTCACCCTTGGGACAACCGCACACCGCTTATGTGCTTGTCAACGGCAGTGGTGCCGTATTGTTACAATCTGGGGAGATCATTGATGAACAGGCCCCCTTAGATAAACTTGAAGTCTCTTCCCGGCTGCCCCACTGGCGCCTTTGTGTTTATACCGACACAGCGACAGTCACTGATGCCACAGGGTTTATGGCCCTGGCCCTGATGGCATTGGGCCTGTTGCTCATATCCATTATTACCGGCGGGATCCTAATTACCCGACTGACCCTTTCAAAAATACAGGATGCCCGACGCAAAACCTCATTTGTGGCGTCGGTTTCCCATGAACTGAAAACACCGTTGACCAGTATCCGCATGTATTCAGAACTGCTTCAATCCCGACGGATTCATGATCCCGACAAACAAGCCCAATATCTGAACGTCATTGTGGCGGAAAGCGGCCGCCTCACCCGGCTGATCAATAATGTGCTTGATTTCGGCAGGCTGGAGCAGGGACGAAAAACCTATCGGCCCGAACGATTTGATCTAATAGACTGTCTTGACACCCTGATTTCGGCCCATGCCATACGATTGAAACAGGCCGGGTTTGAAATTATTAAGACGTTTCCACAGACCACGATTTCCATTGAAACGGATCGGGATGCCCTGGAACAGGCCATACTCAACATTATGGACAACGCATTGAAATATGCCGATTCAGGTCAATTTATTCACTTCATTGTGAAACGAGACACCAAGGCCATCACCCTGGCGATTCAGGATGATGGCCCAGGAATTCCAGCCGGTGCCCATGAGTTGATTTTTAACAAATTCTACCGGGCGGATACGTCCCTTACCGCATCCAAACCCGGATCAGGTCTGGGACTGAGTATCGCCCGACAAATGCTCCGGGACCTGGGCGGCGATCTATACAGCACCCCACCTGACATTGAGCAAACTGACGCCCCAATAAAACCCAACACCGGTGCCAACTTTATCATAAGGATACCCTGCAATGCGCCCCATTAAAATACTCATCGCCGAAGATGATATGCATATCAGAAACGGATTGACTGACACCCTTGAAAGCGAAGGGTATCAGGTGATCCAGGCCGAAAACGGCACCCAGGCATTGGCGCTGGTTGAAAAAAATACTGTGGATCTGCTGCTGCTTGATATCATGATGCCGGAAAAAAGCGGATACGATGTTTGCCAGGCCATTCGTGCCAATGATAAAACCACCCCTGTAATTATGCTCACCGCCAAGGGGGAAGAGATTGATAAGGTGGTGGGCTTGAAACTGGGGGCGGACGATTACATCACCAAGCCCTTTGGCATACACGAATTGCTGGCCCGGATTGAAGCGGTACTCCGTCGGTCAGCCTGTTCCAGGCCGGATACATTTAAGGATCAAGACCGCTCCAAGGCTCAAGCGCCGTTCAGATTTTCAAGATTTACCGTAGATCCAAAAACGTATAAACTGATTGGGCAAAACGGAGACGAAACAGACATTTCAAAGCGGGAACTGGACCTCCTCCGCCTTTTTGCCGACCATCCTGGAGAAGTCCTGGACCGGGAGACACTGCTCAATAAAATCTGGGGCATCGACTACACCGGCACCACCCGAACCCTGGATCAGCACATCTCTGTACTGAGAAAAAAAATTGAGGCAGACCCCAGCACCCCCGTCATCATTACAACCGCCCACGGTATCGGCTACCGATTTATCGCAGAAAGCCCATAATCAGACGTACATTCAGCACCCTTTTCGATCCCTGTTTGACTATTTTTTGGTATCCGTCATGGTGAGATAAAGCATTCTGGTTTTATTTTCAACGCCTTAAGATACTGACGTTGAATTTTGGTGAACGGCTTTGCCAATTTTCGTTTTTACCAATAGTGATGGTGATACCTAACTTGTATTCAATACACTTTAGGTTCCTTAATTTCACCTTGTTTTGGAGCGATCTCTGCCGTATCGGGGAGTTTCGGTAACGTCCACATTTATGTTATGGCGGCTTTTCTCGGCTGCTGGATTTTACCAGCAACGGCATCACCATACCAAGCAAAACCCTAGGGTGGATTGCAAGGGGAAACTTTTGTTGCTTTTTTGTCTCAATTCGGATACAAAATATTTTAAAAATGGCTGGGCAAAATCCGGGATAAAAACACACTGCAAAAGTTGGGCGCGATACAATACTGGAATAAAGGTACTAAGATGAAATATAGAAAAGTAATACCACCGAACACGATAAATCTTGGAGACTCAATAATTATGGAGGGGGATGCAATAAATGCCCTCCGGCTTCTACCATCAAACTCCATCCAATGTGTTGTTACTTCCCCACCATATTGGGGGCTTCGTGATTACGGAATTGATGGTCAAATTGGACTGGAAGCCACGTTGCCGCAATTCATTAATCACTTGGTTGCAATATTTAACGAAGTGCAGCGCGTTCTTCGAAACGATGGAATTCTCTGGATCAATATCGGTGATGGGTATACAAGTGGTAATCGTGGCTATCGCGCAATCGATAAGAAAAATCCTGCACGGGCAATGTCCGTAAGGCCGGACACCCCTGAAGGGCTAAAGCCGAAAGACTTGCAAGGCATACCTTGGAGATTAGCCTTTGCCCTTCAAGATGATGGTTGGTATCTGAGAAGTGATATTGTGTGGAATAAACCAAATGCCATGCCTGAAAGTGTCAAAGACAGACCTACAAAAGCGCATGAATATTTGTTTATGCTTACCAAATCTGAAAAATATTATTATGATTATGAATCTGCAAAGGAACCCGGATTGAATGGTAAACTTAGGAACCGTCGAAGTGTCTGGAACGTTAATACCCAGGCTTTTGCAGATGCCCATTTTGCCACCTTCCCACCAAAACTAATTGAACCTTGTATCTTAGCATCTACCCAGCCAGGTGATTATGTACTTGATCCGTTTTTTGGTTCTGGAACTGTTGGAGTAGTCTGCGCAGAGTATCAAAGGAAATATGTCGGAATAGAACTTCATCCTGAATATGTTGCAATGGCTGCAAATAGACTCATCACTACGGAAGCAATAATAAAGGTGGCTGTATAATGTTAAAAATAAATATTCCGATACCAGAACTTCAAATTGATTTTTCTTTTGCTCTTGGTCAAATCCGTAGCCTTTATCTTCAAGATGCACTAAGCAAGACTGTTGACGACATTGATCTTTCTAAGCTTGACAAAGAACTTTCAAGCTATGTTCCTCAGTCCAGTCTTAAAGCGTTAGCCAAGCACGGCCTACGCGGAGAGTTGGTATTTCCTGTCCCTAGTTTATTAGAAGCTAACCCTTACATTCTGGGATATTATCGCTTATTACTTGGTTTCAGTCAGAAAGAATTCTATACAACAAAATTTGGCGTATCAGGTTTTAAGTCAATGGAAGTTAAAGGCATTCTCACAGAAAAGAATGCTGATGCTTTGCCAGAATTATGTAGAGGCCTTATTGAAAGTGCTATTTCTCTTATTGATGGTATTGGCGTTGATAGGATCAGAAAAGAGCTGCTTGATGACTTAACTTTGTTAACAGTTGGCCCACAGCTTCGAGGTGGTGCAAACGTCAAAAAAGGTGTTGCTGGTATTGTTGATGTCTTCCAAGCAATTCATGACATTGTTGAACATGCTGCAAACTCATCAAGTGCAAGCAAAATAGAGATTAAAAACGCTGCTGGAAGAATTGTGCTGATTGAGTTTGCTCCTGACCCTGATATTGTTATCCGTGAGGAGTTTAGTAAAGGCAAATATAGAAATATTATTGCAATTGAAGTGAAAGGCGGGACAGACTTCTCCAATATTCACAATCGGGTTGGAGAGGCGGAGAAAAGCCATCAAAAGGCACGATCAGCCGGTTACGTTGAATGTTGGACAGTGGTGAACGTTGATCGAATCGATATGGAAATGGCAAGTCGTGAATCACCGTCCACCAATACATTCTACCGCTTATCATCACTCAAGCAGGGGGAAGGTGAAGAATACCAAGACTTTAAAGATCGTGTTATATCTCTTACGGGAATAAGGAACGAGTAAAAAATCGCCCAACAAAAAAATGCAGCGGCCGCAAAAAGCCGCGCCGCTGATTTTGGCGATATATGCCCGTCTTGATGCTGTGGGCAATGGCTCCTTTCGAGACCACAAGCAGATTTCTACTGATTTGTTTGAATTGCGTTTCTTTTTTGGCTCTGGGTATCGAATTTACTACACCATCCAGAATAACGAAGTTGTTTTCCTTGTAGCGGGGGGAGACAAATCCAGCCAGGATAAAGACATTAAACGGGCAATAAAACTTTTGTCCACATTGGAGGAATAAATCATGGATAAAGAAGCAAAAGAACTCGGTCTTCTAAAAGAAGACTTTGAAGTCTCCGAATTTGATGTGGCGGATTACCTCAAAACCGATGAGGATATCCGGGGTTTTCTGAAAGCTGCGATAGAAGATGGCACAGAAGAAGATTTCCTTCATGCCTTGAAAACTGCCGCTCGTGCCAAAGGAGTTGCTTATATTTCCAAGGAAACAGGGCTTACCAGAACAAGTCTGTACAAAACCCTCCGGCCAGAAAGTACCCCCCGATTCGATACTGTTGTTAAAATAACAAACGCCCTTGGTTTTAAGTTGATGCCAGAATTGGAAGAAAAAATCATGGACCTTGAAATCAACCCTTTTGATGCCGCAAAATATCTTGAAACAGATGAAGACATTCGCCTGTTTCTTGCCGATGCCGCAAGTGCCGGGCCAAAAGAATTGGCTCATGCCATGCAGACGGCGGCAAGAGCAAAGGGAATGATCCAGATTGCAAAGGAGGCGGGCATTTCCAGGGAGAAACTTTTCAATCCCGAGAAATTCTCCACGGAAATCATCGCCTCTCTTGGCCTTTCAAAAGAGGCTGTCCCACAGCTCGGGTAGCGGGGAAAATCATCAACAAAGGCAGGGCAAAAACCTTACATCAGTGAAACGCCATTCCTCGGTCTTGAGTTTATCTAGGCAAACTTTTATTTTTATTTCAATATTCGAAGTTGCGCATATTTTTTAACTTACTGATTTTAAATAAAAAATAAAGCAACAATCAATCAAGATGCGCCGGATTGTAAGTTGCCATCAAGGCACCCAATGGCGGCAAAAGACAATCAGATGGGAGGTTTTCCGTTGCTTAAAGGATTCAAGATTTAGGCAAAATACTTAATCCAACAATTTTATGGCCGGGGTGGCGGCCATCCTTCGGATCTGAAATATGCCGGATCTCAGCATCAAACGGATCGCTGCTGATAGGCCCACCGGGATTATGGATCGTAACAGAAATCACTTGCCCCACTTTAATTAAGTCAAGCACCTTGGAATCATTGCGCACCAAGATCCCCACCCCCTTTTCAGACCAATCCCGGAGCCCAAACTGATACACCATGGCCTTTTCAGCGGGCTGAAATTCAATACTCGCCCCGTCAGCTGCCGCCTGTCTGATGTCGCCTCGCAATTCCTTCATTTCTTTCTCTTTTGTCATAGCATAACTTTCTTATGAACATTGAGCGGTTGGATTGGATTTTATGCCGATTCCGCCGGCAAATCAAGGTATTGTTTCCCCACATGTTGTATAACGGCCACGGGCCGCCTCTGGTCTATCTCATCGCAGGCGTTGGCCCACAACAAAACAAGAAAGTCATTCAGTAAGTTACTGGGACTTTCATATAACCGCCACGGGCGGACCTGGTTTTTCACCTTGGTTCTAACCGCCACGGGCGGGCCTGGTTTTTCACCTTGGTTCGCCCACAACAAATATAGAAAGAACCGAATGGGTTTGCATCGGACTTTCATATAAAAAAAAATGTAACCCAGGGTCAGCGTTTTTTACAGATAGGGTTTAATGGTTTATCCATTTTAATTTCAATTCAATTTTATCACTTGTTTTGTTAACACAAAAAACAAAATGATTTTAGTAAGATAACTCCATTTTTAACCTATAAGGCCCATGAATTTCACCATAAAAACCATTTATATTTTTATTGACAATTAGTAATTATTAAGGTATTTATTTCACCATTTTGTAAAAAATAATAGTGCACAATTTAGTAACACCCCGAACCGTCCCGATGGCCCCGGGACGTTAAAACACAAATAGGGATTTTAAATTAAATCGCATCAAGGAGGTGCCCGTGAAAGACAAACAAGCGCTGACCGAAGCGCCGCCCAACACATCTGGAGTAACCCGGCGAAGTTTTCTAAAGGCCGTAACCGGAACAGCGGCTGGTATTGGTATTTCCCAGGTGGTGAACCCCACGTTCATCCATGCCCTTGAAAAAGGTTTGAAACGCCATCCGGTGGTCTGGCTTCAAGGGCAGGGCTGTACCGGCTGTTCTGTCAGCCTACTCAATTCCACATCCCCCCCCATTGCAGACGTCCTGCTTAAAATCATCAGCCTGCAATACCATCCCACAGTCATGGCCAGTGAAGGCAAGGATGCCCTTGGGAACCTGTTTGCCATTGCCAAAGAGTACAAGGGTAAATTTTCCATTGCGGTAGAGGGCGCTATCCCCACGGCTGAAAACGGAAAATACTGTATTGTGGGCGACTACCACCACAAAGAATATTCCATGATGGCCCTGCTCAAAGAACTGGCCCCCCAGGCAGGTTCTGTGCTGGCCATAGGCACCTGTGCCGCGTATGGCGGTATCCCTGCTGCAAAAGGTAACGTCACCGGTGCTACCGGTGTGATGGATTTTTTCAAGCAGGAAGGGATCAAAACCCCGGTCGTAAATATTCCTGGCTGTCCGCCCCACCCCGACTGGATCGTGCTTTCCATTGCCCATCTCCTGGAAAAGGGAATTCCCGAGCTGCTGTTTTTCGGTGAAAACATCCATGATAACTGCCCCAGACTTGAAGCGTATGAAGAAGGCGAGATGTCTGAAATCATCTCTTCTCCAAAGGGATGCCGGATGGATCTGGGATGTAAAGGGCCGGACACCTACGCAGACTGTTTCGAGAGAAAATGGAACAGCGGTCTGAACTGGTGTGTGGACAATGCCATCTGCATTGGCTGTGTTGAGCCGGGATTCCCCGATGCGTCTTCACCCTTTTATGAACCCTCATAATTTCCGAAATCATACTGAACCCAAGGAGGTTTTATGTCCCAAAAAAACGGAAAGGTTAAGATCCATATAGATCCGGTTACCCGGATTGAGGGTCACCTTAAGGCAGAAGTAGAAGTTAAAGACGGGGTGGTGGTGAATGCCCATCTAACCGGTGGCATGTACCGCGGATTTGAGCAGATTCTGCGGGGCCGTGATCCCAGAGACGCTAGCCAAATCGTACAACGGATCTGCGGGGTTTGCCCAACCGCCCATGCTACGGCCTCTTCCATGGCCCTTGATGAGGCCTTTGGTGTTAAAATCACAGAAAATGGCCGCATTGCCCGTAACCTGATTCTGGGTGCCAACTATCTGCAGTCCCATATCCTGCATTT
>PDWI01012122.1_pt1 | contig 10856 bp, 6 predicted proteins | sample 1430891 | NCBI WGS metagenome assembly PDWI01 (sample SAMN01162508, study PRJNA174530) | Oral metagenome, whole genome shotgun sequencing project. | biome: Marine environment; feature: Marine mammal; material: Swab sample of the gingival sulcus; isolation source: swab sample of gingival sulcus... | reverse complement strand
TACGCCATTGACCGCCTTGAGCTGGTCAAGGGGCAGGGTTCCGTGCTGTTCGGCTCGGATGCCATCGGTGGCACCCTGAACACGCTCACCCGCTCGTCGGACTTCCGCAGCCATGACGCCGGATGGTTTAACGAGAACGCCGCCTTCTACCGCTTCGACACCAACAGCCGGAGCCATGTGGGCAGGCTTGAGACCGCCTTCGGGCAGGGCGGCAAGTGGGGGATTCTCTTCGGTGTCACCAACAAAAACTTCGGTGATATCCGCGACTCCGCCGTTGGCCGGATGAAAAACACCGGCTACGACGAGCTTGATCTCGACTTCCGCCTGGACGTGGCTGTGTCCGACAGCACCACCATGACGCTGGCACACCAGTCCGTTGACCAGGACGACGTCTGGCGCTGGCACTCCACCATTTTTAACCCCGGATGGACGCATGGCGGCCACGTTGCCAAGCCGGGCAGCCACCTCTCCCGTATCTATGACCAGGAGCGTTCCCTCACCTACCTGAAACTGGCCGGCGGCCAGGGCGAGGGGTGTCTGAAGCAGTGGAGTGCCACGGTTTCCTTCCAGAAGTCACAGGACACTGAGTTTAACGACAGGGGACCGGGCAACGTCCGCCACAAGAGCCTTGATGTCGAGACCTGGGGTCTGGCACTGCAAGCGGAATCCGACCTCGGTTCCGGCCAGCTGCTTTACGGCGTGGACTTTTACCACGACGACGTGGATGCATGGGCGACCCGGAACGGCGCTGACCGCCCGAAAGACCGCCCCGTGGCTGATGATTCCACCTACGATCTGCTGGGTGTCTTTGCCCAGTACCGCTGGAGCCCGTTTAGCTGTCTGCCCAAGCTCAAAACCACCCTCGGCGTGCGCTACACCTACGCCGACGCCCACATTGGCAAGTACAACCAAGGTGGCACCGACGTGTCAGCCGACAAGTCATGGGACAACTGGGTATTCAGTGGCCGCGCGCTCTATGAGATGAATGATTCTTGGAACGTTTACGCCGGAGTCTCCCAAGGATTCCGGGCACCGAACCTTGCTGACCTCAGCGGCAAGCAGACCGCCCTCTCCGGCATCACATCCAAGGGAACGCTCGGCGTCGAGCCGGAGGAGTTCCTGACCTATGAAATTGGTGCCCGTTTCCAGCGGGAGGATCTTCAGTTTGCGGCCTCTGTTTACTACACGGACATCGACAGCGTCATCATGCGGATTCCCGAAACACCGGGCGGCTCTGACTATGTCAACACCAACGCCCAGGACGGCAAGGTCTACGGCGTGGAGGCCCAGCTTGCCTACAACCTGACCGACTGCTGGAGGCTCGCTCTCCAAGGCTCATGGCAGGACGGGGAAACCCGCACCCCGAGCCACGTCGGAGGCCCCATGACGGAGGACTACATCTCCCGGGTCGCCCCGCTGATGGGCTCCGTCTCCCTGCGCTGGACCCACCCGGACAAGAGCTTCTGGATCGAAGGCCGCGTGATCGCCGCAGAGACTGCCGACAAGCTCTCCGCCGGTAACCTCAAGGACGATCAGCGCATCCCCTCCGGCGGCACCCCGTCCTACGTGATCGCCTCCCTCTACGCAGGCTGGCAAGCCACCGACGACCTCTCCCTGACCCTCGGCCTAGAGAACCTCACCGACGAGGACTACCGCGTCCACGGCTCCGGCCAGAACGAAGCCGGGTTCAACGCCATCCTCGGCGCGAAATACAGCTTCTAGGGCGGTTCACGAGCGAACAAACTCGCGCACCGGCGGATAGCAGCCTGTCCGCCGGTGCTCCAATCCTCCCTCCGGGGAGGATTTTTTTGTGCGGCGCGCGCCGGAGCAGCTACGCATGGCCATGATGCCGCGATGGTCTTTTGTGGAAGAACCCGGGGGCTACTCGGGACGTAGTTTTTTTTCCAGTTGTTTGGGGGAGATGCCGTAGAATTTTTTGATGTCCGTGCAGAAGTGGCTGTAGTAAAGGTAGCCGAGTTTTGCGCTGATATCGTGCAGGTTCATGCCCTCTGTGATCATCCTTTTTGCCAGCAGTGCGCGGTGGTTGCAAAACAGATCCTTGGTTTTCAGCCCGATGGCTGCCTCGACGTGGCGCTGGAGCTGGACAACGGTGAAGCCAAGTGCAGCAGCGACTTTTTTGACGCTGAAGTTGTTTTGCTCGGCAAGTTGCAGGAGGTCGGTTCCCGATTTGTCATAAATGCGGTCCCCTCGGCGGAAAAATGGTGTGGGTGTGGCTGGTCGGCTCATTGTCTTGAGTGTAGGTGCGTTGGTTGAATGTGTGTTGCTGAACAGAGGGGGGATGCGCCGCAACTGTCCCGCCAATATAGTGCCGGTTCCGGCGTTCTGCACGTTTTTTCTGATTGTTAGGTTAATTTTCTGTAATGTTAGCCTGTTTCGTGGGAGGATGCCGCCGACTTGAACGTGATTAAGATTGACAATGTCGATGGATGGCTGGTTTTTCCTTGGGGGACCTTGGGGCGGCGTGTCTGCGCTCCGGTTTCCCCTTGATAGCCATGTCCATAACAACAGTCGTTCCCTCGAATAACAGCGTCAAATTCCAGAATAGCCAGGGTGAGAGCCTGCATGCCAATATTCTGCGGATGCGGAGGTATTCTATTTCCCTTGAGGTTTACAATCCTTACAGCGGTGTCCAGCTCTCCGAGGTTCTGAAAGATTTTCGTATCAGGCTCGATGGAAGGCTGGTTTACGAGGGCGAGGCGGTGGTTTCCAGTATCGTCAACACCGGGGTGCTGCTGGTTTGCGAGGCGGCACTGGGTGGCGGATGGAAGGAGGTTGATTTCCTCGCTTGCGAGGGGGGTGAGGGGAATCTGGTCAGCCAGTTTGACAGTTTTGTAGACGACTGGAAGAGGGCGCATCGCGTGTCCTCTGATTTCAAGCTGAACGTCGCCGACATGCAGAATATGATGATCGGCATGAAACGGTGGCTGGAGCAGGTGGATCTCGGGATACGGTCGGGGAATACATCTGACCGGCTTTCTCTGGAGCGGGAGATCATTTCTGAGATTGGGGAGCGAGTGGCAGCGGAGCTTAATCCGCTGATGGGGAGCTTTGAGGCATCGACGCGTGCCGTGGCGGAGGCCGACCGGCCGGCGCACAAGTTCTATGTCCGCCGTCAGATGCACCCGCTGGTGTTGTGTTCGCCCTTCGCCTACCGGGCGTTTACCAAGCCACTGGGGTATGCGGGGGATTATGAAATGGTGAATATGATGCTGCGTGATCCTTACGAGGGTAGCTCGCTGTTTGCGAAGATGCTTAACAAGGTTTTCCTGAGTGTTGATCCCGTGCAGGCGCACCGGAACCGGATCGACTACCTGTATGACACGATCAAGGGGGAGGCTGGCAGGGCGGTTTCCTCTGGCCGGCGGCTCAAGGTGCTGAACCTCGGGTGTGGCCCGGCACATGAGTTGCAGAGGTTTGTTAGCAATGAGGAGATTAGTGACCAGTGTGATTTTACTTTGCTTGATTTTAACCGCGAGACTTTGGATTATACGGAGGGACGGCTTATGGACATCAGGCAGAAAAAGGGCCGAACCTGCGGGCTGAAGATGCTTGAGTGCTCGGTTCACCAGCTGCTCCGGCAGGTGAGCAGGGGGGATGAAGGCATGGAGCGGGAGTCCTATGATGTGGTCTACTGTGCCGGCTTGTTTGATTACTTGTCCCAGAAGGTATGCAAGAAGCTTGTGGAGCTTGTCCTTACGTTGTTGAGGCCGGACGGACTGGTGGTTGTCACTAATGTGGCATCGACCAACCCGCGTATTGGCTGGATGGAGTACGTCGTGGAGTGGAACCTCGTTTACCGGAATGACTGGGAGATGCTTGACCTGATACCGTTGGATGGTACCGTGATGAGAACCGACCTCAAACGCGATGCGACCGGTGTGAACCTGTTCCTGGAAATCCGCAAGGTGCCCATGGAGCCGTTTATAAATCCGGTGCGCCTGGCCAGCCAACCCGCCGAATGAAAAGAGATCCGCAGAGCCTGAAAGAGCTGTTCCGTTTGTCTGAGGTGCAATCGGGGAGGGTGAACTGCCAGCAGGCAGCGGTCTTTGGGGCCGTATTCATGCTGGTGGGGGTGGTTCTGGATATGGTGGTGTACCCGGACATGGTGCGGGAGATTTTTTTCAACCGGCTGGTAACTTCTGTATTGCTGGTAGTTCTTGGGGTTTTGGTCAGGGTGGTCAGCTCCTCTGTGCTGACGAGGTTGGTGATCCACGCCGTGGCGGTTTTGCCGCTGGCTTCCATCTCATACATGATTTACCGGACGGAGGGAGCGTTTTCACCATATTACGGTGGGTTGAATCTTGTCCTGGTGGGGGCTACGCTGCTGCTGCGCTGGAGAACGTTTGACAGTGCTGTGAACATGTTCCTCTGCCTGTTTTTCTATGGTCTCGCCTTGTACTACCATGGCGGTAGTAGCTGGGGAGATGCCTTTATTCCCGCCTATTTCATCCTTGTGACGGGTTCAGCCGCCTGTGCCGGCACGTATTTCTATAACCAGGGTCGGTTCCGTGAGTTTTGCCTGACCTGCGAGCTTGCGGATGCCAATGAAAAGCTGGGGCAGACCAACGAACAGCTCCGTGTCATTGATGAGACCAAATCGAGGTTTTTTGCCAACCTTAGCCACGAGTTGAGGACGCCGCTCACCTTGATCCTGGGGCCGACGGAGAACCTGCGCCTGAGTAACAAAATCAAGGGGGACGTTATCCTTGAGGAATATCTGGATACCATTGAAGACAATGGCTACCGTCTGTTGCGCCTGATTAATGACATTCTGGATCTTGTGAAGCTTGACAGCGGGGAATCACCGCCCCAGCCGGAGAATGTCAACGTTGCTGATTTTATCAACGGGCTGACATCAAATCTTAGGCCCATTGCTGAGCTGAAGGGTATCCATATGTCATGCCTGTGCGATACCGGTGGACGTGACGTTGTTTGGCTCGACCGTGAACGGCTTGAGAAGATCGTTCTGAATCTGGCGGTGAATGCTGTCAAGTTCACCGGGACGGGCGGCTCGGTGGTGCTTTCTGCCGTGATTGACGGGGATGACCTGATCTTGTCAGTCGCCGATACCGGGGAGGGGATCAGCGAGGAGGATGTGCCCAATGTGTTTGTCAGGTTCTGGCAGGCTGACATGTCTGCCAAGAGGAAGCACCGGGGGGCAGGCATCGGGTTGTCTTTGGTGAAAAACCTCACGGAGAGTATGCAGGGGAAAGTCAGCCTGGAGTCGAAGCTGGGGGTGGGAACCGTCTTTATGGCGAGGATTCCAGCACCCGTGCCACCACCGGATGCCGGGCAGGAGGGGCATGGTAGGCGGGGAGCTGACATTCTGGAGAAATTCAATGAGCGGGCAAAGGCTCACATTGAGCACCAGCCGGTGAAGGGCGGGCAGCAGCAAGGTGCCGCGGAATCGGAGCCGGGGGAGACCGGTTTGCCGGGGCAGAAAAAACGGGTGCTGGTGGCTGATGATGAGGCATCCATGCGTAATTTCATCGCTCGCCAGCTGAGTGACTATGAGCTGCTGCAAGCGGAAGATGGAAACATGGCATGGGAAATGGCGGTGGCTTGCCAGCCGGACTTGATAATTCTGGATCTGATGATGCCAGGGATGGACGGGATCGAGGTGACGCGGAAAATCCGCGAAAGCAACGCGCTTTCCCGTGTGCCGATCATCTTGGTTACGGCTCAGGCGAGCGAGGCACCGCGTTTGCAAGCCTTGGAGGCCGGGGTGAACGACTTTATTTCCAAGCCCTTCTCCACGGTGGAGCTGGGTGTCCGGGCTCGTAATTTGTTAGACAGTAGTGAGTTTGAGGTGCAGCTGGCTGAGAACAACGTGCAGCTGGAGACTGCTTACCGGCAGCTCAAGGAGCAGGAGAGTCTGCTCGTTCAGACGGAAAAACTGTCGTCACTCGGCCGCATGAGTGCGGGCATAGTCCATGAGGTTAATAACCCGCTGAACTACACCAAGACTGCCCTGCACATGCTGAAGAGCTTCAGGGGGCAGATACCCGAGGATGAGCGCGAGGACTATCTGGAGGTGCTAGCGGATGCTGAGGAGGGGGTGCAGCGGGTGATCGGAATTGTCAGCGACCTGCGCTCGTTTACCCGTGGGGATGAGGCGTCGATGATGGGGACTAATCTTGCGGAGGTGATTGAAAGTGCGCGCCGTCTCTCCAGCTCCGCGCTTTCCGGGGTGGAGTTTTCAGCGGATGTTGATCCTGCGCTTGAGGTGCATGGAAACGAGGGCCAACTTTGCCAGCTCTTTGTGAATTTTCTCCAGAACGCGGCCAGGGCGATCAAGGTCAAGGCGGAGCAGACCGGGGCTTTTGACGGGAAAATCACTGTGAGGACAGAGAGTGGCAGCGGGGGGGGCACGCGCGTCCTGATGCGTGATAACGGTTGCGGCATTGAGGCCGGGGATATTGACCGGATCTTCGAGCCGTTTTTTACTAAAAACGACGTCGGAGAGGGCATGGGGCTGGGGTTGAGCATCTGCCACCGTATCCTCAAGCAGCACCATGCTAGGATCGAGGTGGCATCTGAGCCTGGGGAGTTCACTGAGTTCACCATCACGTTTCCGGCATCTAACGGGGAATGAGTTGCGAGCCGGGCTGGCGTAGCGATAAGTTAGGGCTGAAAGTCCGTGCTGATCTTCATATGTTCTTGATTTTGCTTCTTGGGAACGGTAGGCTGCCCGGGCAGCAACAGCAGATTATATGAGTGTATCATACAAGGATCACGCGGTTCTCTTTGTCGATGACGAGGCGAAAACTAGGAAGTATTTTTCCCGTTTGTTCGGGGAGAAGTTTGAGATATTGCTGGCGGAGGATGGCAGGCGGGCACTGGAGGTGTTCCGCGAGCATATCGAGGACATCGCGGTGGTGGTGACGGATCAGCGGATGCCGAACATGACGGGATCTCAGTTGCTAGAGAAGGTGGCGGAGCTGAAGCCGTCCTGCATCAGGATTCTTTCTACGGCTTACTCGGACATTGATGCGGCGATTGATGCCGTCAACAAAGGCGGCATGTACCAGTATATCACCAAACCGTGGGAAGTGAATGATCTTGAGGTGGTTCTCATGCGTGCGGTGGAGCTGTATTCGGTGCAGAAGGAGCGTGATGCGCTGCTGAAGCAGAAGTTCTCCGGTGTTGAAATGCTTGCGTCCTCTGACCGGGTGCTGTCGATCGCCACGCTGGCCGTGCTCAGCAACGGGGATTTGCGCCACGTCGGCGAGGCTTTGAAAATCCTTGTCGAGCTGGCCGAGGCTGGTGTGACTGGTCCTGACGAGGAAACGGGTATCGACCCCGGCCTGAGCTGGCGCGAGCTTTACCGCAGGCATCTTGTTTTCCTCCGTTCGGTGCGGGAGGGGCTGGCCGGTGACACGCTGCATGGCCGTGCGCTGGACTACTCCCTGAGCGTGCCAGTTATGGACGTTATGGAGCCGCTGACCACGGAGCTGGGTTGCTTCCAGTGGATAGGAGGCGGTGAGTCTTCCAGCGGTAGCACCGGATGGCCGGGGGGAGTTGAGGCCGTGCAGGCAGAGGTGAGACCTCTGCTGGAGGCACTTGCTGATGTGATGCGTGATGCCGGTATTATCCTGATTTCCGAAACGCGGGGGGGGATCGAAGTGATACTTTCCTCAAGGTTGTTAGCTAAGAGTCTGGAGCCTTTCCGCTCTACGTCCAAAGATGCCCCGTCGGATGCCAGCATTGCTCTGGCGGGTGCCTTTTTCCGCCTCGCCCACGCCGGCGCGGTCTTTGAAGCCCTTCCTGACAGCCGCCGCGATGTGATCCGTCTGAGGATCCTCTTTGATCTCCAGAAGCGTGCTGATACAAGCGATGCTGGCTGGGACTCCCTGATGGGGGCTCTGGAGGGTAACGATGTCTTTTGGTCTCGCTACGGAGCTTGAAACAAAAAGAAACCGGTGATGAGAATGCTGCGGACATGGATGGCCGGTGTGGCAGTGTTAGCATGCCACGGGACGACTTGGGGTGACGGCTTTCACCTTGCCGGCCAGTCTCCCGAGGCTGTGGGAAAGGGCAATGCTTTTGTGGCAACTGCTAACTCGGCGGCAGCCGTTTACTACAATGCAGCCGGCCTGACCCAGCTTGAGGACTCGTCCGTGCAGGTTGGGTTTTACAGTATTGATCTGGATATTGAAGCGAGGACCGCTGGTGGAAAGTTTAGCACGCAGCAGGGCATCCAGATGACGCCCCAGATCTATTCTGCCTTCAGGGTCAACGAGGAGTGGGTGGCCGGAGTTGGGTTGAATTCACCTTTCGGCCTGGCTTCCGAGTGGGCTGATACCTCGCCTTTCCGCGCTGCGGCGACCAAGTCTGAGCTGACCTATGCCACCCTGTGGCTGGTGGCCGGGTACGAGGTTAGCGAAACCTTGTCCGTGGGTGGAGGTGTCGGCTTCCACTATGCTGATTTTGATCTCCGCCGGGGTATCTTTGTGCCGGGTGACGAGTCTTCTTTCAGTGGGGATGACCAGGCTTTGTCCTGGACGCTGAGTGTCCACTGGAAGCTGTCGGAAAAACATACCTTCGGTGCGGTTTACCGCAGTGAGACGAATTTTACGCTCGAAGGCCGCTCAGAGGCTAGGCCATATTTGCCTGGTGAAAGTGCCAAGGTGGATCTGGCGACTCCTGCCACCTTTGCTGTCGGCTATTCCTACCGGCCTAACAAACGGTGGAACATTGAGGCTAACGTGGAGTGGGTGGACTGGAATGTGTTAGATACGATGGTTCTGGAGCAGGAGTCCGGTGACCAGCTTGTGCCCTACCAGTGGGAGGAAGTGTTTGTCTACTCCATCGGGGCGGAGTATGATTTTGGCAATGGATACCTTGGCAGATTTGGCTACAATTTTATCGAGAGTGCCCAGCCAGACAAGTATTACAATCCGGGGGTAGGGGATGCTGACCGCCATTGGCTGACCTGCGGGATCGGCTACAGGGGCGAGCGCTGGTCGTGGGATCTTGCTTACCAGTATGCGTTTTCAAACCGGACTGTGACGGATGCCTTGGATCCCGCTGTCAACGGGGAATACAAGTCACGTTTCCACTCGCTGAGCTTCACGGCGAGGTTTGAGTTTTAGGGATTCACAGGGCACGCGGCTGCCAATAAGGCGGGGTTTGGGTGGTGATGCGGTATTTTTTTCAATGTGGAAGGCTTGGAGTTCTGGTTCCCGTTTTTTCTCTGCGGAGGGACGGGGATCTTGGTATTGGAGATGTCCGCGCACTGCGCGAGATGGTGGACTGGGCGGCGGAGCACCGGGTGGGTTTCCTGCAGTTGCTGCCGATCAATGAAACGGGTGGTGACAACAGCCCATACAATGCCATCAGCTCTGTGGCGCTTGATCCCGTGTTGATCGATCTGGAGGCAATCCCGGAGATCACCCGTGCGGACATTGCGGACGCGGACGCGGAGTTCGGCCTAGACTCTGTGACGGAAGATCTGGTGGATTACGAGGCCACCGGAAAGGCCAAGTGGAAACTGCTTGAGGTTGGGTTTGATCGCTTCCTCAAGGCGGGTGCGAAGTCGCCGGACTTTGACGCTTTCCGCAAGGCTGAGGCAGACTGGCTGGTGCCCTACTGCAAATACCGCTGGTTGATGCAGTTGGCTGGTTCCGAGGCATGGGAACTGTGGCCGGAGGAATACAATACGCCGGAAAAAGCGGACGCATGGCTGGCCTCACGCCCGGAGGCTGAGGTGGAGCGCAACTTGACATTTTTCGCATGGATTCAGTGGCACGCCTTCTCCCAGTGGCGCGAGCTGCGCCGTTATGCCCAGGAGCACGATGTCAAGCTGATGGGGGACATCCCGATCGGCATTTCCTACTGTAGTGCGGATGTGTTTTTTGAGCCGAAGTGGTTTGACCTGAGCCTTTCCGGAGGGTCGCCGCCGGAGACGGTGTTTAAGGATGACGCCTTTGCCTGCCAGTGGGGGCAGAACTGGGGTATCCCGATCTACCGGTGGGATGTTCTGGCAGAGCACGACTATTCATGGTGGCGCCGCCGCATCGACAAACTGACGGATGTGTTCCACATTTTCCGTATCGACCACATCCTCGGCTTTTACCGTATTTTCAGCTTCCCGTGGCGTCCCCAGCGCAATGCTGAGTTTGTTGGGCTTTCCGAGGAAGAGGCGAGAAAAATCACAGGCGGACCACTGCCGGGGTTCCATCCGCGTCCTGATGACACGGAGGAAAACAAGGCGGCAAACCTCGCCGATGGCGACCGCTACCTGAAGGTTGTCCAGGAGGCTGCGGGCGACGGCGAGGTAGTCGGAGAAGACCTCGGCTGTGTGCCGGACTATGTGAGGCCGCATTTGGAAAAAATCGGCATTGCTGGCTTCAAGATCTGCCACTGGGAGATCCAGCCCAATGGCAAGGTGGTGCCCGGCAGTGCCTACCCGGAGTGCGCCTTCACGACCTACGCGACCCACGACCACGACTCAATCCCGGCGATGTGGAATGACCTGCTGGGGCAGCTCGACGGTGAGGACGGGGGCAAGGCCATAGCTGGCCTCAAGTTGCTCAGTGACTTTGCGCGGCTGCCGTCAGGCGATTCCCCAGACTGCTACGCGCCTTATGGCTCGACAGTCAAGTGGGCACTCTTTGGTGCCTTGCTGAAGTCCAATGCCAATTATGCGGCACTGATGATTACCGATCTGATCGACAGCACCAAGCGCATCAACATTCCCGGCACTGTGGGAGGTGAGAACTGGCGCTACCGGTTGCCGTGGAAGTTGTCTGAAATGCCCGCCCCGCTGGTGAAAGAGTGTGTCAGGCTCAAGGAGCTTATCCGCGTGTCCAACAGGGGGTAGGAGAAAGAGC
>PDWI01009845.1_pt1 | contig 10856 bp, 8 predicted proteins | sample 1430891 | NCBI WGS metagenome assembly PDWI01 (sample SAMN01162508, study PRJNA174530) | Oral metagenome, whole genome shotgun sequencing project. | biome: Marine environment; feature: Marine mammal; material: Swab sample of the gingival sulcus; isolation source: swab sample of gingival sulcus... | reverse complement strand
ATCATCAACTTTGGATATTTGAAGTTTTGGATTGTGGCATTTTGCACAGTGAGTTAGAACTTTTGCACGAGGTTGATGTACGATCGATTTTACGTAAGTTACTATCTTTTTAAATAGAGCATTTTTCTCTTCGTGGGCATGAGAGTGCCAAGTGGTTTTCCAGTCTTGTACTTGCTCAGGATGGCAACCCGCACAGTTTAATGGGTTGGCAAATTTTTGATTAATGTTGGCACTAGAGATCGAAATAAACACCAAACTTATAAATAATACAACTCTCACACATAACCTTCTTATAAAAAATTTCAATAGTATAGCACAACTTATGTTAAACTATGTTAATTTGCAAAAGATAATATAACAAAAAATACTTAAATTTTATTTAATTATCAACTTGTAGTCAATATCATTTTGAAATTATTATATTTTATGATAATTTAAGTAAAAATATGTTAAGTAGCTTTTAAAAGTCTCACAAATAAAGCATTTATGGTTTTTAAAGCTTTTTTATGGTAATATCGACAAATTTTGATTATTAAAAAACATAGCTTTATGATAAAAAGGATGTCGATGGATTTGTTAAAAAGTTTTAAGGATAACTGCGGTTTTGGAATGCTTGCAAATATAAAAAATATTCCAAGTTATGAAAATACTCAAAATGCAATAACTGCACTTGAACGCATGATGCACAGGGGCGCTGTGGCAGCTGATGGAAAAAGTGGCGACGGTAGCGGACTTTTATGTTCTTTGCCAAAGGAGTTTTTGCAAAAAGAGGCTAAAAAACTTGGGCTTGATCTTCCAAAACAGTTCGCTGTTGCTATGGTTTTTATGCAAAATGATGAACAAAAACAAATCATTGAAGAGACCTGTTTAAGCAATGATCTTAAAGTGATACTTTATCGTGATGTGCCTGTAAATACAGACGCTTTAGGAAAACTTGCACTTGAGACTTTACCAAAAATCATCCAGATTTTCATCACTCCAAACTCACTCATGGCAACTAAAAGATTTGATGCACTTATGTATCTTACAAGGCGAGATATAGAAAAAAAGCTATCAAAGGATGAAGATTTTTACATAGCAAGTTTTTCTGATAAACTTATCTCTTATAAAGGGCTTGTGATGCCAACGCATATAAGGGAGTTTTACCCCGATTTGCAAGATAAAAGTTTTAAAACTTCCTTTGCTCTTTTTCATCAGCGCTTTTCAACAAACACCTTGCCTCAGTGGCGCTTAGCTCAGCCTTTTAGGCGCTTAGCTCACAATGGCGAGATAAACTCCATCTCCGCAAATAGGCTAAATGCTTTCATAAAAAGCGAAGTTGCCAAGAGTGAAGTGTTTTCAGACTCAGAGTTAAAACGCCTACTTCCTATGGTAAGCAAGGGTGGAAGCGATAGCGCTAGTTTGGACAATATGTTTGAGTTTTTAACCTTAAATGGCATGGATTTTTTCAAAGCCATTCGCTCACTTATCCCTGCACCTTGGCAAAATGCACCTCATATGGATTCAGACTTAAGAGCGTATTATGAGTATTCATCATCCATGTTTGAGCCTTGGGATGGTCCTGCTGCTGTTTCTTTTACAGATGGGCGTTATATAGGCTGTGTGCTTGATAGAAACGGTCTTCGCCCTGCAAAATACATCTTAACAAAAGATGATCAGATCCTCATAGCTAGCGAATACGGCGTTGTAGATATAGATGAGGACAATATCAAAGAGCGAGGACGCTTGCAAAGTGGCGAATGTATAGGGATAGATCTAAAATTTGGCAAAATCTTGCGAAATGAAGATATAAACGAATACATCAAAAACTCAAATCCTTATGCAAAATGGCTAAATGACGGACTAAAATACATCCAAGAATACGTAGAAACGCCCTATGATAAAACTAGCGATTATGAGCTTGATGATCTTCTCTATCTGCAACGATATTTTGGTATAACTCAAGAGGTAAAAGAAGCCGTTATCGAGCCTATGTCCAATACTGCAAAAGAAGGTATAGGCTCAATGGGAGATGATACTAGTATCGCAGCTTTTAGCACTTTGAGTCGTCCTTTTAGCCACTTTTTTAAGCAAAAATTTGCCCAAGTTACAAACCCACCCATAGACCCTATACGAGAAAAGGTGGTTATGAGTTTAAATGTCGGCTATGGAAAGGTACAAAACTTTTTAAGCGAAAAGCCACAAAACGCCTGCAGGATAAAATCAGTAAGCCCACTGATGATGCAAGAAAAATACGAAATCTTACGTGATTTTGGCGATGAGAGTAAGCCTTTGTATGACGAAGATTATAAGGCTAAAACTTTTAGCACCTTATTTGAAGACAATCTAAAAGGAAGTTTACAAGATCTTGTATATGACGTTATAGAGGCTGTCAAAAACGAAGGTATAAGCATGATCTATCTTGACGATAGAGGCATGAATGAAAGTTTAAAACCTATGCCTATGCTGATGGTTGTAGGGCGCTTAAATCAAGCCTTGCTAGATGAGGGCATAAGACATAAGGCCACTTTTGTGGCTGTAACAGGCGAGGTTTATGACTCTCACTCTGTTGCTTGTTTGCTTGGCTTTGGAGCAAATGGCATTTATCCGTATCTACTTTATGCTAGCATATACGATTCGTTCGTGCATAGAGAGTTAAGCTCATATGAGTTTAGACAAAAGTTTAAAAACGCAAGACAGGCGCTAAATCTTGGAGTGCTAAAAATCATGTCTAAAATGGGCATTTCAACTGTGGCATCATATAAAAACTCAGCCCTTTTTGACATCATAGGCTTAAGCGAAGAAATAGCTAAAGAGTGCTTTATGAGCTCTCATGTTTTACTTTCTGGTCTTAGTTATGAAGATATAGAAAAAAAGCTTGATCTTGCTCACAAAGAAGCATATAGTATCGACAAAGCTAATAAACTTTTTCCGCTAAATATAGGCGGTTTTTATAAGTATATGAATGATGGCGAATTTCATGATTATCGTCCAAATGTGATTACAAGCATACACAAACTTGCAAAAAGCGGTAGAAAAGAGGATTTTGATGAGTTTAAATCTTTGATCGATAAGCGTGGACTTCGCATGATACGAGACTTTTTGGAGCTTAAAAGTGACAAAGAAAGCATCGATATAAGTGAGGTTGAAAGTAAAGAAGAGATATTTAAGCGCTTTAACTCAGCTGCTATGAGTTTAGGCTCTATCTCTCCTGAGGCGCATGAGACTATGGCTGAGGCTATGAATCAAATAGGCGCTATGAGTAACTCAGGTGAGGGCGGAGAGAGTCCAGCGAGGCTAAAAAGCTCTAAAAATTCTAAGATTAAACAAGTAGCCTCTGGTCGTTTTGGCGTTACGCCTGAATATCTAGCAAGCGCTGAGGAAATTCAAATCAAAGTAGCACAAGGCGCAAAACCAGGCGAGGGTGGACAGTTGCCTGGTCACAAAGTAACACCTTTGATAGCCTCGCTTCGATATACAAGTCCTGGGGTTACGCTGATTTCGCCTCCTCCTCATCATGATATTTATTCCATCGAAGATCTAGCTCAGCTTATATATGATCTAAAGCAAATCAACCCACGAGCTACCATAGCAGTTAAGCTTGTCTCAACCGCTGGAGTTGGCACGATCGCAGCTGGAGTTGCAAAGGCTTATGCTGATAAGATAGTCATCTCAGGAGGCGATGGAGGAACGGGCGCGGCTCCGCTTACTTCTATAAAATTTGCAGGAAACCCTTGGGAGATAGGCTTAAGCGAGGCTCATAATGCTTTAAAAGTAAACGGCCTAAGAGAGTTTGTGCATCTTCAAACCGATGGGGGCCTAAAAACTGGTCTTGATGTGGTAAAGGCCGCTCTTTTAGGCGCTGAGAGCTTTGCTTTTGGAACTTTGGCTTTAAGCATACTTGGTTGTAAGGTTTTAAGGATATGTCATCTAAACAGATGTAGTGTTGGGGTGGCTACTCAGGATGAAAAACTACGTGAGCATTACGTGGGTGATGTTGAAAAACTTGTAAATTATTTTCACTTGTTAGCTGAAGATATTCGTGAGATTTTAGCCTTTTTAGGCTATAAAAGTTTAGATGAGATCATAGGGCGCAATGATTTGTTAAAAGTAGTTGATGATGAATTTGCTAAGAAGTTTGACTTTTCTTCTATTTTGCGAGTGATTGAGGGTGCAAATACTTGCACTAAGCCAAACCCGCCTTATGATAAAAACGAATACGAGCATGAGATACTGAAAAAAGTCTATAAGGTTATACAAAACCCACAAGAGAGTATAAGTTTGGATGAGAATATCTGTAATACTAACCGCTCTTTTGGCACTCTTATAAGTGGCGAGATAGCAAAATATTACGGAAACGCTGGATTAGAAGAAGATAGTATAAAGTTTAACTTAACAGGCACAGCTGGGCAGAGTTTGGGCGCTTTTTTGATAAATGGCATTAGCATAAAACTTCGTGGTAGTGCAAATGACTACTTAGGTAAGGGCATGAATGGCGGAAAGATCATCATAGCGCCAAAGATTCAAGGCGAGCAGTTTTCATGCGCAGGAAACACTTGTCTTTACGGAGCAACTGGGGGCGAGCTTTATGTAGCTGGGTCAGCTGGAGAGAGATTTTCTGTGCGAAACTCAGGCGCAACTGCTGTGGTTGAGGGTGTTGGTGATCACGCATGTGAGTACATGACGGGCGGAGTTGTGGCAGTTTTAGGTCAAACTGGGCTTAACTTTGGCGCTGGTATGACAGGCGGACTTGCTTTTGTGCTTGATGAGAGTAAAGATTTTATCGATAAACTAAACCAAGAGCTTGTTGTGGCAACAAGGATAGATGTGGATTATATGGATGAGGCTAGACTTATGATAAAAAAACTTTTAAGGGTGCATTATGAGCAAACTGGTAGTCAAAAAGCTAAGCAGATACTAGAAAATTTTAGGCACTATGTGAGAGATTTTTGGCTGATACGACCAAAAGACATGATAAATGTACCACTAAACCCTGAAGATGGAGATTAAGATGCAAGATTTTATACATATAAATAGACTTGAACCCCAAGCAAGAGAGGCGAGCGAGAGGGTAAAAGATTTTAAAGAGATTTACTCGCTTTTGCCAAAAAAAGATGTGCCACAGCAAGCTGGACGCTGTATCCAGTGCGGGGATCCTTTTTGTCATGATAAATGCCCACTTCATAACTATATACCTTTTTGGTTAAGATCCATGAAACACAGCGATGGAATGCTAGCTTTTAATCTTTCAAACGAAACAAATCCATTTCCTGAGATAACAGGACGAATATGCCCACAAGATAGGCTTTGTGAGGGTGCTTGTACACTTAACGATGGACACGGAGCCATAAGCATAGGGGCTATTGAGACTTACATAAGTGAGAACGGCTTTAAAAAAGGCTATAAGCCAAGATTTCCTGGTATAACAAGTGATAAAAAAGTTGCTCTCATCGGCTCAGGTCCTGCGTCGATCTCAACTGCAACATATCTTTTAAGAGCTGGGATAAAAGTTGATATGTACGAAAAAAGCGCTCGTGGAGGTGGACTTTTAACCTATGGCATACCAAACTTTAAGATAGAAAAATCTGTTGTTTTTAGGCGACTTGAGTGGCTAAAAGAAGCTGGTATGGAGCTAAAAACAAATGTACAAATCGGCAAAGACATAGCCTTTGAAGAGCTTATTAACTCTTATGATGCTGTATTTTTAGGCATAGGCGCAGAGGGGGTTAGAAAGCTAAATATCCCAAATGAGAATGCTAAAGGCGTTTTTAGCGCTATTAGCTTTTTAAAAGCCATGCAAAATAAGGTCTTTGAAGAGCAATTCGATGGAAAATATGACGTAAAAGGCAAAAATGTTCTTGTTATCGGCGGTGGAGATACGGCGATGGATTGTTTGAGAACTTCTTTAAGAGAGGGCGCAAAAAGTGTAAAATGCCTTTATAGGCGCGATAAAGCTAGTATGCCTGGGAGTAAGAAAGAGTTTAAAAATGCCTACGAAGAGGGAGCGGAATTTGTGTATAATGTATCTCCAAAAAGCGTGATAGTAAATGCAAATGATGAGACTATCGGACTTATGATGGAAAAAACCTTACTAAGTATCGATGAAAACGGTAAGCAAAGTTTGCAAACTATCAAACAAAGTGAGTTTAAGATAGACGCTGATGTGATTATCTATTCACTTGGCTTTAGCCCTATAAAGCATAGCTTTTTACTTGAAAATGGCGTAGAGCTTGATAAGAGTGGGCGCATTTTAGTGGATGAGAATTACGAGACAACAAAAAGTGGAGTTTTTGCTGGTGGGGATTGTCAACGAGGCTCACATCTTGTCGTAACCGCCGCAGCCGATGGAAAAAAAGCCGCAGAGCATATAAGGAAATATTTGGAAAATGGATGATTTTATAAAAAGCTGTTTACAAGCTGCAATAGAGATAGATAGCTTACTAGCTCAAAGCTCACATGAGAGTTTAGCAAAGAGCTTAAAACGTGGCTATGGTGGGGATATGAGCCACGAAGTTGATCTTAAAGCTGAGCAGATTTTTTATAAACACTTGCATCAATATGGGCAGATTTTTTCAGAAGAGAGTGGAAATTTAGGTGAAAATGCAAAGCATCGCATCGTTATAGATCCAATAGACGGAAGTGATAACTTTTTATCTCAGATTCCTTATTTTGGCTCTTCGGTTGCTTTGATGGAAGAGGGCAAATGTTTACAAACTTTTGTGTGCAATTATGCTAGTAAAGAGGTGTTTTTCAAAAGTGACGCAAAGGCTAAAAAAACATTTTTATATGAAGATAGCATCCAAGAGCTAAGAGTCAACCCATATAGCTCTTGTGGTATTTTTGAAAGCGTTTATAAAAGTGAAACTTATGTTAGCAGGTTGAAAAAAGAAAAGATCAAATACCGTTCTCCTGGAGCGATAGCTCTATCTTTAGCTTATGCCTCAAATGTGGATTTTGTTTTATACGAAGGAGGGGTTAGGGAGTTTGACATACTTGCTGGTTGGGAACTTTGCGAGGGATTATACAAAAAAATGACAGATAATTACCTTTTTGTAAGCAAAGATAAGCAAATTTTTGATACAATAGTTCAAAAAGTATTGAAAGAAGAAAGCAGATGAGTTTTTTAAGTATATTTTCAAAGCAGCCAAAAGAGCAGTCAAAGCCTAATGAAGCCCCTGCGCACTGGGTTAAGTGTCAGCAGTGTCAGTCTTTGATGTATTTTAAAGAGGTGGAGTTTTTGCACCAAGTTTGCCCTAAGTGTGATTTTCACATGAGGATAAATGCTACTCAGAGGATAGAGCTACTTTGCGATGAGGGGAGCTTTGTTGAGCTTGATGCAAACCTAAAAGCTACTGATCCGTTAAAATTTGTTGATAAAAAATCCTACAAAAAACGTCTTATAGAGGCAAATGCAAAAACAGGTAAAAACTCTTCTTTGATAAGTGGAGAGGGCAAGATAGAAGGCATAGACGTGCAACTTGTTTGTTTTGACTTTGCTTTTATGGGAGGCTCTTTAGGCTCAGTTGAGGGCGAGAGGATAGTTAGGGCTGCACATAGGGCGCTAAATAAGCATCAGCCTCTTATTATAGCAAGTGCAAGTGGGGGAGCGAGGATGCAAGAGAGCACTTACTCGCTTTTACAGATGTCAAAAACTTCGGCTGCTATTAAGCGCTTAAGTGATGCGAAAATTCCTTACATATCCATCTTGACCGATCCAACCATGGGCGGAGTTTCAGCCTCCTTTGCCTCTTTAGGAGATATCATCATGGCCGAACCTGGAGCCTTGATAGGTTTTGCGGGCGCTAGGGTTATAAAGCAAACCATAGGAGCTGATCTGCCTGAGGGTTTTCAAAGGGCTGAGTTTTTACTCGAACACGGACTTATAGATATGATAGTAAAACGAAATGATATGAAAAAAACCATAGCTGATATACTTGGGTATTTTAACATCAAAAGCGATGTGGCTTTGATAAGTGCAAACGAAGAGTTCGAGGCAAAGCCAACTGATGAAAGTGCGGAAAATTTTGAGTTAAAGTTAAAGCAGTAATGAAAATAAAAGTATATTCGGTTGAGAAAAATCAAGACAAACATGTAAAAGCTTTGATAAACGAATATATAAAAATGAGTTCACGCTACGCAAGCCTAAGCGATGAGGTGCTTTTCAACAAACATATAGCAAAAGCTCAAAGTATAGGCGAAAATGAGGCTAAGCGCTCATATACAGAGGCTTTTTTACCTCTTTTCGATGGATACAATATAGCCTTAGATGCTAGAGGAGCTAGCTTAAGTAGCGAAGAATTTGCAAAAATTTTAAAAAATAACTCAAAAATCAATTTTTTTATAGGTGGCGCGTATGGGCTTGAAAAGGCTTTTTTGGACAAATCTAACGCAATTATAAGCTTAAGTACATTAATATACGCTCACAAAATTGCAAAAATTGTATTATTTGAGCAAATTTATCGAGGACTTAGCATAGCTAATTCTCATCCATATCACAAATAAAGGAAACAAATGCGTCAAAGCGACTTGGATTTTTTTAAACAAATCTTGCTAGAAAGAAAGCAACAAATAATAAAAAACATCGATGATGCAAACAAAGAAATGGAAAATCTCACTCACAGTGAGGCAAATGACGAGTGCGATCATGCGACTATAACCATAGACAAAAACATAGATCAGGCTATCACGGCTCAACAAACCAAAGAGCTCGCAGGTATTGAATACGCCATAGGAAAGATAGAAACTAACTCTTATGGTGTGTGCGAAATGTGCGAAGATGACATAAGTATACCAAGGCTTAAGGTTAAGCCTCATGCGAGGTATTGCATAGTTTGTAGAGAGATAGTCGAGAAATCTTCAAATCAATAAGGATATAAAATGGGAATGAAACGTTATGTATTTTTTACCGTTGTTTTAGTGGTGCTTTTTGCTATCTATCTAACTTATCAGTTTCAAGAAAGCATGCACACTTTGGTATTTTTTGGCATCAATGTAACCTTGCCTATCGCTTTGTGGGTTATACTGCCAATGCTCGCTGTTAGTTTCTTTTCCATTTTGCACTTAGCTTTTTATGGTTTTAAAAACTTTTTAAGCTCAAAAGCCATAGCTAAAGACAAGTTAGCCTTTTCAAAGATAGCTAAGTCGGCTCTTTTAAAACAAGAGTTCGAAGGTAAGTATAAGACTGATCTTTTTGCCTTGCCAGAAAAAATGCTAAGCTTGCTTTCAAAACCAAGCGAGGGCGAGAGTTTAGAAGATGAAGAACTAAAAAACATCTGCTCTATCCTTGTAGAGTTAGAAAATGGCGAAGTTGTAAACCTAAAGCCATATAAGCTTAGCAAAGATAATCCTCTTGTTATCAAAAACGCTTTTAATCAACTCAAAAAAGACCCAAAAAGTGCTAGTGAAGTTATAAAAACTTGCTCAAATATGGAAAGCGAACTTGGAAAAGCTGCCTTTGATGCTTTAGTTCAAAACGCCTCTTATACGGAGATAAAAAGGCACAATATCCCTTTAAATGCAGATCAAGCCATCACTTTGCTTAAGCGCCATATTGAACAAGACGATACTTTATTTATGGCTGATAAAGATATAGAAGAGCTTTTAAGTTCAAGCGAGTTAAGCGAAAGTGAATACGTCCAAAGTGCAAAAGTGCTTAAGAAAAAACTCAATCCTGAATTTTTAGTAAGCATTTATGAAAAGATTTACAACGAGCACTCTCAGGCTGTAAAAGCTTATGTTTACGTTCTTTTCGAACTTCAAATGCTAGATAAGGCAAGGGAAGTTTTAGCTAACATGGACGAAGAAGACGCGCAAGCTTTTAACTCTTACCTTTTCTTAAGAGACAATGGGCGAAAAACAGATATAGCTTATTTTATCTGATGATAGATTTTTCATCCAATCCTTTAGCCCTAGCCCCACTTGCAGGCTATACGGATCTACCTTTTAGGAAGGTTGTTAAAAAGTTTGGCGCAGATCTGACTTTTTCTGAGATGCTAAGCTCAAACGCTCTTGTTTACAAAAGCAAAAAAACTCTTAAAATGCTTGAAAAGTTCGATGGAGAAAGTCCTTATATCGTGCAAATCGCAGGAAGTGATGAAGATGTTGTAAGAAAGGCAGTTTTACTCTTAAACGATATCGATGGAATCGACGGGATAGATCTAAACTGTGGTTGTCCTGTGCCAAAGGTTGTTAGCCAGTGTTCAGGCTCAGCTTTGCTTAAAGATCTTGATAAACTAAAGCGTCTGCTAGAAATCATAAAAAAACATTCAAACAAACGCTACACTAGTGTAAAAGTTAGGCTTGGATATGAAGAAAAGATCCCGCGTCAGATAGCTCGTGCTTGCGAGGATGCTGGGGTTGATTTTATGAGTATGCACGGACGCACTAGGGCTGATAAATACAAAAAAGTTATAGACTACGATGCTATCAAACAAGCTTGCGAGGAAGTAAGCATACCTCTTTTTGCAAATGGAGATATAGCTAGCTTAGAAGTAGCTCGTCATGTAAAAGAGCATACAAAGGCTGATGGACTGATGATAGGACGTGGCGCTATAGGTAATCCTTGGATATTTTATCAGATAAAAAATAACGATGAGATACCTTCGAGTGAGCTTAAAAAACAAATCATCCTAGAGCATTTTGATGCCATGATAGACTTTTACGGCAATCATGGGCTTAATATCTTTAGAAAACATCTACACACTTACTCAAAATCACACGCTGAGGCTAGTAAGTTTCGTGATGAGATAAACCGCTTAGAAGATGTGGAACGCGCAAGAGTGATGGTGGATGAATTTTTTAGCATTTAAAAAATGTTGAAGATTTTATAGTATGATTTGTTTAAAAAAAGGATAACCCATGATAAACGTTTTAATGAT
>PDWI01009844.1_pt1 | contig 10856 bp, 7 predicted proteins | sample 1430891 | NCBI WGS metagenome assembly PDWI01 (sample SAMN01162508, study PRJNA174530) | Oral metagenome, whole genome shotgun sequencing project. | biome: Marine environment; feature: Marine mammal; material: Swab sample of the gingival sulcus; isolation source: swab sample of gingival sulcus... | reverse complement strand
CTTACTCAGTTTTGTAATATAAAAAACGGAGTAGATTTAATACCTACCCCGTCACAATTTGTTACTTTATTCTTTACCAACACTATTTGACAAAGAACCTTATTTCTTTGATTGCTTTGTAAAGATCCTTCGACTTCGCATAACGGCTACGCTCAGGATGACATTATCTGTCATTTCGACCGAGCGAAGCGAGTGGAGAAATCTATGGTACGGCAGACTAGATTATCGACAATCCGCCGTCAGTATAGATACACTGTCCTGTTGTATAACTAGACATCTCTGATGCCAAGTACAATATAGTTCCATTTAATTCGTTTTCTCTCCCCGGTCTGTGTAAAGGAGTGATTGTATTGTAATTGTTCAAAAATTCTTGTGAAGCGAAAAGTGTTTTTCTAGTCATTTCACTTTCAAATAAAGATGGAGCAATTGCGTTAATTGTTATGTTATGCACTCCATAAGACGCTGCCATACCCCTTGTTAGTCCTATAACAGCTGACTTTGAGGCATTATAAGAATGTCTTATAAACATAGAACTTTTGTCGGCGATAAGCCCATTTATAGAACCAATATTTATTACTTTTCCGTATTTTTGTTCTATCATGTGAGGAATTACGTACTTGCTTACTAGGAAAATTCCCTTGACATTTATGTCCATCGACTTGTTCCAGTCCTCAAGACTTAATTCATGGACTCCGCCTCTTACCGCAATACCTGCTGCATTTAATAAAATATCTATTCTGCCAAATTCCTTAATTGCTGTTTCAATAGAAGTCTTAACTTGATCCTCATCCACTACATCACAAGAAATTGCTAACGCTTTTCTGCCTATAGACTCAATTTCTTTCTTTGTTTCCTCTAGTCTTTCTTTTCTCCTCGCTAATAGAACTACATCAGCGCCTTCATTTGCCATTGCAATGGCTGCACTTTTTCCTAATCCCGATGATGCTCCAGTAACAACTGCAATTTTATTTTCTAATAACATAATTCAAATCCTTCCTATATACACTATTTTGTACTACAAAACGATAGTTAAAGCTATCGTTTATAAAGGATACTATGCCTTTACAATTATGCTATACCCATTTTATTAATTATTTGAAACAAAGTTTATTTATTAACAGTTAAATTAAATTTTTGACGATTTCTTTCGTGATTTTCATACAAAGATTACTGCTTTCTTTAAAGACGTTTTTGTACTCATCGCCTTCACCCTCTAAACTATCTGAAACAGTCTTTATCATAAGGCAAGGAATGTTTGCCCTATTGGCAATAAGAATAATTCCAGCCCCTTCCATATCGCATATATCAGCTTTGAAGTCTTGACCCAGTTTCAATTTTTCTGATGGATTGCCTATGAACTTATCGCCTGATGCAAGGGTTAATAGTTGTAAGTCTGGTTTCACTTTTAGAGCTGCTTCAATTAGTTTTTTATCGGTTTCCATATATATGCTATCATAACCTATATGGTATCCAACCTCACAATTATCAACTTCTGAAGTGTCAAAATCATAGTGAACAACCTTATCAACTAAACAAGAATGTAAGGTACCTATACCATCTCTTAATGCCCCGACTACGCCATAGTTTATTATTACATCTACTTTATACTCATTGATTAGTAGCATTGTGGCAGCAGCAGCATAGGTTTGTCCAGCTTCTGAGTGTATAGCGATTATTTCAAGGTCTCCGTCTTTTACTTTATAAAGGTCAAACCCAAAAATGTTTTCTTTTGTATATTTTTCGTTGTATTCGTTTATAAAGGCTTTGATTTCTACCGCTATTAACATTCCTATTTTCATTGTAATCCTCCATTATCAAGGGCGGTCATTTCCATCGAAGGTTTTAGCCTTAGTGGAGATGGTTTGCTCTCTTGAACAGTCTTATCCTGAACAGTCTTATCCAAATTTTTCTTTGCAGTTGTTAGCATTAGTTTTATCCTATTTATTTGGTTTACCTCACTAGCTCCTGGGTCATAGTCAATCGCAACAATATTAGCCTCGGGATACATGCTCTTGATTTTCTTAATTGCGCCCCTGCCTGTAATATGGTTTGGTAGGCAGGCAAATGGTTGAACGCAAACTATGTTGTTTACACCATTTTCTATCAAATTAATCATCTCTGCCGTAAGTAGCCACCCTTCGCCAGCCTGATTGCCTAGGGAAACTACCCCATCTACAAGTCCTGCAATTTCCTCGATATTCTCTAAATTAGAAAACCGTTTGCTATCTTTTAGTGATTCTTTTACTGGTTTTCTATATTTTTCCATGATTTTTATTGCCATATTTGATGTCATCTTGTCCTTAAAACTACGTCCCAAATTGCTATGTTCAAACTCAAGATTATATAGACAATATAGCATAAAATTCGTCAAGTCTGGTATGATAACCTCTGCACCCTCTTTTTCAAGTTCTTCCACTAAGTTATTATTGGCTGTAGGGTGGAATTTAACTAGAATTTCGCCTACAATACCAACTCTAGGAATTTTCTTGTGAACCGTTTCTATATTTTCAAAATCTTTTACTATATCAAAAATGTTTTTCTTGAATTCGCTGAAACTTCCATTTCTAACATTATCCTTGCACCTTTCTATCCAGCTCTCATACAAGGCATTAGCAGAACCAGCGACTTTCTCGTACGCCTTTACTTGATATAAAAGTTTTAGGAAGAGGTCGCCGTATACCATCCCCATATTCATTCTATGGGCAGTCTTTAATGTCAATTTAAACCCTGGGTTCTTTTCTAAACCACTTAGGTTAATTGAAATTACAGGGATTTTCTCAAGCCCTGCATCTTTCAGAGCTTTTTTTAAAAATGCGATATAGTTAGTCGCCCTACAAGTTCCCCCTGTTTGAGAAATGATAAGCGAAGTGTTATCTAGGTCATAATCTCCTGTTTTCAAGGCTTTTATCATCTGCCCAACAACAACGATGCTTGGGAAACAAGCGTCGTTATTTACAACCCTCAAGCCTTCGTTAACCGCCTCTTTATCAACAGACGGCAATACTTCCATACGATATCCGTCTTTCATCATAGCATCTTTTAAAAACTGAAAATGTATAGGTGACATCTGCGGACATAGGATAGTATGCGTCTTTTTCATTTCCTTTGTAAAAATTCTTCTCTCATAATTGAGGTCGTCTCTTGGTGGCATTTTTTCTCTATCTTGTCTTTCCTCGATACTAGCTTTTAGAGAGCGTATCCTAATTCTCACAGCACCTAAATTAGAACCTTCATCAATTTTTATCAAAGTGTATAATTTATGATTTTTTTCCAATATTTCCGATACTTGGTCGGTAGTTACAGCATCTAATCCGCAACCAAAGGACGTAATCTGAATTAAGTCTAGGTTGTCTGATTTTGCAACAAATCTAGCTGCCCTATATAGCCTAGAATGATATGTCCATTGGTCAACCACCCTAAGTGGCTCGCTCATATCTCCTAGGTGGGAAATGCTATCTTCTGTCAGCACTGCAAAGCCTTCTTCCTTTATAATTGCAGTCATTCCGTGATTTATTTCTGGGTCAATATGATAAGGTCTGCCACATAGTACAATGCCTTTTTTATTTTCTTTTTTCAGTATTTCAAGTGTTTCTTCGCCTTTTTTTCTAATATCGTTTTTGAAATTATAGAGTTCGTCATAACCTTTTTTAACTGCTGCCTTAATTTCTTTTAGGCTTACCTGCCAATTTTCTAAACTTTCAAACAAGGCTTTTTCTACACTTTTTTTACTATTTAAACTCATAAATGGGTTGGCATATTTAATGCCCTCAACTTCCTCCATATTGTTTTTTATTACTTCAGAATAGGAAGCTACGACTGGGCAGTTAAAGTGATTACCCACATCTTTGTGTTCTTTAATCTCATAATTTATAGACGGATAGAATACAAATTTCACACCGCTGTCAATTAGGTGTTTTACATGCCCGTGGACTATTTTTGCTGGATAGCATGCCGCCTCAGACGGAATTGACTCTATACCAAGATTGTATATATTCTTGCTAGATTTTGGCGATAGTACAACTCTAAATCCTAATTCGGTAAATATTGTATGCCAGAAAGGATAGTTTTCGTAGATATTTAAAACCCTAGGAATACCAACTTCACCTCGTTTTGCCTCGTCCTTACTCAAAGACTTATATTTGAAAACCCTCTTATACTTGTAGTCGAATAAATCAATCTGTTTTTCTGAACGTTTTTCTACGCCAGCCCCTCTTTCACACCTATTTCCAGATACAAATTCTGTCTCATCGCCAAATTTACTTACCGTAAGCAGGCAATTATTCGCACACAGACCGCAGTGACGAAAACTTTTTTCTTGGGTAAAAGACTCTAGTTTTGTAGGTTTTAAAAGCTTACTTTGCTCGCAGTCATTAGACCTTTCCTTTGCGATTAAGGCTGCGCCAAAAGCACCCATAATGCCTGCTATATCTGGTCTTATAACTTCAAGTCCTGTTTCTAGTTCAAATGCACGCAGTACAGCCTTATTATAAAAAGTTCCGCCTTGGACAACTATGTGTTTGCCTAGACTTTCAGCATTTTTTAACTTTATTACCTTATAGAGTGCATTCTTGATTATACTATAGGAAAGTCCAGCGGAAATATCGCCCAAACTTGCTCCCTCTTTTTGGGATTGTTTAACCATAGAATTCATAAAAACAGTACATCTACTGCCTAAGTCAATCGGTTTTTTAGCCAAAAGTGCCTCATTTGCAAAGTCCTTGACTGGCATATTTAGAGAATTGGCAAAACTTTCCAAAAAGCTACCACAACCCGAAGAACAGGCTTCATTTAAAAGGATGTTATCAACTACAGAATTATTGATTTTAATAGCCTTCATATCTTGACCACCTATATCAATTATAAAATCAACATTAGGTTCAAAATGTTTAGCCGCCTTGTAGTGGGCTATCGTTTCAACCTCTCCAATATCTATGTTTAATGCGGCTTGGATAAGTTTTTCCCCATAGCCTGTAATCGCTGATTTTGCTATATAGGCTGTGTCTGGGAGTTCTTTGTACATATTTTTTAACATAGATATGCAGAGGTCTAGTGGTTCGCCCTCATTACTATTGTAAAAACTATAAACCAACTCTCCTGACTCATTGATAAGAGCCATTTTAGATGTGGTAGAGCCTGCATCAATTCCTAGGTATAATGCCCCTGTCTGTTCCTTGAGTTCAGCCCTTTTAATCTTGTGACTATCGTGTCTTGACTCAAATTTATCCAAGTCCTCTTGGCTTTCAAATAATGCTGGCATAACATTTGATAGTTTTATCATAGTGCTAGATGTTTTATCTAACTTAGAAATGAGAGCACTTACAGTTTTTGTCTCGCCTTTATTTTCCCCTGCAATATAAGCCGCTCCTATTGCAACAAAATACTGCGGATTATCTGGGAATATAACATTTTCATCAGATAAATTTAGAGTAGCTATAAAACGCTCCCTCAAAGACGATAGGAAATAAAGGGGACCGCCCAAAAAAGCAACCTTGCCCCTGATTGGTTTTCCACAAGCAAGACCGCTGATTGTTTGATTTACAACAGCTTGAAAGATTGATGCTGCGATGTCTTCTTTTAATGCGCCCTCATTTACTAATATCTGAATATCGGTTTTTGCAAACACCCCACAACGAGACGCAATTGGATAAATAATTTTATGCCTTGAAGCAAGTTCATTTAATCCTGTCGCATCAGTTTTCATAAGGCTAGCCATCTGGTCGATAAATGCCCCTGTACCACCAGCACAAGTTCCATTCATTCTTTGTTCAAGGCTTGTTTCAAAGTATGTTATCTTGGCATCCTCTCCGCCAAGTTCAATAGCTACGTCTGTTTCTGGGATAAGTTCCTCTACCGTTTTTGTGCAGGCAATTACCTCCTGAACAAAGTTTATACCTAGCTCCTTGTATATCGATAGACCTCCTGAGCCAGTAATCGAAATATAAAACGGTTGTTCTCCCAGAACTTTTTCGCTTTCAATTAGTAGTTCTCTAACGGTAGTTCTAACATCAGAAAAATGCCTGCGATAATCTTTGAGTATAAAATTATTATTCTCGTCCATCGCGACTATTTTAACCGTTGTCGAACCAACATCTATACCAATCCTCAATGTAGAATTTATCATTTATATTACCCTTTATGTTTCTGCTATTTCTATCTTTTGACTAGGCTATTATATCACATTTATAGATAAAATCCAGTCGTTGATTAATTTAGATAGTATTTTTTGACAAAAACTTAACTTTTAAAGACATTTCCTAGGTGATGGCTATTTCTATTATTCTACGCATAACAAGAATAAGGCATAATAACATCCATATAAAGTAAAAAAAACTTTTGTGAAATCTGCATTTTACATAATAAATTCCCGACAAAAACGTAAAAAACAAAATGTATATTGAACTTGTCGCATAGCCTTTTGATGAATTAATGAAAAAATAAACACAGCAAATTATAAAGAAAAATATATGTGCTTGTTTTGTGTATTTTAATTTTGAAGTAGCATTTTCTTCGGCTAATTCTTCATTGTATTTATCTATCAATTCGACCTCTAACTTATCATAAGACTCGCAAACTGTGTTCTTATCTGGGATAGTTGCTATTTTAAAGTTGCCCTCATAATCAAAAAACTTAGAAAAAATCTTTCTCGTCCACTTTTGTATAATATGAAACTCCAAAGACTCTTCCTCATTTACAAAAACTTTTATATATTTAATCCTTGGATACAGCCATTTTTCATTGGCAATTTTTCCGTACACATTTACGTTATGTTCGATTTCATCGACGAAAAAGGCTTCTCCAGTATACAAATAAGAAGCTGTTGCAATAAAATAATCAATTTCGCCATCAAGAAGTTGTTTTCTTTTTTCGATGAACAAATCCTGTGCTCTATATTCGCTGTCATATAGTTCGTTTATGTCATCGTTTTCAAGGCTTTGTTTAGCGTGTAACTCTATGTTGACTATAAAATTCTCGTCATCCTCATCGTGCACACTATAAAAGACGTAATCTATTTTTTCGCTTTCCATTATTTCCATATCATAGTAATAATACCAATAATTTTCAGACTCTATTTCAATATATTTCATAAATTAACCTTATTTTTGTAGTGTATTTACTGCGTAGCCAATAATAAGACTATTATATACTAAGTACTAAGCTGAATAAAGATATAGCAATTCATAAATTTTTGTTTTTTCGTGTTCAAAAAAAATGCAACAAATTAAAATGATTAATTGTCGCATTTTTAAATGGTATATTTTATAAAGCCCATTATTAATTTTATGGTTTTTGGATGTTAAATAGTAAGGCAGGATTTATATACTCGCCCTTGTATTTTGCAATAATATTTAAGTGCGAACCAGTAGCACGACCAGTAGCCCCAACTTTGGCTATAATATCCCCAGCTTTTACGTATTCCCCATTTTCAACTAAAATCTCGCTACAATGTCTATATTCTGTATTAAAATCATCAGAATGTTCAATTATGACATAATTCCCTAAATAACTATTATAGTCTGGTTTTATAACTGTTCCATCAGCCATTGCATAAATGTTAGTTCCCGTGTCGGAAACTAAACAAACACGGAAAAATTCAACGCTACTATTGTATTCAGAACAAATAATAAGTTCATCCAAGGGGTTTGCAAGAGCAAAATTTTCCTTTATTTCTTCAATATAGTCTAAATTTGTATTATCTTCATTTTTTCCTTCATTAAGTAAATAACTTGTTTTTTCATTATTTTTATTAGGAGCTGAACCCAAAATTTCATTGTCAAATCTTATAGCAGTCGTCCAATTTTGACCGTATTGAAAATTGTCATTAGTTAGAACAAAGATAAAACCATCATTATACTTTATAGGTTTTTCCAGTTCTTTGTAATCATATTCACTCAAATCAATAATTATAGTTTTTTTCTCTCCGCCTTTTATGAGTGGCATATCTACTTGAACACAAGGGATATTATTTTCTCCCTTTTTATTTAAGTACAGTAATTCTTTGTTATCTTTCCAAGACTTAAGAATTCCAGCGGTAAATTGAAGGTCTTTATGCGACTTGTTTTCGACCTCTATGTGAACTATGCCATCCCCCTTATACTTAGTATTAAACGCTAATTCATCTCCTTTAATTCCCGAAAAATAATTGTATGCAAAACCTGAAAAAATAGCAATAAATAGCAGCGATACAATTGCTATAGGCACCTTAAAACTCTTTTTCTTGTTAATATATGGCTTTTTGCATAAGTGATGCACATTATCCAAATCCTTTTTACTATATTTAGCGTTATTTTTGCTGAGTTCCATTTCCATTTGTCTTATTACATCTTGTTTTAAATCCTCTGGAGCTTTGATTTTATCTATATTCATACTTAACCCCTTTCCATTACTTCTTTTAAATTCGTTCTTGCTGAATTTAACCTCGATTTTACAGTACCTTCTGAAATATCAAGTATTTCAGCGATTTCTTTTACTGGGTAATCCTCGTAATAATATAAATAAACTACCGAGCGTTGTTTTTCAGAAAGCGTTTTAATATTCTCTCTCAACTCGTTAATTTCAATAATATTATTTTCTATATGATTATCTCCACCGCTATATGAATTTTCTTGCTTTTTTATATTTTCATCTGAGTCAAAATGAACTCTTTTTTTCCAAAAACATAGGTGTAAGTTTTTTGACTTGTTTATTGTTGTCCTTATAAGCCAGTGTTTTAGATGTTTTTCACTATCTATCTTGTCGAGATTTTTAATTAACGAAATAAAAACCTCTTGGAAAATATCCTCAGCATCCTCTCTATGTTTAGAATGACTAATGGCAATTCTGTAGACCATATCGCCATATTTTTCCACAACATCTTTACATAAAATTCTAATAGTATCACCCCCTAAGACGCTCTCTATTAGTAATACAAAATAAAGTTAAGCTTGGTTCATTATAAATAAAAAAATTTAAGGTTTAATATATTGTGTCAAAATAATTCAAAATCTTCAAGTATAAACTATTACACTCCTTGAAAAACTTTGCTTTTTGTCGTAAACTCATAGGTATAGACAATTTTATTCATATTAAAGAAAGGTAAATTATGAAAAATCAAGAAAGCATTTTGGTAATAGATTTTGGTGGGCAGTACAACCAAACCATTGCTCGTCGAGTTAGAGAATTGGGCGTTTATGCAGAAGTTAAGCCATATAAAATATCAGCTAATGAAGTTAAGGCGATTGCTCCCAAAGGAATAATTTTTACAGGTGGGCCAAACAGCGTTTATGGAGAGTCTGCTTTAAAATTTGACGAGGGAATTTTTGAACTTGGAATTCCAATACTTGGAATATGCTACGGAGCACAACTTATGGCACATTCTTTGGGTGGGAAGGTCGAAACCGCTCCAACCAGTGAGTACGGCAGAACTGAAATGAAAGTTCTTGAAAAATCTGATTTATTCAAGGACGTTCCAGAGACCTCAATAGTGTGGATGAGCCATACTGACTATATAAGCAAGGTTCCTAATGACTTTGTGATAACTGCAAATACCAAAGATTGCCCCGTTGCGTGTATGGAAAATAAAAAGAAAAAAATGTACGCAATTCAAGCCCACCCAGAAGTTATGCACACAGAGTACGGCAGAGAGATTTTGAGAGCCTTTGTAGTAGATGTGTGCGAGACCAATGGGCTTTGGAAAATGGGCAAATTCGTTGAGGAAGAACTTAAGACACTTAAAGAAAAAATCGGAAATGGAAAAGTCTTGCTAGCTCTATCTGGAGGGGTCGACTCGTCAGTTGTTGCTGCGATTTTAAGCAAGGCAATTGGAAAACAACTAACCTGCGTATTTGTAGATCATGGATTGTTAAGAAAAAATGAGGCTGAAGAAGTCGCGTCTGTGTTTGGGGAAGCGGGCGAATTTGATTTAAACTTCATCAAAGTAGATGCTAGACAAAGATTTTATTATAAATTAAGCGGGGTTTCAGACCCAGAGAAAAAACGCAAAATTATAGGCGAAGAATTTATCAGAGTATTTGAGGAAGAGGCAAAAAAAATCGGCGCTGTCGATTTCTTGGCACAGGGAACAATATACCCAGATATAGTTGAGTCAGGACTTGGCGACTCCGCTGTAATCAAGTCGCACCATAATGTTGGTGGACTTCCTGATTTTGTGGACTTCAAAGAAATCATTGAGCCACTAAGAATGTTATTCAAAGACGAAGTCCGCAAAGTAGGGCTAGAACTTGGATTGCCAGATGAACTCGTATTTAGACAACCGTTCCCAGGACCGGGGCTAGCAATCAGAATAATAGGCGAGGTGACAGAAGAAAAAGTCAAAATCGTCCAAGAAGCAGACTACATATACAGAGAAGAACTAAAAAAAGCAGGTGTAACTGACGAACTAGGGCAGTATTTCGCCGCATTAACAAATATGCGCTCAGTAGGCGTAATGGGCGACTTCAGAACCTACGACTATGCAATCGCTTTGCGTGCAGTTAAAACTTCAGACTTTATGACCGCCGAATCTGCCAAACTTCCATGGGACGTGCTAGAACTAATAACCGGCAGAATAATAAATGAAGTCAAAGGCGTCAACCGCGTAATGTATGATATGACATCCAAACCACCAGGGACTATAGAGTTTGAATAGCTAAGTGATTTTCTGAAACACTGATAAACACTGAACATTCTAGTGTTTCGGGTGGCGAGATGAAGTGTTTTTGAAGTAGTTTTTTATAAGAAAAAAAGAGGAAAGCCACTTTTAAGTAGAAATAAATGAGCTGGTCTACAGTAATCAAACATATGTTACACTTTTGGTGTAAAAAGTTATCCTTAGTTTGTGTAATAAGCCTGATGATTTTGAATTAAAGTTTTGTCAAGGG
>PDWI01009842.1_pt1 | contig 10857 bp, 2 predicted proteins | sample 1430891 | NCBI WGS metagenome assembly PDWI01 (sample SAMN01162508, study PRJNA174530) | Oral metagenome, whole genome shotgun sequencing project. | biome: Marine environment; feature: Marine mammal; material: Swab sample of the gingival sulcus; isolation source: swab sample of gingival sulcus... | reverse complement strand
CAAATATCTTTAACCCAAACAGGAGATAAAAATATAACACCTTTATTTTTATTCCGACAAAAACAAAATCAAAAAGGTACTATAGAACTTATAAAAAGATTTAAGTTAAATGCCAATTCAAATGCTCTAAACTCTGCATATAATGGAGTTTTAGTTGCTGATGGTAATATTATCCATACTCTAATTTCAAGTACAGATAATAAATACTATATAAAAAGAGTTTATAGAGGTTATTTAGATCCATTAGAACCTGTATATGCATTATTCTTAAAAGCACAAAAAACAGCACAAATAGGAGATGTCTTAAAAGTAAAAGTTACAGGACAGTTCAATGGAGTAAAATATGAAAATCCAAAAGAAGTAACTATAAACATCAAAGGAAATTCATATACAAATCTTAGTACTGAAGATTATGAAAATTTTGTAGATCCTTTAGGAGGGGTAAAAAACCCTTATGATGAAAATGCTGATGCAAACTTTGTATTAAAGCCAGAATATACAAAAACATCAGATGACCCTTATAGTGCATCTTCATTTAAAAGTATATGGATTGCAACAGACTCTTTACTTTTAAAACCAAGTAAAAGCCCTACAGGTAAAAGTTATATTTTATTTGGTATGGATTTTGACTTTGAAGTAGTAGGTGGAGATAAAGATAAGTTCAAGCTAGAAGCTCCAATGTATAAGGGTGAAAGTCAAGCTTATGCTTCTTTGATAATCAAAAGCAAAGATGGGGTTACTTTAACAGCTGGTGATTATAGCTTACAAGTAAGATTTAAGTTTAAAAACTCAGACAAATGGAGTAATACTTCAACTATCAAATTCTCTTTATCGAACTAAAAAAGTAGCGATTTATTTCGCTACTTTATCTTTTTATATAAAAATCTCTTTTTTTCTTGTATATTTTTGATATCAATATTGGTTATTAATAATATTTAAAGAATAAATATTATACAATTAACCGATAATGATTATTAAAGACATACTTTTGTCATAAATAACTAAAAAAATAAAAGGAAAAAATATGAATAAAGTAAAATATTTGTCAATAGTGGCAAGTTCAGTACTATTGTTTAGTGCTTGCGGTGGTGGTTCTGGTGGAACTAGTTCCAATGGAAAAACTATTTCAGGTAAAGTTGTAGATGACCCTATTGTAGGTGCTACAGTTTGTTATGACTCAAACAAAAATGATAGTTGTGCTGATGAAAGTGTAACAACTACTTCAGGGAACCAAGGAGAATATACTCTTACTTTACCAGCTGGTAAAACAGAAGCAAATATTCTTGCTGAATCTGTTGATGGTCAAACAACAATGGGTGGTAAAAAATTTGATGGTAAATTTTCTACTAAACTTGTTTTTGCTGAAGGTTCTGAAGTAAATATCAATCCAGCTACAACAATGGCTACAAAAATGGTAGATAACAGTGATGAAAATGCTCCTGTTACACCAGAAGAAGCTAAAAAAATGGCAGAAGAGGCTTCAGGTTTAGGTAACATCAATGATGTAAGCAAAGAGGCTCAAAAAAATCTAGCTGCTTTAAATACTTATGCAAAGGAGTCTAATTCTTCTACTACAGAAGACCCTTATACTGTTTTAGCAAAAAAGATGAACAAAGAGAAAAAAGAAGGTAAAAACCCAGCAAAAGATATCCAAAAAGAAGTAAAAAAAGAAGTTGTAAAAAACTTAGATGCAGATGCTAAATCAGGTGTTGTTTATCCTGCAAATACTGGAAAAGTTTATTATGATGGAAATATGGATGGAAAATTAAGTGATGGAGAAGCTTCTACAGCTGAAAAATTTGGATATTTCGATGTAAAAGCATTTAAAGATGTAGAAGGTATCCAACAAGGAAATCATAAGATGTATATCTTTAAAGCACAAAATTCTGATCTTTCATATACTTCTATAGATAAAAATACTTTCAAAGACCATATGTATATCACACCTGTATCTAGTCTAATCACTGAATTAGGTAATCTTCTAGGTGCTAAAATAGGAAAAGGAGAAACTCCTGTAATAGGAAATATTGCTATGGGTGATCTTACTGATCTTACAAAAATAGCAAAAGCTCTAAGTACTTATAAGACAAAAGTAAGTGCAGCTGATTTGATGGCAAATCCAACTGAAAATGAAAATTTAAAAAGAGTTTGCGATAGAATTGCTCTTGCTTTAAAAACTTCAGGAAAATCATACACAGATTTGGCTAAAGAATTTGAAAATATGACAGGAAAGTATGACGACCTTGAAAAACTATTGAAACCATTTGTTCCAAAAGATAAGATAGTTTTTGCTGAAGAAAAAGTATATGATATTTCTACAAAAGATTTTAATAAACTAGCAAGTACTCAAGAATCTCAAGCTCCTAGATTAATGCTTTCTTATGACCCTACATACCCTGAAAGAGTAGGAACTATTAAAGATCAATTTATTTATGCTATTAAAGTAGCAGGGAGTGATTTTGTTTCAAAATATGCAGGGAAGAAGGCATTCTTAGATAAACTTGTAGTTGAATTAGAAGGTGCTCCTGAAAATTATGTATTAACAACTCAAAATATGGGTGCTGGTAAGACATCTTATTATATCGAATCAAAAACTATGGAAACAAAAGCTGAAGATGTAATAGTAAATATCAAAGTTAATGGAGAAAAAAAATATAGCTTTACTTTAAGTATAAAGGAGTCACCCCTCTCAAAAAAAGTAATAAACTTAAATGAGCAAGGAAATGACTCAGGTGCAGTTTTAAATGATACTTTTACTTATAATATTTCGTCATATAAACTTAACTTATTATATAAAGGTAATGGACAAACTGGAGTTACTAATTCTTATATATTCAAAGATTTAGGTGATAAAATCAAAGAAGATACTATCAAAGTAAAAATCCTTGAAGGAAATGATAAATACACTATCACTGACAATGGTACAAACTCACTTGAAATTGCACAACAATTTGGAGTTCAAGATAGTGGAAAAGTAAAACTAGAAATTACTGGAGAACTAAAAAATGGTAAAAAGTTTAAAGGTACTTTTGAAGTAACTTTAACTGAAGATCCAAAATCTATAAACTTCAAAAAACAAAGTTTTGACTTTTTCGTAGAAGATTTATCAGCTCCTATAGTTATAGCTTATGATAAAGCAAAAGCAGGTAAAACAGAAGGAAATACTATCTATCCTTTTGAGTTTTTAGGAAAATATTTAGTAGATGAAAACAATGCTTTTAAATCTACTTTTACTTTTACAGTTGATCCCGCTGATAAATATAAGATTGATGGAAATAAAATAGCTAGTAATACATCAGCTTATGAAGAAGAAAATTTAAAAATTTATCTAAATATTGATGGTCAACAAGGAACAACTCCTAGATATTTTGCTGTAAATATCAAGAAAAAACCAGTAGCTCCTGATTTTTCAAAGTATAAATTAAAAGATTATACTCTTCCAACTGAATATACAATTGGTACAACTCAAATAGTTCCTAGTAATGATGATGGTAGTGGTTCAACAGGACATTATTATGATTATCTTGCAGGTGGTTTTTGGCAGTGGCAAAATATTCCAGCAGATGCAAATGGTATATCTGTTAAAGCTGAAGGTAATGATATCAAGCTTAAATTACCAGCAAATCTTGCTCCAAATACTTATAAAGTAAAAGTAAAAGCAATATTTAAATATAGCAAAGATGGAGTTACAAAAGACATTCCAGGTGAATCTTTCATTACTTTTAAAATTAAGTCAGCAACTGATATAACTGGACCTACAGTTAAAGTAGCTAGTATGGACTTTGATTTAGCTAACAAATCAACAAAAAAAGTAACTTTAAAAGATGGTTCAAAAGAAACTCCTATATTTAGAATTAAACCTTATGGAACTCCTGATTCTGATGAGTTGGTTATAGTTGGAAATAGTGGAGATGCTACATCTAATGTATCATATAAACTAGTAGACACTACAAAATATGTGTTAAAACAATATAAAGATGGTTCTAGTGATGAATGGGCAATATTCTTAGCTGATGCAAATGCAACACCAGCAAAAAATGATGTAATCAAAATCCAAGTTTGGGGAACACTACAAGGTCAAAATGATGGATATGCAGGAGAAACTGCAACTATCACTTTAAAAGATGATTCTGGTTCAACAGGAGGAGGAAACAATGGTGGTTCAACTGTTGATTTTGCTCTAAATGATGAAGTATATAAAAGAGTTGATTCAGTAGATGGAAGTTTTGAAATAGAATTAAGTGATATCATAACAAAACCTACTGATTTAGATGGTGTTAATGTTACTTTTGAGAAAGACCCGCAAGATTTAGGTAAAGATAAGTTTGAAATCTTAGCAAGTACTCCAAAGCTTAAAATCGTTCTAAAAGGTGCCTATAAAGATGAGACAGGGATACAAAGAACCTTAAATATTAAAGCAAGTTATAACGGTGTTACAGAAGCAACTAAAATAAAAGTTGATAGAGTTATTCCTGTAGCTTTACCTGATTTTACTCTAAAAACAGAAGTAACTAAGACTGTAGATAATGGAGTGGCAAAGATGGCTGATGCTCCAGCTCACTTTGTACTTTCAAACGAAGATGGAGCAGATTCTGTTATAAATATTTTCAAAGATGCTAATGGTGCAGGAGAGTACGCAACTGATGATAGTAAGTTTGAAAAATTAGTGTTTAACATAATAGATCCAACAGATACAAAATACAAAATCGTTAAAAAAGCTGGAGAAGGTTTTTACTTACAACTTAAAGATGAAAATGCTCAAAAAGTACTAGAAGAAGACTTAACTATAGAAGTTTCAAATGGTACAAAAACTAAAGAAATAAGTATAAAAATCACACCATCTGTAGCTCCAGACCCAGTGACTTTTACACTAAAATCTGAAATCCCTGTTACATTAGGTACGGATACTTTACCTGGTACTAAGAAAGTATTTTTAACTAGAAACCAAGCATCGGTAAGAAAAGGCTTTTTCTTCGCATTTGATAATGAAGTAAGTAAAGATGATTTTGCTAAACTTGAGTTTAAAGCAAGTGGATACACTGTCGAAATGCAAGACGATTTTGTTATGCTGACAAAAACAGACGACACAGCTATAACATCAGGAAATGTCGCAGTTAAAGTTAAAACAAAAGATACTAATCAAGTAGAACAAACTGTAACACTTAAATTTGAAACTCCTGCTACTGGATTGGGTGCTTTATCACTAATAGTACCAAAAAATGCCACTGCTAAAATTCAAGCTCCAGTAGCTTCGAAAGATTATGTTTCAACTGATAAAAAACAAGTATCGACAAAATCACCAGTTTTATTTACTCTTGTGTCAAGTGATAGTACTTGGTATCCATATAAATTAAATGTTATAGAGAGTTTAAAAGCAAATTTCGAAGATGTTGTATTTAGTATGGCTGATGATACTATCTATGGACTTAAAAAGTTAGAAGGTTTAGGATATGCTATATATCTAAAAAAAGGTCAAAATCCTCCTTCTACAAAAGACTTAACTATCAAAGCAAAAGTGTCTTACGAAAATGCTGATGGAACTGAAGGAGAGCAGGAAAAAGAGTTTGTATTGACCATCTTAAATGAAGGTAAACTTGACAATGCAGCAGTTTTAGCTTTAGCAAAAAATGGTGAGGCAACAGATGCAACTGAAGATACAACAGAAGCAAAAAAGATAAAAGCTTACAAACTACTTGAAGATGTTACATATAGTGGAGCAGATTTGTATCCAAGCAATAAGATTATACAAATGAAAGACCAAGAAGATGGTTTAGTTGAAACTGAAGGTAATCCATCAAGTGGTGTAGAGTATAAAGTAGTAGGTGGAAGTGCACAATCTTACGTAAAAGATGTGGTTGCTGAGAGTAACCTTGGAAACGGATATACTGCGGGAGTATTTATAAGACTAAAAGATGATGCAGAAATACCAGCAGACGATTATACTTTAGAAGTTGAGGCTGATGTTAAAGGTATAAAAAGTAATAAATCTACCCTTAATTTTACTATAAATACACAACCAGCTCCTGATGTAGAAATAAACCAAACTCCTAATTTACTAAAAAGAAATACTAGGAAAATGGGCGAGTATAGTCCTTTATTTATCTTAAAAGCAGGAACAGCTGATACTAATAAAGGTGAGATACAAATTGTTACAAATCTAAATGGTGCAAACCCTGAAGATATAGAGTTTAGTGGCACTGATGCTAGTGGAAACTATGTAGTTAAAAAGTTTGAGTATAAAGAAAATAGTTGGTCACCTGAAATAAGTGCTTATGGTATATTCACAGCAGGTGATGATAAGGTTCAAGATATCACTAAGATAACAGATGCTAGTATAGTGATAACAACTTCTGTAAAAGGTAAACCAAATCTTGCCCCTGCAAATACTACAACACTAACTATCACAGAGCCAACAGGACTTGCAACAGCTGAGATAGCAGATCCTGCTTCTGTTAATATTGCTAAAGGAAAGATTGGAACAGGTTCTTATGATTATGCTAAGATATATCCATCTTCAGGAACAACTGACGCAACAGCATCTTATCCATTAGTATATACTTTAAAAAGTGATATGGATTATTCTAAAGCTATTGCTATGACTGTTACTGCAGTTGATAAAGATGGTAGAGATAAATCTAGCTCTTATACTCTAAAACTAGAGGGCGATGATTATTATAAATTAAGAGGAAGTACAGCAAAAGGTGATGTAATAACTATAACACTAAAACAAGCAGTTAGTGCTTCAAATAGTGCTAATATAGGAACATACACTATAAATATAACAGATTAAGGATAAAAACTGCTTAAAACTCCTTCCTCCCAAGGTGGAATGCACACATAAGCTAAAATAACTAAACTAATAGTTACTAAGCCAAAAACAAAAAGCCCCAAGCCTAAAAACTGGGGCTTTTTATCTCCAAGATTATCCATTGTTTACTATTCCCTATTCATTAATCTTAAGCCCCCGTTAAGTATCTTTGATATATAATCTTAACAATAAGTGTGGTGCTTATATGAATGTTTATTATGGTGTCAAAAAATAAACTTCAATCTATAGTAAAAAAGCCTTACTCTTGTGGTAAGGCTTTTTTTATGGTTGTATGGTTGGGATTTGCGGATAGATAGATGAAGGAATATTTTAAAATGACACCAGAAAATATTCATTTCATAGTTTATTTGATAATCGCTCTGATGTATCTTATCTTAGCTTTTATCAAATAGTTGCAATTAGCAAGCTATGACTTTAAGGGGACTAACCAACCCCTTAAAGTTTTCTATATTAGTATTAAAAATAGGCTATAGAAAAGATATTTATAAGTTTTAACTCGTTCCACCTTTCCCGATAGTGTGATACTAGCTCAAATTTGAGTTGTTTCACATTCTCTCCCAAGGTGGAATAGATACAAAGCTAAAATAATTAAATCAAAAGTTACTATGCGTAACAATATAAAACTCCATCAAAAGCAGGCTTTTTTTATAAAACACTTCCAAACAAATTATATATTTAAATTAAAAAAATAGTATATGATATAAAATAAATATTTTCCCTAAGTATTAATGATACTTAAAGTTAATATTTAGTAGTATTACGATACTAATACTAATTATTAATAATTAGACATCATTAAATTTAAAAATAAATTCATAATAAAAGGTAAAAGATGAATAAAAAAATAATCAGTCTATGTTCTGTAGCAACTATGACTTTAGTCTTTTCTGCTTGTGGTGGAGGTGGAGCAACTACTTCCTCTTATGAAACAGATACAACAGGAAAGAGTGAAAACATAGAAATTGTAGGTAGGGTAATAGATGGATATGTTAAAAATGCCACTGTATTTTTTGATATAAATAGGGATGGAAAATTACAAGAAAAGGAAGAACCATCATATAAAACAGATGAATATGGTAGATTTTCTTTGATTTTATCTAAAGATCAGTCAAAGTATATTGATAGACGACATTTTATTATTGCTAAAGCTGATGGAGTTGATATCGATACTCAGAAAGATTTTAAAACTTCTTTGTCTGTTGTTCCTACTAGTACAATGATAAAAAACCCCATATATATAACACCTTTATCTACTTTTGCAGGTAAGGCAGCATATCATGCTGTTTTTTCTGGTACTATGGCTGTTCAGAAAGCTCCAGAAGCTTTAAACAAAACTTTTGGTATAGACTTTTCAAAGCAACCAAACTTTGTAAAAGATAATAATCTAGAGGCTTATAAGATAAATAATATCCTACAAAAAGCAGTAGAAATATCAGGACAATCTTATGATGAGTTAGCTAAAAAATTTGGGAAAAGTTGGAACAAATATTATAACAAAGAAACTAAAACATTTAGCCAAGATGTTAGTTTAGATGAGTTTTTAAGCAAAGTACAAAATAAAGATTCAATTTCAAATATGAAAGATTTTTATTCTAGTATTACTGAAAATGAGATGAAAGAAAAAAGAATTTCTATCGCAAAGAAAGTCGATGAAAAAGTAAAGAAAAAAGAATCTAATTTTACGAGTATAGCTATCTCTGATTTACAAAAAGATGAAGAGTTTACTGATGTTGAAGAATTCAAACCAGATGGAGAACTAGATAATGTGATAGAGAAAAAAGGTTTCTTATATTCACATTATAACAATGAAGCTACAATTTTCTTAGATGAAAACAAAAACCTTATCCTAGATAAAGGTGAAATAAGTACTAAAACGGGAAAAAATGGAGGATTTTCTATAAAAGTTCCAAGAGAATCTATAGAAAAAAGAAGATCTTTAGTTGCTATAGATGGTAAAAATTCTAAAAGTGATACAACAAATGATATACTATTTGCAACTACTATGCTTGAAGGTGATATACATATAAATACTTTTACATCTTTTATGACTGCTTTTGCTTATGCCATAACAAATCAAAAGACTCAACAATCTGATATAAGTCACTCAAATATGGTTCCTTCTTTAGGTGCTACTTTAGGGCTTACAATAGGAGATAAAGGAAGTATTAATCAAGTAGAAGCAGATACTACAAAAGATGAAATGCTTAATAAAAAAGCTTTAAAATTAGATGCTTATGTAAAAGCTATAGCAAATACGTACAATAACGATGATAGCTATCAAAAAAAGATATTAGAAGCATATATTCATCTTATTGCAAATGCAATCTCAAATAACCCTAGAGTAAATGATAAAAATGAAAAAATTGATGAAACGGGATTAGTTCATCTAATGGAAAGATTTAATACTAAAAATACTTTAGTAAATAAAGATGGTAAAACTTTTGCCCAACTTTTAGAAGAAATAACAGATGGTGTTGATAACAATATCTCAACTAAAGAGATGGAAAAACTAATAGAAGAAGCAAAAGATTTTAGACCAGAGAAGAAAAAAGAAGCAAAAGATTGGGAAGTTTCATTTAATGGCGAAGTTCTTTTACCAAAAGATCAATTCTCAAAATATCAATGGCATATAAAAGACCAAGGTGCTATAGTAAATACTCATGGAATTTTTAGTATAGGTAATGGTGATCTAGGAGTTATGGAACTTTATAAAAAAGGTTATGTTGGTAAAAATGCTTATGTAAGAGTTGTAGATGATGGCGTTGAAGCTGGTCATGAGGACTTAAAAGCTAGAGTTGATATAAACAACTCTTACAATGCCCAAACAAAAGAAAATGATCCAACTTCCCCTCAAATAGAAGATAGCCACGGTACAAATGTAGCAGGATTAATAGCTGCTGATGGTTCAAATAATATAGGACTTAAAGGAGTTGCACCTTATGCAACACTAAGTGCATATAAACTTAGAACTCCACAAGCTGGTTCACTTGATTATGATTATGATGAATTAACAGAAGCTTGGTTAGGTGGGAATGATGAAATAAGTATAGTAAATAACTCTTGGGGTTCTACAATAGATAAATATATAGAAGAAGAAAAACTACTTAAACAAGGTGCTACAACAAAAAGGGTTAGAAATGGTAAGGCTTTAGGTAGAATTTATCTAATAGCAGCTGGAAATGGTGGATTTAACCAAAGAGATAATGAAGATGATGATATCTTAGATATAGTTGATGATTCAAATACTTCATATTTTAGAGGTTCTCAATATGCTATAACTGTAGGTGCAGTTAGAAATGAAAACATAGTAACTCAATACTCAGCACAAGGATCAAATGTACTGGTAAGTGGATATGGAGGAGGAATTAAAACTCATACTTCAGCACTTATGGCAACAACAACAAGAACAGGGGCAACTAGAGAAACTTGGGATGAAGATAGTAAAAAAGCATATTCTTTCACTTTTGATGGTACAAGTGCAGCAACTCCTGTAACTTCTGGTGCTTTAGCTTTAGTTTTAAGTGAATGCCCAGATTTATCTTATAGAGATGTAAAATGGTTAATTGCTCATACAGCTAAAAAGATTGATGAAAACTATGATGGTAAAACTATATCTGGAGTTAAAAATGTACCTTCATTTAAAACAGCTCCAAAAAAAGATTTAGATCAAGGATTTGGATATGTTGTAAATGGTGCTGGATTATCTCATAGTAATTACTATGGATATGGACTTATAAATCCAGCTGCTATGATTGAAAAATGTAAAGATCCTAATTTTGAACCATTACCAGAAAAAAGAACAGTAAAAGTAGTAAATGAAAATATGAGTTTAACAAACTTAAAAGATAGTGAAAACCATCTTTTAACTGAAAAAATTACTATAAATGCAAGTGATTTACAAGGTAATAAAAATATAAATAAAATAGAATGGGTAGGATTAACAGTTTATGGTAAGGTTGATAATTTACAAAAAATATCTATGGTTTTAATCTCACCATCAGGAACAATATCAAGAATTTTAACAAACT
>PDWI01009841.1_pt1 | contig 10858 bp, 4 predicted proteins | sample 1430891 | NCBI WGS metagenome assembly PDWI01 (sample SAMN01162508, study PRJNA174530) | Oral metagenome, whole genome shotgun sequencing project. | biome: Marine environment; feature: Marine mammal; material: Swab sample of the gingival sulcus; isolation source: swab sample of gingival sulcus... | reverse complement strand
CGGTATTGTTGGACCGTTTACTAAAAAGGCCATTAATATGTCTTGTTAAAAGAAAATGAACCAAAATTTGCTGAAGGCAAATTTTGGTTTTTTCTTTTTAAGGGAAATTATGTTAAAATACCTATATTATGAAATTTGAAACAAAAATTGAAAAAAAAGAAAAAAGTATTGTTGAAGTAAAAGTTACAATGCCTTTTTCTGAAGTTGAAAAAAATATTAAAACAGTAGAAGATCAACTTGTTGAAACAACAGAGGTTGAAGGTTTTAGAAAAGGAAAGGCTCCAAAAGACATGGTTTTGAAAAAATTTGGAAAAGATAAAATCTTGCAAGAAGCCTCATCAATTACAATTAACGAAACTTTTCCAGAAATTTTGAAAAAAGAAAAAATTCAATTAATTGGTTATCCAGCAATTTCAGTAACAAAACTTGCCGAAGGAAACGATTTTGAATTTACAATGGAGCTTACGGTTTATCCAGAAGTTAACCTTCCAGATTACAAAAAAATCGCAAAAGGAATTAAAAAAGAAATAAGAGAGGTAAAGGATGAAGAAATTCACAAAGTAGTTAAAAACCTTTTGGATATGCAAAACAATATCAAAAAAGGAAAACTAACAGAAGAAGAACAAAAAGATTTCAAAGAAGATACAGAGCTTTCAGAAGATTTCATCAAACAAATGGGGCCTTTTAAAACAGTTGCTGAATTTGAAAAACAAATCAAAGAAGATTTACATAAGGAAGCTGAAATGCAAGCAATTTCAGAGCACAGAGGGAAAATTGCAGAAGCTATTTTGAAAGAAATCAAAATGGAAATTCCAGAGCTTTTGGTTAATGCTGAGGTTGATAAAATTTTAGCTCAACTAAAAGACGACGTGCAAATGAGCGGATCAACTTTTGAAGATTATCTAAAAAAAGAAGGGAAAGACGAAGTTACAATCAGAGATCACTTTAAAAAAGAAGGGGAGAAAAGAGCACAAATTGAGATTGTTTTGAAAGAAATTGCAAAAGCTGAGAAAATTTCTCCAGATCAAAAAGAAGTTCAAAAACAAGTTGAGCAAATTGCCCAAACTTACAAAGATGTTGAATTTGAAAACATTAAACTTTATGTCGAAAACATCATGGTAAATGATGCAGTAATGAAGTTTTTAGAAGAGCAAAAATAAAACCACACAAAAACGTGGTTTTGTTTAATTTTATTTAATTTGATAAACCCGCGCAGATTTCGTCTGCGCGGGATTTAGTTTAGCTATAAATTTTATTAACTAATAAGTTTAATTGTGATATAATTTAAAAAGTATAAAAATGTTTAAAAAACATTTAAGTAATTTTGCACCTTAATATTAGGAGAAAAAAATGTTTAATGAATTAGACTCTTTGGTATTAGAATTTTTGCTACTCATTACAGCTCTTTGGATTTTACATGATTACAAAAAATTCTTTAGGGATTTCAAGAAAAATCTCACGTGGAAGACAATACTAGTGATGGTATGTTTATCACCCGTCCTGATCAGTTTGGGATATTTTACAGAACAAATGGAGGAAAAAGAACGTGATAGTAAAATTTTAGCGAAGGTTTTAAAGGAACATCCAGAATTTTATATTCCTGGTCTTTATGAATATGCAAACAAAAATTCCATAAAGGAAGAAGTTGTGTGTATAAAAAGTCAGAAGGGTAAAGATCCAGAGCTGGTTGATTGCCCCAAATGAAAAAATAAATAGTCAAATGATGACAAAAGCTCGAGCGTTTCTTTCGAGCTTTTATTTTTGAAGTTAAGCTAATTTTCACTTTTTCAATACTTGAATCAGATCTGAGACAGGCCTTGCCTTGAGATAGGCCTTGCCTGTCTCAGGGTTTGGTTACAATAATTTAAAAATTTTCCCCGCCGACGAAGTTGGCTGGGGATTTTAAATTTCAGACACCAACCCTCAACTTTTAAGATATTTTTTGTTTTTCTCACTTTTCCCGCCTTGTTAATTAACTGTTAATTATTCAAAATTTTTGATTTTTCTTTTTTGCAAAAAAGCTAAAAATGTATTATAATATCTCCAATTCAGAAAGATTGAGTTTCTCAGACATATCAAGTTTTATTATCAAGTTAAAACAAATAAATAAATCGTAGAAATACGATTGCTTTTTTACTATTAAGTAAATTATGACAACAGGACAATTAGAAAAAAAATATTTTAAAAACTACAGAAAACCTGGGGTTGATTTTCCTAATTTAATGGAACATCAAATCCAGTCTTACGCTCGGTTTTTAGACAAAACAATCAAAGAAATTTTTACAGAATTTTCTCCCATTTCAGATTATGCAGAGAAAAAATTTGATTTAAATTTCATTTCATACAAAATTGAAAAAACAGATTTAGATGAGTTTTCAGCTAGAGCTAAAAAAACAACTTATCAGCATTCTGTAAAAGCAATTTACGAATTAACAAACAAAATTACAGGAGCTAAAAAACAACAAGAAATTTTTATGTTCAATATTCCTGTAATGACAGACCACGGAACATTTTTAATCAACGGAGTTGAAAAGGTTATTGTGCCACAACTTGCACGTTCTTTTGGTATTTTCTTTATTTTAAACGATACAAAGAAAGAAAGACTTTACAAAGCCAAAGTTATTCCAAACAGAGGAGCTTGGGTTGAAATTGAGTCAGAAAAAGCAGGAGATGATTTTGTAATGGTGGTAAAAGTGGACAGAAAAAGAAAACTTCCTATCTCATCATTTTTAAGAATTTTATCTGGAAAATCAGACAAACAAATCATCGACATGTTCGAAGGGGAAACTCAAGAATATGTTAAAAACTCTTTCAAAAAAGACCCAGCTTTAACAATCGAAGAATCATACATCGAACTTTACAAAAGATTAAGAGACGGAGAAATCGTTGCTTTCAAACAAGCTAAAGAATATATCGACACAATTTTTTCAAAAGAAAGATACGATTTATCAGAAATTGGTAGAATAAGATTTAACAAAAGATTTGGAAAAGAAGATGTTAAAAAATACGGTCCAAAACACAAAACTTTAACTTTGGATGATGTTGTAACAATTTTAAATCACATTGTTGAACTTAACGACAATCCTGATTCTTTACCTGATGATATTGATCACTTAGGTTCAAGAAGATTAAGATTTTTCGAAGAAATGATCGACACAAGAATCAGACTTGGGTTTTATCAAATGAGAAGAAACGTTCAAGACAAAATGTCAATCGCTGACAACTCAACAACAGACCCATCATACTTTTTAAACACAAGACCAATTCAAGCAAAGATTTTGGAGTTTTTCAATACAAACCCACTTTCACAATTCTCAGACCAGTTCAACATTTTGCACGAAATCGAAGATGCCAGAACTGTTTCTGCACTTGGATCAGGTGGACTTGTTAGAGAAAGAGCAGGTTTTGAAGTTCGTGACGTTCACCCTTCTCATTACGGAAGACTTTGTCCAATTCATACACCAGAAGGGCAAAACATCGGACTTATTTTAAGACTTTCTACATACGCTAAAGTTAATGAGTTTGGAATTATCGAAACTCCTTATGTAGTTGTAAAAAACGGAAAACTTACAAACAAAGTCGAATACTTAGACGCTTACAAAGAAGAAAGAGCTAAAATCGCTCACTCAGCAGCAAAAGTTGATAAAAACGGAAAACTTGAAGGAAAATACGCCGAAGTTAGGTACTTGGGAGAGCCTTTGATTACAAAAACAGAAGATGTTGAATACATCGATGTTTCACCATATCAACCATTTTCTGTGGCAACTTCTATGATTCCTTTTGTACATCACGATGAGTCAAACCGTGCTTTGATGGGATCAAACATGCAAAAGCAGGCAATGACACCAATTGCCCCCGAAGCTCCTTTGTGTGCTACAGGTGTTGAAGAAGCGGTTGCTCGTTCAACAGGAAGACTTGTATATGCCGAAGAAAACGGTCAAGTTGTATATGCAGACGGAAAGAAAATTGAGGTGAAAGAAGGTTCTAAAAAAAGAGTTTACAATTTAGTAAACTACGAAAGAACAAACACACACACAATTTACCACCAAAGACCAGTTGTAAAAGCAGGTGACAAAGTTAAAAAAGGAGACTTGTTAGCCGACAACAGCTCAACAGACAACGGACAAATTGCTGTAGGGCAAAATATTTTAGTTGCTTTTGTTCCATTTTACGGAGCAAACTTTGAGGATGCTATTATTGTTTCTGAAAAAGTTGCTAAAGAACACAGATTTACAAATGTGCATATTAAAGAATATGTTACAGACATTCGTGAAACAAAACTTGGACCTGAACAAACAACTTACGATATTCCAAACGTTGGAGAAGACAAAATCAAAAATCTAGACGAAGACGGAATTATCAGAATTGGCGCTGAAGTTTCAAAGGGAGATATTTTGGTTGGAAAAGTAACTCCAAAAGGAGAAAACCAATTAACACCAGAAGAAAGACTTCTAAGATCAATTTTCGGAGAAAAATCAAAAGACGTAAAAGACACTTCTTTAAGATTAAAAGCCGGAGAAAAAGGTCGTGTTGTAGGAGTGAAAGTTTTTGACAGGCAAAACGGAGATGTTACAGAAACAGGAATTATCAAAAGAATTTATGTTCAAGTAGCAGAATTAAGAAACGTTAAAGTTGGAGACAAACTTTCAGGACGACACGGAAACAAAGGTGTTGTTTCAATGATTTTACCTGAAGAAGACATGCCTTATACAGAAGATGGTCGATCAATCGATATTGTTCTTTCACCACTTGGTGTGCCATCTCGTATGAACTTAGGACAGATTCTTGAAGTTCACTTAGGACTTGCAGCTGGAGAACTTGGATATCAAGCTATTATTCCACCGTTTACAGGTGTGGAAGACGCTGAAATCAAAGCCGAACTTAAAAAAGCAGGTTATCCTGAAAGCGGAAAATTAAAACTAATTGACGGAAAAACAGGAGAATACTTTGGACAAGACGTAACAGTAGGTTACATGTATATTCTAAAACTTCACCACATGGTTGAAGACAAAATGCACGTGCGTTCTGTTGGTCCATACTCACTTATCAACCAACAACCACTTGGAGGTAAAGCCAACGAAGGAGGGCAGAGATTTGGAGAAATGGAGGTCTGGGCTTTACTTGGACACGGTGCAGCTTACACATTGCGAGAAGTTTTAACTGTAAAATCAGATGATATTTTAGGACGTTCTGCAATGTATGACTCAATTATTAAGGGAAAAAACTTTATTTTACCAAACACACCAGAATCATTTAATGTGATGTTAAATTCATTAAGAGGTCTTGCTTTGGATATAAAATTGGTTGATTCTGAAAAAAATAAAAACATAAAATAAAATTATGAAAGAAATTCAAACAGAAAAATTTGATAGTTTAATTTTAAAACTAGCAAGTCCCGAGACTATTAAAAGTTGGTCATCAGGAGAAGTTGAAAAGTCAGAAACAATCAACTATAGAACTCAAAGATCAGAAAGAGGTGGTTTATTTGATGAAAAGATTTTTGGTCCAGAAAAAGATTACGAATGTTACTGTGGAAAATACAAAGGTATTAGATACCAAGGAATTGTTTGTGAAAAATGTGGAGTAGAAATCACAAAATCAATTGTTAGAAGAAGAAGAATGGGGCACATTGAGCTTGCATCACCCGTTTCTCATATTTGGTTTTTAAGATCAGTTCCTTCAAGAATGTCTCTAATCACAGGAATCCCAATGAACGAACTTGAAAAAGTTATTTACTTTGCAGGCCACGTTGTAACAAAAGTTGATGCTTCAAAAAAGAAAGAAATTCTAGAAAAAATCAACCAAGAATACAAAGAAAAATCTGAAACTTTAAAAGATGACGAAGAAGCAATCGACAAGCTAAAAGAAGTTTTCAAAAGAGTAAAGGCTGAAATTACAAATCTGACAGTTGGGTCTGTAATTGACGAAATTATTCACTCAAAAATTTCAAAAAAATACAAAGGACTTTATGAAGCAAAAATTGGTTCAGAAGCTATTTACGAAATGATGAAAAAAGTTGATTTGAAAAAACTTCATGCTCAACTTGAAAAAGAACTTGAAACTGCTCCTGCTGTTTCAAGACCAAAAATCATTAAAAGAATTTCACTTGTAAAATCAATGTTAAAATCAGGGGTAAAACCTGAGTGGATGTTTTTCACATCAATTCCTGTTATTCCACCTGCGTTAAGACCAATTGTTTCTTTGGGGGCTGGACGACACGCATCTTCTGATGTAAACGATTTATACCGAAGGGTTATAAACAGAAACAACAGGCTTAAAAAACTTATAAACATTGGAGCACCAGAAGTTATTTTAAGAAACGAAAAAAGAATTTTGCAAGAAGCAGTTGACGCTTTAATTGATAACTCAATGAGACGAAACTCAGCTTCAGCTGCAATGTCTGCTGCTCAAAGAAGACCTTTAAAATCTCTAACAGATTCAATTAAAGGAAAACAAGGTATTTTCAGACAAAACCTTTTGGGAAAAAGGGTGGACTATTCTGGTCGTTCTGTTATTGTTGTTGGACCTGAACTTTCAGTTGATGAAGTTGGTATTCCAAAAAGAATGGCTCTTGAACTTTTCAGACCATTTGTAATTTCGAAATTAATTGCAAATGACGATGCTCACAATATTAAAGTTGCAAACAGATTAATTGACGATAACTACGAGCCAATTTGGCAATATTTAGAGGAAGCCATTAAAGAAAAACATGTTCTTTTAAACCGTGCGCCTACTTTGCACAAACTTGGTATTTTGGCATTCAAACCAATTCTAACTGAAGGAAAATCAATTCGTCTACACCCACTTGTTTGTGAAGGATTTAATGCTGACTTTGATGGAGATACCATGTCTGTTCACTTGCCAATTTCTGTGGAAGCACAAAAAGAAGCATCAGACATTATGTCTTCTGCAAAAAACATTTTAAAACCAGGTAACAACGAACTGATTGTTCACTCAAGACTTGATATTATTTTGGGAACTTATTGGGCAACAAAAATTGTAGAAGGTGCCAAAGGAGAAGATAAATATTTTGATTCTCCAAATGATGCTATTAACGCTTGGGACTTTGGACTTGTAGATTTTAGAACAAAAATTAAAGTTTTAGGAACTGAAAATTTAAAGTATGCAAAATATACAAACCAAATTTTTGAAACAACACCAGGAAGACTTTTGTTCAACTCAGTTTTGCCATCTGATTATCCGTTTGTGAACAAACTTATGGATAAGAAAGCCGTTGCAGAACTTGAGCAAGATTTAATTGCTGTTTATGGTATCGAAAATATTTCAACTATTTTAGATAAAATCAAAAACTTTGGTTTCGAATATGCTACAAAATCTGGAACAACTTGGTCAAACGAAGATTTGCCAGACTTGAAGGATAAAGATAAAATCATTAAGGAAACAGAAGAAGATGTTAAAAAACACTGGAGAGCTTTCAATGATGGTTTGATTACAAAAACTGAAAGAAAAAGAAAAAACATCGAACTTTGGATGAACGCTAAAGATAAAATCGATAAGTTAATTGACGATGCGATGGTTGAAAATTCATCTATTTCAGATATGACTTATTCAGGTTCAAGAGGGTCAAAAGGTAATTTATCAACGATGGTTGGAATGAAAGGTATTGTTTCAAATGTTTTGAACGAAGGAATTGAAACACCGGTTAAATCATCTACAAAATCAGGACTTGATCCGATTGAATACTTTATTACAACTCACGGTTCTAGAAAGGGACTTGCCGATACTGCTTTAAACACAGCCAAAGCTGGATATTTGACAAGAAGACTTTTTGACGCAGTACAAGATGTTATTATTACTGAAAATGACTGTAAAACAAAAGACTCTATTGTTTTGTCTTCAAAAGGGGAGGGATTTACTTTACCACTTTCAAAAACAGCCAGAGGAAGATTTTTAGCAGAAGATATAAAACATGATGGAAAAGTTTTATTTAAAAAAGGACATATGCTTTCTATTTTAGATGCAAATAAATTAACAGAACTTGGAATCGAAGAAGTAAAAGTTAGATCTCCAATGACCTGTGCTTCTACATCTGGTATTTGTCAAAAATGTTATGGTATTGATATGGGATCTGACGAATTAGTTGACTTGGGAGAAACAGTTGGAACAATCGCTGGACAAGCTATTGGAGAACCTGGAACACAGCTAACCATGAGAACATTCCACTCAGCCGGAGCTGCAACCAGAGAAGGAGATATTACATCTGGACTTCCAAGAGTTGAAGAAATTTTTGAAAGAAGAAAACCAAAAATTCCAGCTGTAATTGTAAAAGCTGACGGTGAAGTAATGAAAATTGATAAAGACGAAAAGAAAACATTAATTACAGTTCACCACCCAGACGAGAAAACAAAAGAAAAGATTTATACAATTCCATTCAGAAGATCTGTAATTGTAAAAGTTGGAGAAAAACTTAGTTCAGGAGATCCCTTAACTGATGGGTCAATCAACCTTGAAGAACTTTTAAAATATGCTGGAAAAGAAAAAACTCAAGAGTATATTATTTCAGAAACAGTTAAAATTTATGAACTTCAAGGTTCATCTGTATCTCGAAAACATATGGAGGTCATTATTTCTCAAATGTTTTCAAGATCAAAAATTCTTGATGCTGGAGATTCTGACTTTATTGAAGGTGATGTTGTTGAAAATTCAGATCTGGAACAAGAAAATGCTAGACTGAAAAAAGAAAAGAAAAATCTTGCAGTTGGAAAACTTTTGATTTTAGGAATTTCAGAAGTTTCACTTTCAAGAAAATCTTTCTTATCATCTGCATCTTTCCAACACTCTGTAAGAATGTTGATCAACGCATCTTTGAAAGGAGCAGTTGATCCACTTAAAGGACTTAAGGAAAATGTTATTATTGGTAACTTAATTCCTGCTGGAACAAACTTTGAAGGTTCAAAGAAATATGAAATGATTCGAGAACTTCAAGAAAAAGTAATGCAAGAAGAAGAGGAGAGAAGAATTCGAGAAGAGGAAGAGATGGATCAAGAAACAGAAAGTCAAGAATAAAACTTAAAATAAACTTTTTAAAAAAACCAAAATTTGCCTTCGGCAAATTTTGGTTTTTTATTTTATATAAAAATTAAAATATGTTAAAATTTAAGGTATGAAAAATAATAAATTAGTTAAATATTTTAGCTTCATTTTTTTAATATTAAGCATAACATTTTCCCAACAATTGTTAGCCAGCCCAGCTGGAGACAATATCATTTTTTCTGAAGTAGAATACAATCCTTCAGGTCCAGAAAATGAAGCAGAATGGTTTGAACTTTACAATCCAACCGCTTCTGCTATCGATATTTCAAATTGGTTTGTGCAAGAAGGTGGTTCTTATTATTATCAATTCCCATCAACTACAGTTATTCCAGCTGGTGGTTATTTACTTGTGGTAAATGACACTGCTGGTTTTCAGTCAGAACACCCAGGTATTACTCCAGATATTGATATGTCAGGATCAGGTTGTTATTCGAACACAGAATGTTTGAGATTGAATAATTCTGGTACTGACTCGATCACTCTGTACTTTCCGACCATGCTTGCAGGTGATGACCTTGACTACATAGCTTGGGGCGGTCCTGGCAACCAAACTGCTGGAAATGGCCAAGCAGTTTGCCGTAACACAAGCATTGACACAGATACAGACGTAGATTGGAGCAGTAACTGTACGCCAACTCCTGGAACAGGAAGCCTTACACCTTTAAATAGTGCTCCAACTGACATAACTCTATCATCAAACGATATTGATGAAAATAACCCAGACGGTACAACTGTCGGAGTACTTTCAACAACAGATCCAGACACAGGAGACACTCACACTTATACATTGGTTGCAGGAGCGGGTGATACTGACAATACTTCATTTACAATTGTAGGTGCAAATCTAAATATCAGCACTTCACCAGACTACGAAGCACAAAATTCTTATTCAATTAGAATACAAACAGATGATGGAAATGGAGGAACTTATCAAAAACAATTTACAATAACCGTGAATGACCTTGATGAAATTCCACCCACAGCAACCTTTACTTACTCAGAGACAAACCCAACAAATCAAAATGTAACAGTAACCATGACAACTTCAGAACCAATCGTTCTTCCAACAGGTTGGACTCAGATTTCACCAACAGAATATACAAAAGTTGTAACTCAAAATGAAAATGTAACCTTTGATATTCAAGACACATCAGGAAACACAACTTCTGTTACATACAATGTCACAAACATTGATACTCAAAACCCAACTATTACTTTAAATGGTTCAAACCCACAAACAGTAATACAAGGACAAGTATACACAGAACAGGGAGCAACTTGTACAGATAACAATTCATGTACAGTAACTCAAACAGGAACAGTTGATACAAACACTCAAGGATCTTACACAATAACTTACACAGCAGAAGATCCTGCAGGAAACACAACATCAACAACAAGAACAGTAAATGTTGTATCAGGATCAAGTCCAATCATCACTTTAACTGGACCAAACCCACAAACACTAACAGTAGGTGACACTTACACAGAACTTGGAGCAACAGCCAACGACGCAGAAGACGGAGATCTCACAGCTTCAATTACAATCGACACATCAGCTGTAGATACTACAACTCAAGAAAGTTACAATGTTACATATACAGTCTCAGACAGTTCAGGAAACACAACAACAGAAACAAGAACTGTGATTGTAAATCCACAACCATCTTCTTCAAAAAAATCATCAAGAATAGTTTATGTCTGTAAAGACAAAAAAGCAACAAACTACGATCCTTTTGGAAGACACAAATCATCATTGTGTAAATATGTAGAACAAGCAACAAAACCTACAAATCCAACAACA
>PDWI01009840.1_pt1 | contig 10861 bp, 7 predicted proteins | sample 1430891 | NCBI WGS metagenome assembly PDWI01 (sample SAMN01162508, study PRJNA174530) | Oral metagenome, whole genome shotgun sequencing project. | biome: Marine environment; feature: Marine mammal; material: Swab sample of the gingival sulcus; isolation source: swab sample of gingival sulcus... | reverse complement strand
AACCAATGCAACTATCGGTAGTGCTTATAAGGCTGACAGAACCAATGCACCTGTGCCAAACCAACCTTATGAATTACCCAGTGTTAATTTGTTAGACACACCACCACCACACACCAATTCTTATACCGAAGATATGTTGGCAGATATGGCATTGGTCTTAGAAACAACCTTAAAACAATTCAATGTCTCAGCAACGGTCATGAACGTATCGCCTGGTCCTGTGATTACGCGTTTTGAAATTGAACTTGCCCCAGGAGTGCAAGCTAAAAAAATCAGCAACTTATCACAAGATTTAGCCAGAGCCTTAGCGGTTAGCCGAGTGCGAGTTGAGGAAGTCATTCCTGGTAGCACTTATGTTGGTTTAGAAGTACCCAATAAATCAAGAGAAACGGTTTATTTCAAAGATGTCGTTTGCTCAAAAACTTTCCAGGATAGCCAATCACCACTGACCATTTCATTGGGTTCTGATACCTCTGGTAAACCTGTGGTAGCAGATTTGATGAAAATGCCACACGCCTTGGTAGCAGGGACAACGGGATCGGGTAAATCGGTGTGTATTAACGTCATGTTGTTATCGATGCTATACAAAGCCTCACCAAAAGATTTACGGTTGATTTTGGTTGACCCCAAAATGTTAGAAATGTCAATGTATGAAGACATTCCACATTTGCTAACACCAGTCATTACCGATATGAATGAGGCTGAAAATGCTCTCACGTGGGCAGTGGGCGAAATGGAACGACGTTATCAATTGATGTCAGCTTTAAAAGTCAGAAAAATTGATGCCTTTAATGAACAAGTCGAGGCAGCGATTGCACGAGGTGAACCAATCAAAGACCCACTCTGGGAACCCAATGAAAGTGTGGGTTATACGCATCACCCAACCTTAGAACGCTTGCCATTTATCGTCATTGTCATTGATGAACTCGCCGATATGATGATGGTAGTTGGTAAACAAGTCGAGCAATTAATTGCACGTTTAACACAAAAAGCACGTGCAGCGGGTATTCACGTTGTCCTTGCCACACAGCGTCCATCAACGGATGTTTTAACTGGTTTGATTAAAGCAAACGTTCCGACCCGTATTGCTTTCCAAGTGTCATCAGGTACCGATTCACGCGTCATTATTGATGGTGTTGGGGCGGAAAAATTATTAGGTCACGGTGATATGTTGTATGTACCACCAGGTGCTTCCCACCCACAACGTTTACATGGTGCATTTGTTGGTGATGCTGAAACTGACCGTATTACCGATTATTTACGTTCTACTGGTGAGCCTGATTATATTGCTGGCATTACCACCAAACAAGATCCTGAAACGTTAGGGGCATTTGGTGCAGCAGAAGCAGCGGAATCTAAAGACGATGCCGACCCTCTATATGAGGAAGCGGTGCAAATTGTACTAGAAACAGGCAAAGCCTCCATTTCTAGTGTACAAAGACAATTACGTATCGGTTATAACCGAGCGGCTCGTATGATAGAAGACATGCAAGAACAAGGCATTGTCAGTGAGCCTATCAACGGTATCCGTAAAGTGTTAGGTGCATCACACTTAATTGATTAAAAAATACCCCAACCGATAACCTTATCGGTTGGGGACTTAAAATAAGATAATGCTATAAACGTATTAAACCAATAAAAATATTATGAGCTATATTTCTATCGAATTTGCCGTTAGCTTTCTGATGTTTTTCATTCTCTATTGGTTAGCTAGACCACTACCACGATTGCAGAATATACTAGTATTACTCGCCAGCTACGGATTGTTAGCCAGCTTTAATTATTGGTTTGCGATTCATTTATTGGCTTATACCGTCGTTATTTACCTGCTATCTTGGGGAATAACCTACTCTCTTTTCTCTCGTGCTTATTTAATTACAGCCATTCTTATTTCACTGGCAAATTTATTCTTTTTCAAATACTTTGATTTTTCTCGGGAGTTTTTACAGAACTTTTTACAATTTGCTGGGCTTGATTTAGTCATTCCAGCCATTGAAATTATTTTACCTATCGGCATTTCCTACTATACCTTTCACACGATTACTTATTTAGTCAGTTTGTATCGAGAAGAGATTGATCTGCCACCGATAGACAGCTTTGCCCTATTTTTAGCTTTTTTTCCAACCTTAATTGCTGGCCCAATCAACCGTGCAACGAAGATGTTGCCACAACTTGCCCATTATAAAAAACGAGAAATAAAACACGTTAATTTAATTTATGTACTCATCATTTTGGCGATTGCTAAAAAGTTATGGTTATCGGCTTATTTATCTGATCATTGGGTACAGCCGATATTGATGAGTAGTGGCGAATATCACGGCTTAACCGTTATCGCTGGTGTTTATGCCTATGCCCTGCAAATTTTTTTAGATTTTTCTGGTTATACAGATTTGATGATTGCTTTGGCAATGCTACTTGGTTTTACCATTCCGATTAACTTTAATATGCCGTATATGGCGATTAATATCCGAGATTTCTGGCGACGTTGGCATATCAGTTTATCAAATTGGATTCGGGATTATATTTATTTCCCCTTGGGCGGTAGTCGTCGGGGTTTTCTCCGTACCCAAATTAACGTTGCTATTGCGATGGTATTATCAGGCATTTGGCATGGTGTGGGCTTGAGTTTTATCGTTTGGGGGGCATTACACGGGGCAGCAATTATTGTATTGAACTGCACCGATAGCCTCTTTGGCAAGGCACGCATTGCGAATAAATCACTTTATCTTTCTCGTTGGATAACCTTTCACTTTATTTGTTTAACGTGGATATTTTTCTATGCCCCAACACTGACCGATAGTTGGGAAATTTTAACTGCTATCTTTACCCAAATGTCAGACTGGCAGAACATACCGATAACCACCTTATTATTTGTACTGATGATGCCGTTATTATTATGGATTTATCCACTGATGAAAAATAGTATTAATCAACTGGCGAATGGATTGAGTTATATTCCTTGGCTTATTCGCCCAATAATTTTCACCGCATTATTATTGGGAATAATTTTATTATCACCCGAAGGCATTCCTGCCTTTATTTATGCGACATTCTAAGGGCAAGTGACGATGAATAAGACAATCAAACCCATCCTAAACGTCATTTATACCCTGAGTATCACAGGGGTGTTATTAATCTGGCTAATGCAAGATTCTATTAATGCCTACTGGACGCAAACCTATCATCAACAAAGTCCGCTGACCAAATTATCAGCATATAAAGAATGGCAATTAGGTAGTGACATTCATCAAAAATTAGAGAACGAAATCAATGAACCTCGCTGGCAAATATTAGATAATAAGCTATCGGCATTCCTAACGCCTACTGAAAAGACAAAAGAAATAGAACAAGACAAGGACAAAGTATTAGTAGCAAAAAAAGATAACACTATCACAAAAACCCAGTCCTCGACAACAACACAAACAAGCATATCACGTTCGCCTGTATGGCATCACAAAAACATTTGGACAGCATGGAAGCAGCTATCGGTATGTGAAACTTTTGTAAAAACAAACAAACCTCAACAAATCACTGTTACGTCTCCAAAACGTTCATCAGCTCCAATACCGATAGCTTATATTCCCAAAGAAAAAGTCGCGAATAAACAAGTTCAAAAAAACAAAGAGAAACCGCAAGTAGCTAAGGTAGAAAAAAATAAGGCAGCCAAATCAGCACCAGAATCGGTCACAATTAATAAAAAACAAATGGTCTTTTATGCTGGCGATTCGATGATGCAAGGTGTCGCCCCGCACGTCAAATCAGCACTCTATAAAAAATACAAAATCAAGGGCATTGATTTAAGCAAACAAAGTACAGGACTAACCTACTCATCATTTTTTAATTGGCCCAAAACCGTCAAACAAACGCTGAAAAAACATAAAAACATTGGTTTAATGGTAATGTTTTTAGGTCCGAATGACCCTTGGAATATGCCCAATCCAAAAGGCGGTAAATATTTGAAATTCCAATCAGCCGCTTGGGAAAACGTTTATCGAAATAAAATCCGACAGATTATTGATTTAGCAAAAAAACATCAGGTGCAAATCATCTGGTTAGGCGTGCCTGATATGCGTAAGAAAAAACTCAATAAAGGCGTACGTTACCTAAACACACTCTATCAATCAGAGGTCAAAAAAGCAGGTGGTATTTATTTACCAACGCAGTTCTTATTAGCAGGAAAGGAATCAGGGTACAGTAAATATGCGATGAGTAAAACACATAAAAAAGTTGCTGTACGCACCAATGATGGCATTCATTTTACTGTCGCAGGGCAAAAGAAAATTGCCCGTCAAATTTTAGCAAAAATAACCATCAAGGAAGATTAATTCAATGAAAAAATATTTACTTGTGCTTAGCTTACTAGGCATTATCGCAGGTTGTAATCAACAGTCACATATTTCAGCAACCAATATAGGCATCAGCACAGTTATCGATACTCCTATAGACACCAGTAAAAATACTGCAGATGAAACAGGAAATATAGCAAAATTAAAACAACGCTTTGCCCAATTGCAACAGGGAAAAAAAGACATCATTCGTATTACACAATTTGGTGATTCACATTCTGCTGCTGATTTTTTCACTGGACGATTACGTAATGTCTTACAACAACGCTACGGCGATGCGGGTATCGGTTGGATTTCCCCACTCTTTATTCGGGGACAACGCCACGAGAAAATCACTTATGACAGCGAAGATTGGCAATTGTTTGATAGTCGCCGAGATGATGAAGACAATTATCCAATGGGTGGTTATATCGCGAAATCACAATCAGATACAGGATTTATCCAGATTAAACATAAAAATAACGATAGCGGGCAATGGGCATTAAAATTATTAGTTAAAAACCCGACTGATATGGATTGGCAAGTCACAAGCCACACCACAAAGCTACCTGCCAACATTGACAGTCAAGGCGAAGGTATGGAAATCGGCGGTGCTTGGCTGACCCGACTACCAGCCACTGGTATCATCGTTGAAACTGTCGCCGCCAATGGGGCAAAAAATACACTATGGGACAAGTGGGAAAGCAGTTGGTTACAAAGAGACTTGGCAAAATTAAGCCGTAGTGATATGGTTATCCTTGCCTATGGTACCAATGAAGCATTTAATAATCGATTAGATATACGAAAATTTGCACACGATATGAATAAGCGAGTTAAACAAATTCGCCAAGCCCTACCCCATGCCGTCATTTTGGTTATCGGTGCACCGGAGTCTTATAAAAAACGCCCAAGCAAACAGCAATTAGCACTAAACAATGATTTATCAAGTGATGATTGTGACAGTCAACGCCCTGCACTACTCTCTCAAATCCAACAAATCCAATCAGATATCGCCGAACAATATGGCATCTTATACTGGGATTGGCAACAAGCAATAGGTGGACAGTGCCAAGTATCACAGTTGATTAATGACGATTTAATGCAAAAAGATGGTATTCATTTTACTGCTAAAGGTTATGAATATGCCGCTGATAAATTGATTGAGTATTTAGCATCTATTGGGTTGATACAATAAGCTATCGGTATTTGAAATGTAGGCTGGGTTGAGGCACGAAACCCAGCACCATACACCAGCATTCCGCATAACAATCAAATCACTGCATTGCTGGGTTTCGCTATTGCTCTACCCAGCCTACAAGGAGGCTCAACAAAAACAAGCTATCGGTATTTGAAATACCGATAGCCTGTTTTTAATAAACTCATTCTAGACGACTAAGACAATTCTGCACGCACAATTGCAGCCCCTTGGCTAAGGGCTTGCATTTTACCTCGTGCGACTTCACGTGATAGTGGTGCCATACCACAGTTGGTGCTTGGGTAGAGTTTATCCGCATCAACAAACTGTAATGCTTTGCGTAGTGTATCAGCAACTTGTTCAGGTGTTTCAATCGTGTTGGTGGCGACATCAATCGCACCGACCATGATTTTTTTACCTCGTGCTAATTCCATTAAATCCATCGGTACGTGAGAATTTTGGCATTCAAGCGAAATAATATCAATGGCTGAGGTTTGTAGTTTTGGGAAGACCTCTTCATATTGACGCCATTCATCGCCTAAGGTCTTTTTCCAATCATTATTGGCTTTGATACCATAGCCATAACAAATATGTACAGCAGTTTCGCATTTTAGCCCTTCAATCGCTCGTTCTAAGGTGGCAATGCCCCAGTCATTGACTTCATCAAAAAAGACATTAAATGCGGGTTCATCAAATTGGATAATATCCACGCCTGCTGCCTCTAATTCTTTTGCCTCTTGGTTGAGAATGGTAGCAAATTCCCACGCCAATTTTTCACGACTTTTATAATGGTCATCGTAAAGCGTGTCTATCATTGTCATCGGTCCTGGTAATGCCCATTTGATTGGCTTATCAGTTTGCTGACGTAAGAATTTTGCATCCTCAACAAACACTGGTTTTTGACGTGCGACTGCATCAACGACGACAGGAACATCCGCATCATATCGGTCACGAATACGCACGGTTTTGCGTTTTTCAAAATCGACGCCGTGAAGGTGTTCAATAAAGGTGGTGACAAAATGCTGACGGGTTTGTTCGCCATCACTGACAATATCAAGTCCTGATACCAGTTGTTCTTGCAGTGATACACGTAGGGCATCGTGTTTGCCGTCAATGAGTTGCTCACCTTGTAATTTCCACGGTGACCATAGTTTTTCAGGTTCTGCTAGCCACGAAGGTTTTGGCAAACTGCCAGCAGTAGAAGTTGGTAATAAAATTGTCATAAGTTATATCCTCAAAATTCTGTTATTAAACTTTATAATTTTTAGCCCACTGGTCTAAAAATGCTTGATGTGGCTTGATGAAATGCTCTTCGGCGAATTTACCCTGTTCAATCGCTAATTGGCTACGTTCTTCTCTGTCATAGACAATTTGCGTTAGTGAATGGTCTTTATTTTTTAGGTTCGGCTGATAACTATCGCCTGCGTAAGCATTGGCATTATAAATCTCAGGACGATAGATTTTTTGGAAGGTTTCCATCGTACTAATCGTAGCAATCAGTTCAAGGTTGCTGTAATCATTAAGTAAATCACCACAGAAGTAAAACGCCAATGGAGCAACGCAATGCGGGGGCATAAAGTAACGTACTTGCAAGCCCATTTTTTTAAAATATTGTTCGGTCAGTGAACTTTCATTTGGTACGTATTCCGTGCCTAATATTGGGTGCTGATTGCTGGTGCGTTGATAAACTTTGTTGTCTGAAACACTTAAACAAATCACTGGCGTTTTGCCAAAGTGTTGTTTATACGTATCAGAGTTAATAAAACACTGAAACAGTTTGCCGTGCAAATCGCCAAAGTCTTCGGGGACGCTAAATTGTGTCGCACCTTTGTTATGTTCTAATAATCGCACACTAAAATCGTAATCACGCACGTATGAAGAAAAGTTATTGCCGACAATGCCTTCAATGCGTTGATTGGTATATTTATCGACAATCGTTGTTTGTAGTATTTCTATGGACGGAAAAGCGTGGGCGTTGTCCTCAATCGCCATCTCCACAGAAATAATATCGAGTTCTAACTCATAGCGGTCGCCCTTGGGGTTATCCCAATTTGCCGTGGCGTTAAAGCGATTATTAATCATCGTAATCGCATTACGCAGGTTTTCTTGACGATGTTCGCCACGTGCTAAGTTGGCAAAATTGGTGGTAATGCGGGTATTATCCGCTGGTGTGTAGTTTTCATCAAAACGTAGGCTTTTGATACTAAAACTAAAGTCTGTTGTAGGATTTGACATAGTATTTTCTCTTGTATAATTTATCATTTTCATTGTTGAATCTAGTCTAACACCCATGGCGAATTACACCTTATAGCTTTAGGTTATAACAAATAATTAATAAGTTTTTATTCATACAACAATCAGCCCAGTTATTTGCTAAAATGTCTTTTTAATTTTTTAAGGTGCGGATACCAGCGTGGATATTTCAATTATAGAAGCATTAATTTTAATGGGATTAGGACTTATTGCAGGTGTAGTTAATACCTTGGCAGGTGGTGGGTCTAATTTAACGGTTCCTGCCTTAATGGTCGTCGGTATGCCACCTGATGTCGCCAATGCGACCAACCGAGTCGGCGTATTTTTACAGGCTGTTGTCGGGGCAAGCCGATTTAAGAAACATAAAAAACTTCCCACCCAAGATTTCAAGGCCATTATTATCCCAATGCTGATTGGTTCAGTTATCGGTGGGGTATTTGCCTCGTACGCACCACCTGCACTACTAAAATATTTACTACTTGGTGCAATGCTGACGGTGGCAATTGTCATTCTTATTCGACCAAATGTTATCGCCCCACCAGCAGACACCATACCGTTTACTGTACAAGAAAAACCACAAGCGATTTGGTGGCTGTTACTGGTGGGATTTTACGGTGGCTTTGTGCAAGGTGGCGTAGGATTTATTATGATTACCACGTTTGCAGGCATATTACGTTATGATTTGGTATCGAGTAATGCCTTAAAAGTACTATGCACCATCTTTTTTACAGGTATTGCCTTAGCAATTTTTATTATCAATGACCAAGTGCGTTGGATTCCTGGCTTGATTTTAGCCATTGGTACAATGACAGGGGCTGTTATCGGTGTGAAACTGGCACTTAATATTCCCCCGAAATCCATCAAGTGGTTCTTATTTATTATGACCTTAGTGGCTAGTTTGGCGGCGATATTTCACTAATCATCACAAATGGCTATCGGTAGTGGTTCTACACCGATAGTCTCCCAATCCCAGCGTTTAGAAACATTTGGCTGTTGCAGGCTCAAATAATTATCATAGGTAAACGGTGCATTGGGGATATGGTTCAATAATTTGCCTTGTAATCGTGAAATGCTATCGGGTAAGGGAACGAGCCAGCGTTTCCAACCATAATGCTGACAAACTTTTTCAATGGCTTGTCGCATGGTGATAACTTCTTTACCGACTAATTCGTAGGTTTTGCCGTTTTCGCCATTTTTTAATCCCCACACAAATGCCCTCGCAACATCGGTAACGCTGACGGGTTGGAATGTTGCATTCGGACAGACCACCGGAAAGACAGGGGAAAATTTGAGTAGCTTTGCAAATTGGTTGAAAAAATTATCTTCTTTGCCAAAAATAATGGACGGACGAAACGATAACATGGTGATACCGTTTTGTTTGGTGAGTGCAAAGCAGGCTTGCTCACCTAAATACTTGCTTTGTAAATATTGGCTAGGTGCATTGTCACCGATACCTAATGCTGACATATGCAAATACCTTGAAACACCGCTATCGGTGCAAGCAGTTAAAATTCGCTTGGGTAATTGATGATGAACTTCCTCAAAAGTCGCTGTTTTAGTTTCGTGCAAAATACCCACCAAGTGAATCACCACATCACAACCCGTTAATGCCGATACCAAGCTATCGGTATTTCGATAATCAACCGTTTTTATTTCGACATCAGCAAACTCATCACTTTGGTCAATTTGTCGTGATGATAACCAGATAATTTGGTTATCGGTGTTTGATTGTAATTGTCGGGTAATGGCTCTGCCAACAAAGCCACTGCCCCCTGTGATGGCAACTTTCATTTTCTGATCATTAGCATTTAATTTCATTTATTATACTATAACAAATTCATGATTTCATTGAATCCGTATTTGTCGAAAATCGTTTATATTGCTATAATACGTCTTCAAATTTTATCAATTCATATGGAGAATTTATGTCTGACGCTATTTCTCGTTCACAATTGGCTAATGCCATTCGTTTTTTAAGTGTTGATGCTGTTAACCGTGCTAATTCTGGTCACCCTGGTGCACCGATGGGTATGGCAGATATGGCGGTTGCTTTATGGCAAGATCACTTAAAACATAACCCAAGCAACCCTGATTGGTTAAACCGTGACCGATTTGTTTTATCCAATGGTCACGCATCGATGTTGCAATACTCAGTGCTTCACTTAACGGGCTATGATGTTAGCTTAAATGACATTAAAGATTTCCGTCAATGGCACAGTAAAACCCCAGGTCACCCAGAAGGTTTTGAAACACCAGGTGTTGAAACCACCACAGGACCACTTGGACAAGGGATTGCCATGGCTGTTGGTATGGCGTTGGCAGAGAAAATGTTGGCAGCTCAATTTAACCGTGATGGCATGGATATTATTGACCATTACACTTATACTTTCTTAGGCGATGGCTGTTTAATGGAAGGTATTTCGCACGAGGCATGTTCACTGGCTGGCACTTATAAATTAAACAAATTGATTGCCTTGTATGATGACAACGGCATTTCAATTGATGGTGAAGTTGATGCATGGTTTAGCGATGATACGCCAAAACGCTTTGAAGCCTATCAATGGAACGTTATTCGTGATGTTGATGGTCACGATGCAGAGGCTGTATCTGCTGCGATTGCACAAGCGAAAAAATCAGATAAACCAACCTTGATTTGTTGTAAAACTCATATCGGTTTTGGTTCACCAAAAGCTGATAGTGCAGGCGTTCACGGTGCACCACTTGGCGAAGAAAATCGTAACATTACCGCTGAAAAACTTGGCTGGGAATACGCACCATTTGAAATCCCAAGCGAAATTTATTCTGCATTCGATGCCAAAGCACAAGGCGAAAAATCAGAACAAGCGTGGAATGATTTATTCACCCAATATGAAAGTGCTTACCCAGAATTAGCAGCAGAATTATTACGCCGTATGAATGGCTACTTACCAGAAGATTTTGCTGAAAAAATGCAAGACTTTGTTGCTAACCTACAAGAAACTGCTGACAATGTCGCAACGCGTAAAGCGGGCGAGATGGCACTTGACTTTATCGGTGGACTATTGCCTGAAATGGCGGGTGGTTCAGCTGACTTAACAGGTTCAAATAA
>PDWI01009839.1_pt1 | contig 10861 bp, 9 predicted proteins | sample 1430891 | NCBI WGS metagenome assembly PDWI01 (sample SAMN01162508, study PRJNA174530) | Oral metagenome, whole genome shotgun sequencing project. | biome: Marine environment; feature: Marine mammal; material: Swab sample of the gingival sulcus; isolation source: swab sample of gingival sulcus... | reverse complement strand
GGTGGTATCATCTTCGATGTTCAGTGAGCCATCGGAGCCAGGAACACAGGGAATGCCCGCGGCCTTCATGGCCTTGATGGCTTCGACTTTGTCACCCATGATGCGGATGGTCTCCGCCCGCGGGCCGATAAAGGTAAAGCCTGACTCTTCTAAGATGTCGGCAAATTCAGCATTTTCCGATAAAAAACCGTAACCGGGGTGGACGGCATCGACATCGGTCAATTCCGCGGCGCTGATAACGGCATTAATGTCTAGATAACTACTCACCGAGGGCGCGGGGCCAATACATACGGTTTCGTCGGCGAGCAAAACGTGTTTCAGCGTTCTGTCGGCGGTCGAGTGCACGGCAACTGTCTGAATGTCTAACTCGCGACAGGCGCGCAGAACGCGTAGGGCAATTTCGCCACGGTTGGCGATGAGGATTTTTTTCAGCATAACGACCTCCGTGTTTATTCGATTTCGAATAAAGGCTGGTCGAACTCGACGGGCTCGCCATCGGCGACGAGGATGCTTTTGATGGTGCCTTCGATATCGGCTTCAATTTTGTTGAACATTTTCATAGCCTCAACGATACAGACGGCATCGCCAATTTTGATTTTTTGCCCGACGCTGACAAAGGCATCGGCATCTGGGCTGGGTGAAGCGTAAAACGTACCGACCATGGGCGAGTTAATCGTGCGCCCTAAGGTGCTGGGAGCGACTTCTGGCGTTTCGGCGGTTGCCGTTTGTGGTGTCGCTACCGCGGGCACAGCGGGAAGGGCAGGTGCGAGCGCGGGATTGACAGTAGGCGCAACGCGGTGTTTTGAAATTCTGACCGAGTCATCGCCCTCGCTAAGCTCAAACTCGGTGATATCCGTATCGTCCAGTAGTTTGATAAGTTCTTTAATTTTTTTGATTTCCATGTTATTTTCCTTTTTAAAAGTGGATTCAATAAGGGGTATTTCCCTAGATGGCGACTATTCTGAAAATTCGTGATGCGCGGCAATTAATGCCATCTCATAACCATGCGCCCCAAAGCCACAGATAACACCTTCGGCGATATCGCTAAAATAGGAATGCTGACGAAAGGTTTCGCGGCGGTAAACATTGCTGAGGTGTATTTCAATAAATGGCAAATTCACCGCTAACAGTGCATCGCGCAGGGCAACGCTAGTATGTGTATAGGCAGCGGGATTAAAAATAATAAAATCCATTTTGTTGTCTAGCGCGTCGTGAACGGCATCAATCAGCTCGCCTTCGTGGTTGCTTTGATAAAAGGTCAGGTCGTCGCCCAACTCGGCGGACAGCGCTAGCATGCGTTCGTGGATTTGTTCTAAAGTGACTGCACCGTAAGTGTCTGGCTCACGTTGCCCCAATAAGTTTAGGTTGGGTCCATTGAGGACAAGTATTCTCATAAAAGTGTTTTTCCAAAAAAAAATTCTAGTACCGCGGGCTGGCTAAGTCGGCGCAATAACAAATGAAAAACGCATGCAAAACCAGCATAAGGCGGGGAGGTGTGGTCATTGTGCGCGTGATGTTTTCTTATGCTTGTTATTAATCGGTGGTCGCACTGTAGTGACTGACGGGGTATTTTCGCTAATTTGCCATGAAAAGTCCATTAAAAAGAGTGCGAATTTCTTGTCATGTTTCCCATCATGTTTCTTGCCATGTATAGTGACGGAAATAGTCGCCCATGAAGAGTTCAAAATCAAGGCGAATGGCAACCACACCGATACCGATAGCAAAGTTGCAAAAGCTCATCAAAATCTGTAACATCGTGTTGAAAGTCAACCGCGCCTATATCGACTCGGCAGGTATGGATGACAGCGAACTGGCAACCTTGATTGATGACTACTACGAAAACGCGATATGAGCGGGTGTTAGCCCCAAAGTTCCACAACTCCTAAATTATTACGGAATAAAATAATGACAAACACACAGCTCGAATTTCCTTTATTGACAGTGGCGCAGATTCGCGCCCTAGAGCAAGCACTGTTTAACACCCAAGACAGCTACGCCGTTATGCAGTGCGCGGCACAGGGGATTTTTGACACGCTGATGACCGATTTCCCGCGCCCGCGGATGGGGCAAAGCGTGCATATCGTCCTAGGTAGTGGCAACAACGCCGGCGACGGCTTGGTGTTGGCGGCTTTGCTCAAACGCCAAGGCTTTGTCGTGCATGCCTACCGCTTATTTTCTCACCCCTACCGCGGCGATGCCTTGCGCGCTTACGACAGCGCTGTTGCCGCGGGCGTGGACATCAGCAACTTTACCCCCTTTGCCTGTAGCGCGGAAGACATCATCGTCGATGCGCTATTTGGCATTGGTTTCGACCGCCCTGCCACGGGCGATGTGGCGCTAGCCATTCGCCATATCAATGCCTGCAAAGCCGAACATCCCAGCATTTATGTGTACGCCATTGACATCCCCTCGGGCATTGTCGCCGACACGGGCGCGGCACTAGGCGAAGCCGTACGCGCCGACAAAACCGTGACTTTTATCGGCGACAAAATCGGTCTACATACTGGCGATGGCAAGGGTTGCGCGGGCGAGGTTGTCATTGACGATTTGGGGGCAACAGCGCTGACAGAGTGCGCGGTAGGGCATGTTGAATGTTGTCGCTATGCCTACACGCGACCACAGTCTCAGCCAGTCAATACCGACAATGCCCACAAAGGCGACTTTGGACACGTACTAACCATTGGTGGTGGACGCGGTATGTTTGGTGCCGCGGCATTGGCGGCAGTCAGTGCTTTAAAAGCGGGCGCGGGAAAATCCAGTCTGCACACGCATCCTGACTACGCCGCGCAATTTCATCTCGACGATACCCCGCTGTACGAAGTAATGCGCTGTGAGGATTTGAGCACCATGTCTACCTACAATGCCATGGTGTTGGGCGTGGGTTTAGGGCGGAAATTGTGGGGAAAATCCCTGTTCAAGCAGTCGGTTGAGGCGATTGCCAACGCTCAACAGTTGTCAACATCGCCCACACAATCAGGCTTTCAACAGCTAGCTCCTGCGCTGGTGATTGATGCTGATGGTTTGTGGCATTTGCCCACTGTTGGCTGTGCTGCTGACATTGCGGTTATCACCCCACACGAAGCCGAAGCCAGCCGCTTGCTCCACTGTACGGTTGAGGCTATTCGTGCCGATAAAGTACAGGCAGTTAAAGCCTTGGCGCAAAGATATGCTTGCATCGCCGTGCTCAAAGGTGCAGGCACGCTGATTAGCGATGGCGAGCGGGTGTGGGTAAACACTACGGGCAATGTGTGTCTGGCTACCGCGGGCGCGGGCGATGTGTTGGCGGGAATGATTGCGGGCTATTTGGCACAAGGACTTAACCCCTGTCAAGCGGCTTGCTACGGCGTTTTCCGTCACGGTTTGGCGAGTGACGACTACTTTACCGCGCGCCAGAACAAAAGCTTGCGCGCCAGTGAGTTGTGGGATTTCTTGTGAGTGTCATGGCTAATGCCAACGATTTTTATACGATTTCTACACGGTTTTTACGGCGCAAAGATACTTATGCACCTATCTGCCCATTCGGCAATTTCTTCAGGTTGATGCGTGACTAACAGTACAGTCAACGATTGTTGCGTACACAGTTGACGCAACAATGCCAACATCTCCGCGCGCAAGTCTTTGTCTAGCGCGGAAAATGGTTCATCTAACAACAAAATGGGTTTATCGCGCAACAGGCAGCGCGCCAAAGCAACGCGCTGTTGTTGTCCGCCCGACAGTTTATCGGGCAGACGCGATAAATAATCGTTTAAACCGACTTGTGCGGCGATGGCGTGGACGCTTTGGCGCTGCTTTGGCGCTAGCTTTAAGTTGGCTGCGATGCCGATAGCGATATTTTGCTCAACCGTTAAATGATTAAATAAGTTGTTGTTTTGAAATAATATGGATACGGGGCGACGGTGTGGTGCGGTCTGCGTGTGCTTCTCGCCGTTGAGCCAAATGTCTCCGCGCTCAGGTATTGCAAACCCTGCGATTAAGCTGAGTAGCGTACTTTTTCCCGCGCCACTTGCCCCAACAATGGCAACTTTTTCACCTTGGGCAATGCGTAAGTCAAAGTGCAAGGGCTTAGCGCGGGGCGCATGGCGAAAGTCAATATTACTGAGCGTTATCATCATACCTCTCAACGAATAAAAAGATTAAAGCACACAATATAAGCAAAATTAGCGCGGTAACGCTAGCTTCACTACCGCGGTAATGGCCTAACTGTTGGTACAATAAGCGCGGTAGCGAGGTGAAATCTTGGTTACCAAACAAAGCAATTGCCGTAAAATCGCCCAACGATAGCGCGGCTGCTAAGGCGAAAGCATTGTGCACGGGGCGCTTAAGTCGTTGCCATTCAATCAAGCGACAGCGCGTCCAGCCGCGAATGCCTAGCGCGGTGCACAAGCGCTCGTAATACGTCATATTGTCATACAGCGGTTGCGCCAATATGCGTAGGACAAAAGGCATTGCCATCAAAGCATTGCAAATAACGACAATGGCAAAGAGTATTGGTGTGTTGATATCAAATTGCCGCAGTAACAAAAACAAGCCCACTGCCAACACTAAAGTTGGTACGGCCAAAATCAACATGCCGACATTCACCAGTTGCGCGGCTAGGTGCGTTTTACCAATAAAATGCCATTGACGCGCTCCCAACAATAATCCCACTGAGAGCAACACGCTCAGTCCGCCCGCGCAAACAGCTATGGCCAGTGAAAAAGCCGTGGCTTTATACAGTTCCGCATGCGCTAATGACGTTTTCCATGCTGTGAGGTTAAAGCCGCTGGTGATAACGGATAGCAAGGGCAAACCAACCAGCAACACCACGCAGATTATCACCACGCGCTGTAACAAGCGAATGGAGAATGACAAAGGTATGGGGTAGGGTGCGCCAACGGTTGCCGATGTCGGTGTTACTCGCGATAAGCGCGAACACAGCGCAAACAACGTAAAACACAATACAAATTGCATCAGTGCAAAGGTGGAGGCGCGCTGTAGCTCGAAATCAAAAGTTAGCGCTTGAAAAATGGCCACTTCTAAGGTGGTGTATTTCGGCCCGCCACCTAGGGTTAACACAATGGTAAAACTGGTAAAACACAGCATAAATACCAGTGCAAATACCGCGGGCAATTGCTGACGGAGGTAAGCCCATTCAACCCAGCGGATAAAATGCCAATCAACCACGCCCAATTGCGCGGCCAGTTGGCGCTGTTGGTTGGGTATGGCGTGTAGGGCGTTTAAGAAAATTTTTGTCGATAGCGGCACGTTAAAAAATACGTGGGCGAGCAAAATGCCGTCCAAGCCATAGATATTGGGGCGGGCATCCATATGTAGCCACGCTAGGCATTGCGCTAGCCAGCCGACCTTGCCGTATACGCCTAAAATCCCGAAAATAGCCACGAGAACGGGTAGTACCATCGACAGAGAAAAACATTTTAACAGCCATTTTTTGCCGATAAATTGTTGGTAAAACAGCGCGTGCGCGGTAAGTAGCCCCAAGCCCACCGACAGCGCGGCGGACAAAAAGGCCTGCCAGAGGCTAAAGCGGAGAATGTGCTGTACATAAGGCTCGCGCAGCATGGAAAGCCAGTTGCTATCGCCTTGTTGATGGAAGAGTTGCCACAGACTATTGCCGTACAAGGCGAACAGCAGAAGGACGATAAGGGCGGCGGGGATTAGCGGTTTTCGGCGCATGTTTGTGTGGGTAAAGCGGGGTGTATTGTTCAGCAGTCGTCTGCTGCTGCAATCTGTGTCTGTCGTAATTGCGCTTTTTCAATTGCGAAATGGAGTTTTTCTTGCAATTGTGCTTTGCTTGGCAATTGTAGCCAGTATTCTGAAATGTGAATGTGCTCATCTAGGTCGAGTAGTTCGATAACTTCATCATCCTTTCCCGCGCAGAGAATCAGCGCAATGGGGGCATTTTCATCTTCGCGGCGCTCGTACTTTTCCAGCCACCTGAGATAGAGCTCGACCTGGCCTTTGTGTTCGGGTTTGAATTCCCCCAATTTTAATTCAATTACCACTAGTCGCTTGAGTGCGCGGTGATAAAATAACAAGTCGATATAATAATCGTGATTGCCAACTTGGATGCGTTTTTGTCTTCCCATAAAAGCAAAATCAGAGCCAAACTCTAAGATAAAGCGCTCAAGTTCCTGCAATATTGCCTTTTCCAAATCACTTTCGCTAGGCGTGTCACCAAGTTGCAGAAAATCTAGTAGGTACGGGTCTTTGAGAAATAATTGTGGCTGCAGCGCGTCAGTGTTGCTGAGTTTACTTAGTTCTTGGCGAATGAGTTTGTCGGGCTGTTTAGCAATGGCGGTGCGCTCAAATAATAGGCTGTCCATACGCTCACGTAGCACGCGAACGCTCCAGCGTTCGTGGCGACACATGCCGATGTAAAAGTCGCGTTTGAGTTCATCATCAATTTTGAGAAATTCGACAAAATGTGACCAGCTCAATTGTGACGACAGTGTCGTCACAATTTCAATATTTTGAAAATTCTTATAAAAAGATACCATCCGTAATAAATTTCGCTGGCCAAAACCACTGCCATATTCAGCAACTAATCGCTTTGATAATTGCTGTATGACCGTTTTTCCGTATTCGGCGCGTTCGTTTTGCAAAACATCGGTTTTAATCATGCGCCCAATATGCCAATAGGTGATAACCAGCGTATGATTGACTTGACTGGTAACGTGACGCTTGCCGTCTTCAATCAATTGCTTGATATTTTGATACAGGGTGTGGTTGCTAATATTCTTCATAAGTTACTGCTGGTTAGTGTGTTGGCGTCGGTGGGATACTACCGCTATTTAGTTTTTTATGGCATCTCTATAATGCCCTTTGCTGATAAATAGCGGTAGAAAGCGACTGGTGAAAATTACTCACTCACTGCCGTTTGCCACACGCTCAATTGCGCTTTGCTTTGTGCCTTGTCGGGGGTGGGGATGGCCAGCGTTTTTGCGGGCTCAAAAGCATCAAAGCGCGGTTCGATCTCGGTTTTTATCACGGGTAACATAATGTTACTCAAGGCAATGACTTTTTGCGACTCAGGTGTTAGCATAAATGCTATAAATTGTTCAGCCAGTTTGGGGTGTTTGCTGGCTTTGAGCTTGGCAACCACTTCGATTTGTACGATATGTCCTTCGCTAAAGGTCATAGCGCGGTAGTTGTCTTTTTTCTCGTTGATTTGGTGATACAGTGGCGAAGTGATGTAGCTCAACACCACGTCGGATTCGCCTTTTAAAAAGGCGCCGTAGGTTTCCGACCAACCCTTGCCAACGGTGACGGTGTGTTTGGCGAGCTGTTTCCAAGCGTCTTCGGCCTTGTCGCCATATACTTCGTTCACCCAAGCCAGTAAACCGCGGCCTACCATACTGGTGCGCGGGTCTTGGTAAATCACTGACAACTGCTTATCCTCAATCAAAGCTTTGAGGCTTTTGGGGGGATTTTTCAGTTTGCTGTTGTCGTAAATAAAGGCGTATTGCCCCCAGTCGAAAGGAATAAAGGTTTGACTTTTCCATGGGATGGGTAAGTTGAGCTGGCTGATATCAATGGCCGTTTTTGCAAATAGTCCTGAGTCTTGCGCGTCTTTGAACAAGTTGTTATCCAAGCCGATAATAACGTCTGCTTTGGGCTTGTCGCCCTCTAAGCGCAAGCGGTTGAACATGGTCACGCCGTCTTCAAAGGGTACGAATTTGACATCACAGTGACAGGTTTTTTCAAAAGCCTTTTCCAGCTTCGGCCCCGCGCCCCAGTCGGAGGTGAACGAGTCGTAGCTGTACACAGTTAAGGTTTCTTTCGCGGTGTCTTGGGCGAAAGCATTGACAGATAGCGCTAATAGCGCCAGTGGTAGTATTTTTTTCATGAGAATGTCCTCTTTAAAGAATGAAATTAAAAAGGAACTTGAGCGGATACTTGTCTCAAATCCCTTCGCTGATACTAATCAGAGCAGGTTCAACGGGTATTGTCTCAGCCGACCTCACGTCAGCACCCCGATGAGCACCTGCGTATTTTATGACGTTTTTGCCAAAAAGCGTAGTACAGTTTTGCACAATCGTTGGCTTTATCCGTTCCAAACGCAGTATTTAAGAATACGGTTAAATTTAAGGGCGGAAGGGTTACAAAAATCGCTAAAATTGCTTGACGACACTGGTTTTCTGAATGATTTTGTTGTAGCTTGTGTCAGTAGCTAGCGCCAATGACTAGTCTTTGGGGCTATTCTTGTGCTACTCGTCATGCTTACTATTGGTTGAAGCATGTGATTAAACAATCAGGTAAGAGCAGTTGTTACGCATTATAAAGTAGAAAAATCATGGGAAAAATTACACTGAAAAATATCACCAAAAAGTTTGGCACGCAAGTGGTCATTCCACCACTCAGTTTAACTATCAATGAGGGAGAATTCGTTATCTTTGTCGGTCCATCGGGGTGTGGAAAATCGACATTATTGCGCCTGATTGCTGGACTTGAAGACACAACCTCAGGGCACATTGAAATTGACGGGCAAGATGTGACCATGCTTGCCCCTGCTAAACGGGGTTTAGCAATGGTTTTTCAATCCTACGCACTGTATCCGCACATGTCTGTGCGTAAAAATATCGCTTTCCCACTGAAAATGGCAGGCATGAATAAAGTCGAAATCAATCAAAAAGTTGAATCAGTAGCAAAGATTCTCAACTTATCGGATTACCTAGAAAAACGCCCATCACACCTCTCGGGTGGGCAACGTCAACGCGTAGCCATAGGCCGTGCCATTGTGCGCGAACCTAAAGCTTTTTTGTTCGATGAACCGCTGTCTAATCTTGATGCCGCGTTGCGCGTTAATATGCGCTACGAAATCACCGAACTACATCAAAACCTAAAAACTACCATGATTTATGTCACCCACGATCAGGTGGAAGCAATGACCATGGCAGATAAAATTGTAGTGCTCAGAGACGGTGTTATCGAACAAATAGGAACTCCACTAGACCTCTATAATTCTCCTAGTAATCAATTTGTTGCGGGTTTTATTGGCTCACCAAAAATGAATTTTATCCGCGGTAATGAAGCAGAAAAATATGGTGCTCACGTCATCGGTGTGCGTCCAGAACACATCAAGGTCATTCAAGGCAATGAGCAACACATATGGGAAGGCATCGTCGGCGTAGCGGAGCACCTAGGCTCTGATACCTTCCTCCGCGTTAAGGTAGAAAACGTCGGTAACTTAATTGTACGCTTACCTGGTGATGTTAGCGTTAACTTTGGCGATACCGTCGCGTTGGAAGTTGCGGGGAAAATATATAAATTTGACGAAAAGGGCAATACCTTGTAGTACTTGCAAAACCCTCACCCTTGCCAAAACTGCCGAGACGCAACGTTTCGGCGGTTTTGCACAAGGGCAGGGGCTCTCAGAGGTTGTAATAAAATAATAAAATTAAAAATTAAATAGTTAGCCTAGAGCAACTTGCGCGCATAGCATTGCCGCGCCAGACACTAGTGTATAGACCACAATTGGCCAAACGAACTTAAACCAATGACCGTACTTCATGCCCAACATTTGTAGCGTTGCCAAGACGAGTCCTGTAGGCGCTAAATAAAGCATGGCGTATTGTCCCCAGTTGTAGGCGGAAACAATGATGGAACGGTCAATGCCCGCGGTATCGGCCAGTGGCGCAATAATCGGCATAGAAAGCACCGCCAAACCCGATGACGATGGCACGATAAAGCCAAGTAAGAAGAAGATGAAAAGCAACATGATAATAAACATATAACTAGACATACCTGAAACCAAGTTACTGGCATAGAATAGAATGGTGTCAGAAATCAAACCCTCTTCCATAACTAAATTCACCGCACGTGCCAAACCGATGATTAACGACACGGGCACTAAGCTAGAAGCCCCTTTCATAAAGGCGTTGAGTATGCGCTCCTCAGGCAAACCGGCAATAAACATCATGATAATCACCAGCATGAGGAAAGAACCCGCCATCTGAGGGAACCACCATCCCCACATAATTACGCCGTAAACCATAATCGGGAAGGCAATGGCGAATAACCCGAGGATAATTTTGCGCTTGAGTGTGAACACATGTTCTGATTCATCGGATAAGTCTGTCGCATAACGGCGATGGAATTCTTCTCTGTCCTCGTAAGTATACGATAGCGTGGGGTCTTTTTTGATGCGCTTAGCATACCAGTAAAGATAGGCGATTAATACCGTAGAACCTGCCACTAAGCCAATCACGCGCCAAATTATACCCTCAGTAAACGGAATGCCTGCCGCGCTGGAAGCAATTACCACCGCAAAGGGGTTAATAGTCGAGTAAGTCGTACCTAGCGAACCAGCAAGGAACACCGCCCCCACAGAAATAATAGCATCGTAGCCCAAGGCGATAAATATAGGACAAATAATCGGATAGAACGCCACAGCCTCCTCTTCCAGGCCGCAAGAAGTACCACCTAAAATCATAAAGATGGACATAAAAAAGACTAATAAGAACTCGCGCCCCTTAGTTTTCTTGGTCAAGGCAATCAAGCCAGCGTTAAACGACCCCGTTTCGTTAACCACCCCGATCATGCCACCGAGAACAAAAATAAACACCATAATATCTGCAGCTTGTATAGTACCGTGTACCATTGCTTCAGGAATGTCTAACAGACTTTTGGGTGCACTCTCTAGGCGTTGATATGTGTCGGGGACGGAGATGGGCTTGCGAAGCTTACCCTCAGTAAATTGCTTAATATCAATACTGATTTTCAGCGAGTTAAGACTTTCAGTGGTGGCGGGCAAGGTACTGACCTCGCCTTGTGGACTTTTGATGACAAAGACTTTGTCAGCAGCGTCGTATTTGAGTTTTGAGTACGAACCAGAGGGAATCAGCCACGTGCCAATTACCGC
>PDWI01009838.1_pt1 | contig 10861 bp, 9 predicted proteins | sample 1430891 | NCBI WGS metagenome assembly PDWI01 (sample SAMN01162508, study PRJNA174530) | Oral metagenome, whole genome shotgun sequencing project. | biome: Marine environment; feature: Marine mammal; material: Swab sample of the gingival sulcus; isolation source: swab sample of gingival sulcus... | reverse complement strand
GTACACAAGTGCCTGCGGGCCATCAACGTTGCTAACAGTAGCTGATTTGGTAGGCAGGGACAAAGTTTTGCCATAGAGCGTTTGGTAGTAATTTGTTCCGTTACCGGTTTTATTGTTACCTTGTCCGAAGGCGACAATGGTTACAAATAAGAAAGAACAAAACAGGTAAATTTTTTTCATAATTAATTGAATTTTGAGTGAATAATTCTCATGTTTTCTAATATTTTTACAAATTTAACAATAAAAATACTATTTATCAACAGTAAAATGAGTTTCTGTGCAGAAAAAGAATGATACTGTCAGATAGTATTACCTCAACCTGTTTTCAATTGATGGGAACAAGTTTGTAAGCATTGTTATGGTTACCTTGAATAAGGTGTGGTATTATGGTTTTTAATATTCAACTTTTGCAATTTTAATTTAAAAATTTAATGAAAGCAGGCCTGAGAAGCCATTTTTTTGAACCCGAGTAGCATTTAAACAGTATTTTTCTGCTCCAGAATCTAACAAAGAAAAGGATTTGTAAATCAAAATCTTTTGCCTACTTTTGTGCCCAATTAATTTTAAGCCGTTGTTATTTAATGCGATGCTGCGGCTTAAACATCGTATAATTTAATAGTTCTTTACAATGTATTTAACATCGAAAAAAAAAGAAGAGTTGTTTGCCAAACATGGCAAAAACGAGAAAGACACAGGTAGTGCTGAAGGGCAGATTGCACTGTTCACTTACAGGATTAATCATCTTACAGCGCATCTAAAACAAAACAAAAAAGACCACAGCACGCGCCGTGCATTGATTAAGTTAGTTGGTAAACGCCGTAGTTTACTCGATTATCTTATTAAAAAAGATATCGAAAGGTATCGTGCGATTATTAAAGAACTCAATTTACGTAAGTAAAAAAAGTTATAAGGCAATGCGTTGCGTTGCCTTTCTTTTTTATAAATTGCAAAACCTCACCACCCATTATAATTTTAAAGATTTTGAATTATGGTAAATGCAACAGTAAAAACAATTGAACTTGCCGATGGCAGGACCATTACCATTGAAACCGGAAAGCTGGCAAAACAAGCAGATGGTTCAGTGGTGGTGAGAATGGGTGCCACCATGTTGCTTGCAACAGTAGTATCTGCAAAAGAAGCAAAAGAAGATGTTGACTTTATGCCGGTATCGGTAGATTACCGGGAGAAATTCTCCGCTGCCGGACGGTTTCCCGGGGGGTTTTTGAAGCGCGAAGGCCGCCCCAGTGACGATGAGATTCTGACTGCCCGTTTGGTCGACCGTGCCATCCGCCCGCTTTTCCCCGATGATTACCATGCTGAAACAGCTGTGATGATATCACTTATCTCTGCCGGAAAAGATGAAATGCCCGATGCGTTGGCAGGGTTGGCAGCTTCGGCAGCAATCAGTGTTTCCGATGTGCCTTTTACAACGCCTATTTCGGAGGTAAGGGTAGCACGTATCAATGGTAAACTGGTAATCAACCCAACTTTTTCACAACTGGAAGAAAGCGACCTCGACATAATGGTTGGTGCCTCTCACGATAATATAATGATGGTGGAAGGAGAGATGAATGAAGTGTCGGAAAACGATATGCTCGAAGCCATTAAATTTGCACACGACGAAATTAAAAAGCACTGTAAGGTTCAGGAAGAACTGGCAAAGGAACTTGGCGTGGTAAAACGCGAATATTGCCACGAAGTGAATGACGAAGAATTGCGTGAACGTGTGAAATCGGAAACTTACGATGAATGCTATACTCTTGCTAAACAGCAGATTAAGAATAAGCAGGAGCGATTGGCTGCTTTCGATGCTGTGCGCGATGCGTTTATAGAGAAATACAAATCGGAAAATGCCGATAATGAAGAGATTGACATCGACCAGAAAGAAACACTGATTAAACGTTATTTTCACGATGTGGAGAAAGAGTCAATGCGCAGGATGATCCTTGACGAAGGCCTTCGCCTTGATGGAAGGTCTACCACAGATATTCGCCAGATTTGGGGTGAAGTGGATTACCTGCCGGGAACACACGGGTCGGCAATTTTCACCCGTGGCGAAACGCAGGCGCTTACATCAGTTACCCTGGGAACAAAAATGGATGAAAAAATTATCGACGGGGTTACCGTACAGGGTAAAGAAAAGTTTTTGCTTCACTATAATTTTCCACCTTTTAGCGTGGGCGAAGCTAGAGTGCCACGTGGGGTTGGCCGACGCGAAATAGGCCACGGAAATCTGGCACACAGGGCGCTGAAACGGATGATACCCGCAGAATTGCCTTATGTGGTAAGAATTTTAACAGATATACTGGAGTCTAATGGCTCGTCATCTATGGCCACTGTTTGTTCTGGCACCATGGCACTTATGGATAGCGCCGTAAAAATGACAAAACCGGTTTCGGGAATAGCCATGGGATTGATAACCGACAGGGATTCAGATAAATATGCTGTGCTTTCAGATATTTTAGGAGATGAAGACCACTTGGGAGATATGGACTTTAAAGTTACCGGAACAGCAGATGGCATCACTGCCACCCAGATGGACATTAAAGTTGACGGCCTTTCTTATGAGGTGCTTGCGAAAGCTCTTCAGCAGGCAAAAGAGGGCAGGATGCATATTTTGGATAAAATGATGGATGTAATTTCCGAGCCACGGGCTGACTATAAACCCAACGTGCCGAGGATAGAAACCATAACGATACCGAAAGATATGATTGGCGCCGTTATTGGCCCGGGAGGAAAAATTATCCAGTCTGTCCAGGAAGAAACCGATACCGTGATTGTAATCGAAGAAAAAGAAGATTTTGGTTATATCGAGATATCAGGTGCCGGAATTGAACCTATTGAAGCAGCCAAAGCACGTATTAAGGCCATTACGGCATTACCCGAAGCAGGCGAAGTTTATAACGGAAAAGTGAAGTCGGTGGTTTCATTTGGTGCCTTTATCGAAATTTTGCCCGGCAAAGAAGGCCTGTTGCATGTTTCTGAAATGGACTGGAACCGCGTTGAATCTCCTGAAGCGTTTACTAAAGAAGGTGAAATGATGGAGGTGAAACTGATTGGTGTAGATGAAAAAACAGGTAAATTGAAGCTGTCGCGCAAAGTGCTTCTGCCAAAACCGGAAGGGTATGTTGAACGTCCTCCGAGAGGTGGTAGCCGCAACTCAAGAAGCGATAGGCGCGGACCACGTGGCGACCACAGGGGTGGCGATCGACGTAATAATCGCCGGGGAGGACACGACCGCCGCGATAACCGTCAGCAACGTGATGATAACAGGTCAGAATAAAAGAGTATTTTTTTAAAGCAATAAATTAACGCTCTGCTGAAAATGCAGGGCGTTTTTTTATGATTTTATTATTCTTTGGCCTTAAAAATATTAAACAATTCATTTCGTTTCTTTAATTTCGTCGATAAACAAGATTGTATGGGAAGCTGGTCAGAGCAATTTGAAAATAAGGTAAAAGCGCAACTAAAGAATAAAAAAGCGAGCGATTTGCGTTTTTTCAGAATTGATGAATTTATCCGAAATATGGGCAGGGTAGATGAATTTTCAGATTCATGCCCACTGTGCAACAAAGAAAAACTCAATATTGCAGATACTGTTGAGCATATTAATGAAGCCATAGGTACACCAGGAAACAGGCGCTGCGAATACGACCGGCTGTCTAGCCGTTTGTCTGCTCACATGCGTAAAGAGCACGGATTCTATCCACCCTATTATTTCTCCTATTTATATTCGTTTTACGGATTTGTTGCAGGGCTTATCATTGGTTATTTAATGTATCTGATAGTACCCTCAGTAGGCGAATTGATGTTTTTTGTAGGTTTTTGCCTGTTCTTGATTGCCGGTTATGTTGCCGGCACACGAAAAGATAATCGTATAAGGATGAATAAAAAGCTGATGTGAACCATGCAATATGTTGTTATAGAAGGAAATATAGGAGCTGGAAAAACTACATTCGCACAAATGTTGGCAGATGAACTAAATGCCAAACTGGTGTTGGAACAATTTGCCGATAATTCGTTTTTACCCAAATTTTATAAAGACCCCGACCGTTACTCTTTTCCGCTGGAGCTTTCTTTTCTTGCCGACAGGTACCATCAGATAAAAAAGCAGGTGTTTAACCTCGATCTTTTCCACGAAATGCTGGTTGCCGATTACTATTTTGCTAAAACAGCTATTTTTGCACGCAATACACTTAAAGAGGATGAATACCGCCTTTTCAGGCAAATATTTGATATTATTTATGAATCGATGCCAAAGCCGGACCTCTATGTTTATTTGCATGCAAAAACTGATAAACTGCTCGCAAATATTAAACAACGCGGACGCGATTATGAGCAGGAAATAGGTGCGGAATACCTGGAAAAAATACAAAAAGGGTATTTTTCTTTTCTGAAAGGCATTACGGCTTTCCCGGTATTGATTATCGATGTTAATCAACTCGATTTTGTGAAAAATAAAAAAGATTATGACCTTTTAAAACAGGCTGTTTTTTCACCGGGATATAATTTGGGTGTCAACCGGGTAATTCCCTGATAAAAACAGTGCCGGCTTCTTTCAAATCAAAAAAAACCTTTCTATTTTTGTTGGCTTTATAGCACTTAATTTTAAATCTTTTAATATTCTGTTATGAATAAATTAAACTATAAACCTCTTTTTTATATCCTGATATTGCTTTTGTTTTCAGGATGCGCCGGGCTTGGTAAAATGAAAAAAAATGCCGGCGATATCCGTTTTAAAGTTACTCCTGAAGTGCTCGAAACCCATGCCGGACAAGTGAGTGTGGCTATTGACGGGCGTTTCCCGGAAAAATATTTCAATAAAAATGTAGTGCTAACGGCAACGCCTGTTTTAAAATACAATAGTGGTTCGTTTGCATTAACGCCGATTGCCGTTCAGGGTGAAAGCGTTGAAGCCAATAACCGTGTAATTTCCTTTAGCGCCGGTGGAAATTTAAACTATCGTGGTGTGTTCAAATACACCCCTGATATGGCTCTGTCTGAACTGTTTCTGGAAATAAAAGCATCAAAAGGTGGTAAATCGGTGAATTTTAAACCTGTTAAACTTGCCAATGGTATAATTGCAACAAGTGAACTGCTGGTTAATATGCCAAAACCTGTTTTGGGTGTTCGGCGCGAAGCTAATAACACCGGGAAATACGATCCAAACATCGATCCGTTTCAGCGCGTAGTACCTGACGAGATGATGGCTGATATCCATTACCTTATTAACCGTACCAATATTCGGAAGGAAGAAGGTGAGGGAGCAGATGTGAAAGCGTTGCAGGATTATACCCAAAAAGCAAACGAACAGAATAATATAAATTTAAAAAAGGTTGAAATTGCAGCTTATGCTTCGCCTGATGGAAGTATCGACGTGAATACGGAACTGGCAGCCGGAAGAAAACAATCTTCTGCCGAATTTTTATCTAAAAAACTGAGTGAAGCAGGTATAAATATCAATCTTCGTACAAAATATACCCCTGAAGACTGGGACGGTTTTAAAGCGTTGCTTGAAAAATCAGATATTAAAGATAAAGAGTTGATATTAAGAGTTTTGTCGATGTATAGAAATCCTGAAGTGAGAGAGCGGGAGATAAAGAACCTTGCGGAAACATTTACTGATGTTGCCAACGACATACTGCCACAACTGCGCCGCGCTAAAATGACAACAGAAGTTGACTTTATTGGCAAAACAGACGATGAATTAAAAGCATTGGCAAAGTCGGATCCGGGCTCGCTAAACCCGGCAGAATTGATTAATGCCGCTACACTCTTCGATGAGCTCGATGACCAGCTGGAGGTTTATCGTTCGTTTGCAAAATACTATCCCAACGACTGGCGGGGGCCTAATAATGTAGGTTATGTACTGGCAAAACAGATGAAATATGAGGAAGCAAAACCTCTGTTCGAAAAAGCTGAAGCAATGCAGAATTCCGAACCGGTGATAAAAAACAATTTGGGTGCGGTGATGTTGCACGAAGGAAATATTGCTGAGTCAGAAGCGCTTCTGGGTGCAGCTGCCGGAGTCGGCGACGAGGTAAACTACAACCTTGGCTTGGTGAGCATGGAAAAAGGAGAATACGACAAAGCAGTGCGGTATTTTATCGGATTCGAAGATGTAAACTCTGCATTGGCACGAATGATGGCCGGTAACAATGCCGGTGCATTACGCGACCTGGAAGCTTTCGAGATGCCCAACTGTTATATGAAAGAGTACCTTAAAGCTATAATTGGAGCTCGCACGGCAAGAGAAGCCTTGTTATTTGATAGCCTCGAAAAAGCAGTGTCTATAAATCCTGATTTGAAGAAGCAAGCTAAAAAAGACATGGAGTTTGCCCGCTATTTTGAAAATCCAAAGTTCAGGGAAATTGTAAACTGATTTTTTGTGTTGAAAATATAATGAAAGGTAGCCTGTTGGCTGCCTTTTTTTGTTTTTATGATTGATCTACTTTTCTAATCCGTTGAAAAAATGTATTTTTTCCAATTCGAATTAATAAATTAAAAATTATTGTAATGGAGACCATTAACAAATACATTGAAGCAAACAAAGAGCGGTTTCTGGAAGACCTGTTTGGGTTGATCCGAATCCCGTCAATTAGCTCTGATTCAACACATAAGCCCGATATGTACAAGGTCGCTGAATATTGGAAGGAAATGCTGCTTAAATCAGGTGCTGATAAAGCAAAGGTTTATGATACGCCCGGTAACCCGGTGGTTTATGGCGAGAAAATTATCGATTCGTCGTTGCCAACGGTACTTGTTTACGCCCACATGGATGTTATGCCTGTGGATCCCATCGACAAATGGGATTCAGATCCTTTTGAGCCTGAAATCCGCGATGGCAAAATTTTCGCCCGAGGTGCCGATGATGACAAAGGCCAAAGTATGATGCATGCTAAAGCTTTCGAACTGATGGTAAGCACCAATACCTTGCCGTGTAATGTGAAGTTTATGGTTGAAGGCGAAGAGGAGATAGGCTCTCCCAACCTGGGAAACTGGTGCGAAAAACATAAAGAGATGCTAGAAGCCGATGTGATACTGGTTTCCGATACGTCGATGATAGCTGCTGATATTCCCTCAATTACCACAGGCCTGCGTGGATTAGCCTACTGGCAGGTGGAAGTCACCGGGCCTAACCGTGATCTTCACTCCGGGTTGTTTGGCGGTACGGTAGCTAATCCTATCAATGTGCTTTCAAAAATGATTGCCGAAATGACCGATGAAAACGGTAAAATAACCATTCCCGGTTTTTATGATGATGTTTTGGAAGTTTCGGCAGAAGAAAGGGAATTACTTGGCCGTGCTCCTTTCGACAATGAGGCGTATAAAAAAGCCATTGGTGTTGATGCTTTAACCGGCGAAGAGGGTTATACACCTATGGAGCGTACAGGCATTAGGCCTTCCTTTGATGTTTGTGGAATATGGGGCGGATACACTGGAGAAGGGGCAAAAACAGTATTACCCTCGAAAGCTTATGCCAAAGTTTCTTCGCGGCTGGTGCCTAACCAGGATCACGAAAAAATAGCTGAATTGTTTAAAAAGCATTTTGAGGGCATTGCTCCTGATGGCGTAAAAGTGGAGGTAACTTCACTCCATGGCGGGCAGGGTTACGTTTGCCCCATTGATATTCCGGCTTATAAAGCTGCAGAAAAAGCCTATACCGAAGTTTATGGCAAGCAACCGGTTCCGGTTCGCTCCGGTGGTAGCATTCCCATAATATCTACTTTTGAACAGGTTTTGGGAACAAAATCGGTGCTAATGGGTTTTGGCCTCGAATCGGATGCCATTCATTCGCCTAACGAGAATTTCCCATTGGAGCAATTTTTTAACGGCATACAAACTATACCACTGTTTTACCGGTACTTTGCCGAAATGAGCAGGCCGGTGTAAACTGGTAATTATTATTTTATACAAGCTGAATGGCACCTTTGTAAATTGTATTTTGCAGGGGTGCCATTATTTTTTTTAGCTGCAAAAAACACCTTGCATATATTTTGCTTGTGGCAATCAAAACTGGCCGTTTCCTGTTCAATGAGAGTGAAATGTGAATTAGAATTAATTCAGTAAGACTGTGTTGTTTTGAATACGGATTTACTATTTTTGACATCCATTGAAATATTGAACTATGCAGGAGATAAAAGTTGGTTTTATAGGTGCAGGTGGCATTGCCAGGGCGCATGCCTACGCTATTCAGTCGCTTAAGTTTTATTATAGCGAAGCTCCCAAAGTTGTAATGGAGTCGGTAACATCGGCACGTGCTGTGAGCCGTGAAAAGTTTGCCCAAACTTTTGGTTTTGCCAATGCACAGGAAATTGATGATTTCGCTGGTAACAAAAATATTGATACCGTTTTTATTCTTGGCCCCAATAAAGTTCATTTTCAGCATTTTAAAATGGCTTTAAACATGCCCGGCGTAAAGAATATTTATCTTGAAAAACCGGTCTGCTCATCGCTCGAAGAAGAGGAGGAAATGCGGAAGATGCTGGAAAAGCATGGAGAAAGGGTAAATATTCAGGTTGGGTTTCAATATCTTTATACTTCGGCAGTTCGCGAGGCGTTAACTTTTTGGAGGTCGGGTAAGCTGGGAAAGCCCATTCATTTCGACCTGAAATATTACCACGGCGATTATTTGCAATCAGCATACAGGGAAAAACGTGTGTCCCGGTTAACACCAGCGCCTGATGGTGGTGCCATGGCCGATCTTGGCTCGCATGGCATTAGCCTGTTGATGGCATTTTTGGGCGAAAGATTGCAGATAAAGGGAGCATTGCAGGGTGGTGCTTTCAATAATGTTCCGGCGGGTTCCGACCTTTTTAGTTCCCTGGCGCTGTTTGATCCTGTTTCGGGTGCTGTTGGCAACTTATCGGCCAGCAGGGTAACTTCCGGTTCCGGCGACCTGGTTTCTCTTGAGATTTATGCCGAAAAAGGTGCTATACGATATACTTCGCAACATTCAGAGTATTTCGAATTTTATATTGAAGGTTCTAACCAGTGGGTAAAGCAAATGGTAGGAAGCAATTACCTGCCGGTGACAAGCTTTCCTTCGGGACACGTGCCTCCGGGCTGGCTGCGCTCCATGGTTCATGCTCATTATCAGTTTTTTACAGGTGCCGATTCAAGAGCTTTTCAAATTGATTTGAAACACGGCCTTGCGGTGCAGCGCATTGTACGTGAAACGGCTGAACATTTGGCTGCTTTCAGAAAAAATTTAGCAAATGAATGAAAGAAAGAGCGGTATTTTGCTGCACGTAACTTCCTTGCCCGGCCCGGAAGGAACAGGTACTTTGGGAAAAGACGCGTATCGTTTTGTGGATTTTCTGAAAGGTGCCGGACAAAAACTTTGGCAAATACTCCCGCTGGGACAGACGGGCTACGGAAACTCGCCTTATCAGTGCTATTCGGCATTTGCAGGAAATGCAGTGTTAATCGATATAGAAATTCTGGCAGAAGAGGGTTTTCTGCAGAAAAACGAAATTAAGGCGCCCCGGTTCAACACCTTAAATATACCGTTTGACAAAGTTAATGCCTGGAAAATGCCGTTGCTGCAAAAAGCGTATCAATCTTTTCAGGAAAAGGCAGAACCAGAGAAAAATGAATACCATATTTTTTTAAAAGAACACGAATGGTGGCTGAATGATTTTGCCCTTTTTATGGCTTGTAAAAGCCATTTTAATGATCAGATCTGGTTTAATTGGCCTAATGGATTGAAACATCGTTTGCCGGAAGTGTTATCGCAATACAACGCCGAACTGGTATCGGAAATTGGTTTTTGGAAATTTTTACAATGGCAGTTTTTCAGGCAATGGCACAGGCTAAAAGCTTATGCCAATAATAGCGGAATTGAAATTATTGGTGATGTTCCGCTTTATGTGTCTGTTAATAGTTCCGACGTATGGGCTAATCCCGATATTTTTCAGTTGGATAGCGACCTTCAACCTACGCATGTGGGAGGCGTTCCGCCTGATTATTTCAGTGAAACAGGCCAGTTGTGGGGTAACCCGTTGTACAACTGGAAAAGGTTGGAACAACGCGGATTCGACTGGTGGATAGCACGGCTCCATTTTAACCTAAATTTGTTCGACAGGGTGCGTATCGACCATTTTCGTGGCTTGGAAGGATACTGGTCGGTGCCGGCAAACGAGAAAACGGCCATAAACGGGCAGTGGATAAAAGCAAAAGGTTACCAGATGTTGTCGTTGTTTCGTAACCAACATGGCAGTATGCCTTTTATTGCTGAAGACCTCGGCGTGATAACCCCGGAAGTGGAAAAACTACGCGATGATTTTCAGCTTTCTGGCATTAAAGTATTGCAATTTGCCTTTGGCAGCGACGAGAAAAACGGCAATCTTCCACATAATTATGAAACCAACTTATTAGCATGCACAGGAACGCATGACAATGATACCACTTTAGGCTGGCTCTCATCGTTAAAGGGAAAGGAGAAGCTGATGGTGCGCCGCTATTTGGGGTGCCGTAAAAAATATGCTTTAAAAACGGCTATGGAAATGGTTTTAGCCTCAACTGCAAAGTTGGCAGTATTGCCCATGCAGGATTTACTTGGGCTGGGAACAAAAACACGGATGAATACCCCCGGAACAGCATCAGGGAACTGGGGCTGGCGTTTCCGGTGGAAACAGCTTAAACCGAAACACAGGAAATTTATAAAAGAGATTACGGATAAGTATAACAGGTAAACAACAGATGGCATCTTTCAAAAAGACGCAAATCCTTTTAGGCACACTCAGGAGTAATTATCAAGTTGTATATCAGCCCTATAAATGTTATATTGCAGGAAACAAAACCCCGAAAAAGGGCACAAAGCCCAAAAATCGGGGTTTCCAAAACTAAGTAATGCTGA
>PDWI01009837.1_pt1 | contig 10862 bp, 5 predicted proteins | sample 1430891 | NCBI WGS metagenome assembly PDWI01 (sample SAMN01162508, study PRJNA174530) | Oral metagenome, whole genome shotgun sequencing project. | biome: Marine environment; feature: Marine mammal; material: Swab sample of the gingival sulcus; isolation source: swab sample of gingival sulcus... | reverse complement strand
CCTACAACTCTAGGATAAATTAAATTACTTTCTATCTGCTGAATAATAACTAAAAATATAAAAAAGTAAAACGCAACTGTTGTATCTGTTATCGCAAGCAATATAATAGCAACTGTTCCTCCAATATAAGCTCCAAACATAGGAATTATATTAGTAAATCCAACAATAACACTAATAAGCACTGAATATGGCATTTTTAATACAAGCATACCTATATAACATATTGCAGACAAAATTACCGCTTCTGTTAGCTGACTTTGAATAAAACTTGAAAATGATTCATCTAATAAATCTATTATTTTTAAACACTTCTTTACAAATTTAGTATTAATAAAAGCAAAAGAAAATCTTTTTATAGATAATAATAAATTTTCTTTACTAATTAACATATATATCGAAATAATAAGACTCAATACAAATGTAACCATAAAAGATGCAAAAGCTCCAATATAAGATGTTAATGTATAAACTGTAGACGATATAAATGTTAGAAAATTTGATAATGCTTTTGAAATATACGCGCTAACCTTTGCTATTGTTTGTTCTGATAAATGTAAATATTTAAAAACACTATTAATAGCATCTTCAAGTTGTGTCATACTTGGAACTTGTTTAATTAGTGATGAAATACTTTTTGTAAGTTCTGGAATTACTAACAATGAAAACCAAACTAATACAAATCCTAAAATAAAAAGTGTTAAAATTAATGATAACCCTCTACAAATAAATTTATTTGATACGAACTTTTTTAATATGTTTTCTATCTTTTTCATCGGTAAATTTAATATAAAAGCCATTACAAAACCATATATAACCGGCCCAAAAATTTTAAATATATAGGAAAAAAACATATTAAAAATTTCTAGTTTAGCAACAAAATAAATTGATGCAATAAGCAATATCAACAGTAAAGTTTGATATATAGCATTATTATATTTTTTTATTTTAAACATATTTCCCCCTTTAAATCATTTTCATTAAGCCATTTAATTAAAATTTTCTTATACTTACTATGTTCTTCTACAAATGGAACATGTTTACTATACTGAAAAAGTTCCCATTTAGAATTAGTTATATTATCATACATAATTTTCGCTTGGTAGGGAGAACTCAAATCATTTGAGCCATTAATTATAAGACAAGGTTTATCTATTTCACATAATCTATCAGTAAAATCATAATCTTTTAATGTACCAGTTGGTAAAAATTCATTTTTCCCCCATCCTATTTCATAAGACTCCTTGCCAAATTTCTTATCTCTTGAAATACATTCTATATCAATATATTTACTTTTATCAAAACAATGACGTTTCATAAATTCATCTAATGCTTTTTTATATTCTTCATTATCATAATCATTATTTTCTATTGCATAATATATTGCTTTCTGCATTTCTTCTGGCATATAAGATATTTTTATAAATTGTTCCTCTTTCCATAATTTAGCAGATGATAATGTAGAAGAAAGTATATAACTACAAACATTATTAGGTGATTTTTCTATTGCATAATATATTGCAAGCATTCCACCCCATGAAGAACCTAAAATATGTGCGTTATCAATGTTCAAATATTTTCTTAGTTCACATAATTCTTCAATCCAAGTGTTAGCCACAAATAATTTTTTGTCACCAGCAGTATATGAATTACCACATCCTATTTGATCATACATTATAAGAGGTCTATCATCTTCAAAAGCCATATCATCAAAAATTTCAAAATAATTATGAGTTGATCCAGGACCCCCATGTAGAAATATTAGTGGTATTTTCTTTCCATTTGGATTTACTATTCTATAATATGTTTTATTACCTTTAAAAGGCATATATCCTTCTTTAATATTCATTAACTCACCCTCCCATCATACATTTTATAAATACTATCTGCTATTGATAATGTAGACTCTCTATGACTTACCAAAAGTACAGCTTTGTCTTTAGAAAAATCATTTATACTCTTTAACACAATAGCCTCATTTAAAATATCTAAGTTACTTGTCGGTTCATCTAAAAATATAAAATTACTATTATGTAAAAAAGCTCTTGCAATTCCTATTCTTTGTTTTTCTCCACTTGATAATAAATCACCTAACTCTCCTATGTTTGTATCATAACCATCCTTTAGTGATATAATAAATTCATGAATTGATGCCTTCTTTGCAGAATTTATAACTTCATTATCAGTTGCATCAAGTTTTGCTATCTTTATATTGTTTTTTATAGATGTATTAAATAAAACTGTATCTTGAGTTACATAAGACTGCATTTTTTTTAAATTTAAAGTATTTATATAATCCATATCTGTATTATCAAATTTAATACTACCAGAATCAATTTTCCAAAATCTCATAATCATTTTTATTAAAGTGCTTTTGCCAGAGCCACTTTTGCCAGAAACACCTATAATTTTTTCTCTAGGCAAATATAAATCAACATTATTTAAAACGGTAGACTTTTTATCATAGCTGAACTTTATATTTTTTAAAGATATATCTTTTGCATCAATATCTTTATTTCCTACTATTTCATTTACTACTGGACTTTCATCTAAAATAGAAAACACCCTATCTGCTGCAGCAAATGTTTGCTGAAGACTACTTCCTAAATTTGCTAATGCAACTACTGGTCCAAACGAACTAAACATAGCAATTGTAGGTATTAATACTGCTTTAAATTCTACTATATTATTTAGATATAGTATAGATGATACAATAAGTATTAATAAAGAATATAGTATTATAATTGCACTAGATATTGCAATGTTTTGTGAAGTAATATTTTTTAATTTACTCTCAATACCTGTAATCTCTATAGTTTTTTCAGTAATCTCTTTACTTCTTATTTTACCTTTATTAAATTGTATTATTTCTTCAATCCCTCTTAATGATTCTAATATAAAACTACTTAATTTACCGTATTCACTTCTAAATTTTCTACTATAATCTTTACTTCTTTTTGATATATAAATTGGTAAAATAATTCCAACACTTATATATGCTAAAAAAGAAATAAAACCTAAAATTAAATGAAAACTAGATATAAAAATAACCATGATTATTGTCATAATAAAAGCTATTGCAACAGGGGATATTGTATGTGCATAAAACACTTCTAATAATTCTATATCAGAAGTAATAATAGCAATTAAATTACCTTTATCTCTTCCTTCCAATTTTGCTGGAGATAGTTGTCTTAGTACAAAGAAAATTTTATCTCGCAAATAAGCTAAAAGTTTAAATGCAATATAATGATTACTTGCTTGTTCACCATATCTAAAAACTCCCCTTAAAATTCCAAATAATATAAGCAATACAAAGCCTATTCTTAACTCTAACAAATCTAAAATCATGTATGCAGATAATATTGTTATAAATGTAGATGCCAAAAATCCAAGTACACCTAAAACTATTGCCAAACACATATAAACTATAAGAGGTTTTACAAATACTATTAATCTTTTTAATAATCGTATATTAGACATTTAATCCTCCCATATTTATAAGTTTCAACTGACTAGTATAATAATTATAATATTCCCCTTTCAAATTCATGAGTTCATTATGAGTTCCCTCTTCTATTAATTTAGAATTTTTTAAAACATATAGTTTATTAGAATCAATAAGATTATATAATTTATGAGATATAAATATAATAATCTTATTTTTTGAAAGTTTTTTTATAACATCAATTATTATTTTTTCACTATTTGCATCAATATTTGATGTAGCTTCATCAAATATAAATACAGGTGTATTTGCAACTAAAGCTCTTGCTAATACTAATCTTTGCCTCTGTCCACCACTAAAATTTGTTCCACCTTCTTCAAGCATAGTATTAAGACCTTCAGCCTCATTTAAAAAATCAAATAAACCAACTTTTTTTAAGACCTCAACAAATAACTTATCTTGAGTTATATTAGTTTTTGTATATTTACCAACGCCTAATAATAGATTATCTCTTATACTTCCTTTAAATATATATGAATTACTCTCAACTAATGTTATTTGTTCATTTAATGATTTTCTATTTATTGTATTTAATTCAATATCATCAAATAAAATATTACCAATATAGTTTGTGTTTATTCCAATTAATATTTTAGCAATTGTACTCTTGCCTGAACCACTTTCACCAACAATACTAAACATACCATTAGATGATATATTCAAATTAATGTTTTCTAATACTTTTTTATCAGATACATAACTATAAGCTAGATTATTAAACACAATTTTTTTTACTTCATCTATCTCTACTTTATTTTCATAAACATTAACACTAAGTAATTTAAAAATTTTATCACTAACTGCTATACCATTCATAGCTATATGAAAAAAAGAACCAAGCGCTCTCATTGGCAGAAAAAATTCTGCTGACAATAAAATTATCATGATAGTACCAACAAAGCTAATATTTCCACTCTTATACTCAATAATAGCAAATATCATACCAAGTGCTGTTCCACCAAAAGTAACAATATCCATAACTGTTATACTATTAAGCTGCATAACAAGAACTCTCATTGTCGCTTTTCTAAATTCTTCTGCATCTTTATTCATTTTTTTATGTTTATATTCATCTGCATTATATATTTTTAATGTTGTTAAACCTTCTAAGTTTTCAAGAAAACTATTTCCCATTTTAGTATATTTTTTCCAATATTTGCCAAATATTTTTTTTGCTATTTTTTGCACAATAACTATTGATAAAGGTATTAATGGCACACAAACAAGTAATATAAAAGATACTTTTAACGAAATTTGAGATAAAAAAATAAAAAGAATAAAAGGTGCTATAAAGCTATAAAAAAACTGTGGTAAATAATTTGCAAAATAAATTTCTAACTGTTCTACTCCTTCAGTTGTTATCTGTACCATTTCAGCAGTAGAAATATAATCTTTATATGTATTTCCTATTTCTATTATTTTATTATAAATCATATTTCTAATATTTATTTTTACATCTCTTGATATTTTATATGAATACAATGCTGATCTCTTTATAACTAAACTTCTAATAATTATGCTTATAATAATCAAAATTACATATATAACATATATTTTTATACTGGTAATTTTTAAAAAAATATTATATATAAAATTAGATAACAAATACACTATAAGTATATTTGTTATCATTGCTAATACTTTATATAAAATATTAAAAAATATATATTTTTTTACACTAGGAACTAATCCAAAAAGTTTTTTATTAATCATTTTTGCTCCTAACTTAAAAGTCCATTTCAAACAAACTAATTTGATTTAGCTCTGTTAATCCATCTAAACATCCTAATTCACTTAAAGAATTAATACTTGTATTATTTACATTAGTTCTTTTCTTTAAATCCTCTACTGATATAAACTCATAATCTTTTCTTGCCTCTACAATGCTTCTAGCTGCTTTATCTCCTAAACTATCAACACATATTAAAGGCGGTCTAAGTTTTCCATTTTCTATTTTAAAATCATCAGAGTCAGATTTATATAAATCAACTGGTAAAAATTCATATCCTCTATACATCATCTCTTTTACAACTTCTAAAGCTGCTATAGTCTTTTCATCTTTTTTTGATGATTTATCTTCTAATTCCTTACTTAATAACTCTTCAAGCTCTTTTATTCCACCAAGACATGAAGCATTTATTATATTCGATTTTGTACTAAGATGAGCAGCATAAAAAGCAAGTGGTTCATATACCTTATAATAAGCAATTCTAAGTGCTGTTAAAACATAAGCTACAGCATGAGCTATTGGGAACATATACCCAATCTTATTACAAGATTCTATATACCAATCCTCTATTTTATGCTCTTTCATTACTTTTATTTCATCTTCAGTTAATGGTTTACCTTTTTTAACCTTTTCCATTATTCCAAATGAAATATCTCTATCAATACCTTTATTAATGCAATTTATCATTACCTGTTCTCTAGTTGCAATTACATCTTTAAATTCTATTACATTATTTAAAACTAAATCTTCTGCATTGTTTTTCCATACATCAGTACCATGACTAAGTCCTGATATACGTATTAAGTCCATTACAGATTTAGGATTTGTCGTTTCAAGCATTCCTCTAACAAATGGAGTGCCAAATTCTGGTATTCCAAAAGTTCCAAGTTTCTGATCATATCCTTCATATTTAATATTTAAGGACTTTGTACTCCTAAATAACTCTAACAATTGTTTATCATCATAAACAACCTCTATATCCTTATTTTCTGTATAATCTTCTAATCTTTTTATTATATAAGGTGTCTCGTGACCAAGAATGTCAAGTTTTAATAAAGTACCTTTTATAGCGTGATAATCAAAATGTGTTGTGTAAACTCCCTTTGATTTATCATTAGATGGATATTGTATTGGCGTAAATTCATATATTGACTTGTCTTTTGGAACAACAATAACACCACCAGCATGTTGTCCTGTTGATTTTGATATTCCTATTAATTTTGGAGATATTCTCATTATCTCAGCATCACTTACATCAATATCTAACTTTTCATAAAAACTCTTAATATATCCATAAGCAATTTTATCTTTTATCGCACCAACTGTTCCTGCTTTGAAAACAAATTCTTCTCCAAAAAATTCTTCTGTATATTTTTGAATAAAAGATTGTATATCTGATGAAAAATTAAGGTCTATATCTGGTTCTTTATCTCCTTTAAATCCCATAAATGATTCGAAAGGAATATTAAACCCCTCTCTTACCATTTCATTTTTGCATTTTGGACATTTTTTTAAAGGTAAGTCATAACATATTTCATATCTCGCATCATCAATAAACTCAACATATTCACAGTCACTACAATAATAATGTGCCCTAAGAGGATTGACATCTGTAATCCCCATCATTGTAGCAACAAGTGATGAACCAACAGATCCCCTTGATCCAACTATGTATCCCATTTCGTTGCTTTTATTTACTAATTTTTGAGCTGCAATATATAGAACTGCAAAACCATTATTAATAATAGAACCTAATTCATATTCTAATCTTTTCTCTATCTCCTCAGGCATCTTTTTACCATACATGCTATGTGCTTTTTTATATGTTGTATTTCTAAGAATAGAATCACTATTTTCTAAAAACGGAGGAAACTTCCCCTTTTTGTATGGCTCTATTGATTTTTCAATCATATCATTTATTATATTTGGATTATCAACAATTACTTTATTAGCATATTCATTAATAAATTTAAAATCATCAAACATTTCTTTTGTATTTCTAAAGTAATATGCACCCAATTTTTCCTCATGATATCTATTATTTTTATCATTAAATTTTATTATATTTCTATATATATAATCTTCTTTTTCTAAATATTTGCTAAAAGATGTTGCAACAACAGGTATTGGTGAGTCCTCTACTATTCTTTTTATAATATTATAATAATTTCCAGCACTATAAAGTTCACCTCTTGAATAAACTTCTTTTGCAATATCAAAAGGACATATTTCTACGTAATCATAAAATTTATATAATTCATTTACATCTTTTCCATCCAAATAAGCTCTAAATATTTCACCATTTAAAGCACTTGAACCTATTAATAAATTTTTTCTAAACTTATTTATTAAATCTTTTGAGTAATTAATCTTACTTCCATCAAGTCCATATATACTCGCATTAGAAAACATTTCATATAAATCTGTCATTCCATTTTGATTTTTTACTAAAACATTAAACAATGATTTACCCATTGATTTTATGTTATATTCATTTAGGTCAACGATTGTATTTAACTCTTTAATTTTATTAAATCCCTTTAATTGTATATGTTGAAGTAGATTTATAAATATTTTTGCAGTAGCCATAGCATCATCTAATGCTCTATGATGATTATCCAAACTTACCTTAAAGTATGAAGCTACCCTTTTAAGTCCGTACCTCTTTATATTTTTTATTAAAACTTTTGATAATGCAATTGTATCTACAAATTTAAGTTCTTTTTCTATACCACATTTAGCTAAATGATTTTTAATAAACGCAACATCAAAAGTAGCATTATGAGCAACTAATATGCTACCATCTATAAACTCTAAAAAATCATCTACTATTTCATTAAAATATGGCGCTTTTTCTAAATGCTTGTCTGATATACCTGTAATTTCTGTTATATTCTCTGGAATACTTTTATCTATTTTTACAAAAGTCTTATAAGTATCTACTATTGCTCTACCATTTACTTTTACAGCACCAATTTCTATTATTTCATCATTTAAAACATTAAGACCTGTTGTCTCAACATCAAAAACAATATATGAAGCATCTAGGTCTTCTTCTATTGAATTATCAAAAGGCAATAAATTATTATCATATAACGAACCTTCAAGTCCGTATATTATTTTAAAATCAAGATTATTCTCATCAATATAATCATAAGCATCTACAAAAGAATGAACAGAGTCTTTATCAACAATAGCAAGAGTGTCATAATTCCAATACATTGCTCTTTGTACATATTCTTTTACTGGAACTGTTGCATCAGCAAAACCCTTATTTGTACTACAATGTAATTCTATTCTTTTTATCCCAGACTCATCAGTTCTAACTTCTTTTTTACCCATATCCATAATTTTATCTACATTAATACAATCTTGCTTTAGCCAATAATCAAAAAGGCACTTACCTTTTACTGCATATATATTATCTATTTTTAAATATTTCTTCATATTATCTATTGCAAAAGTATCTGCCTTTTTTATATAAAATTTACCTATTATAGACGCTGTTCCATCATAAAAATACATTTTATATTCAACACTATTATTTTTAGTATCTCTTGTTTCATAATTGGATAATGTTGCCTTGAATTGTATTTGTGAATCTATGCCAACAAAACCTTTTGCTTTAAGCACAGTATAAAATTCTCCTCTTATTGAACCTATTTTATTAAATCTACTATTTGTTTTTTTAGTAACACTTTTTTTAGCTGGCTTATTATCAGAATATGTTTTATAAATATTATTTCTTGCATTAAGTATTAATTTTTCTTCTTTAGCTTTTATTGTTTCTTTAAAAATAACATTTGATATAAAAGATGTAACTTCTTTTAATTCATTAATAAATTTATTTTTTATATCATCTTCTACATAACTATCTAAAACAATAACAAGTGTTTTATCACTTTTTACATACTCTGTATGACTAATATTAAATTTATATTTATCAAGCAATTTATCAAAAGTCATTTTACCTCCAATTAACTAAAAAACATCCTTACAATATCATTGTATAATACAAATACAAATAACAATAATAATAAAATAAATCCTACAGTATGAACAAGTCCTTCCTTCTCTTCTGGTACGGGTTTACCTCTTATAATTTCAATTATTATAAACATTAATCTTCCACCATCAAGAGCAGGTATTGGAAGTAAGTTCATAAGCCCTAAATTAAGAGAAATATAAGCCATAAGACCAAGCAAATTTAAAATTCCTGTTTTAGCAACATCTCCTACCAATCCAGCAAGTCCTAATGGCCCAACAACATTTTGTGTTGAAGCATTACCTGTAACTAATTTTCTTATAAAATCTAGCATTTGTGTTGTTAAATAATATGTCTTTTTAACTGAATATCCTAAAGCATATATCGGATTTTTTTGTACTTGAATTTTTATTCCTATTGTTTTTCTATTATCTTTTATTTCAGGTTTAATTTTAAAACTTTTTAATTCATTATTACGCTTAACTTCAAATATTAAACTTTCTTTACTCATAGCAATTTCTTGTGTAACATTTTCCCAAATCATTGCCTTATTTCCATTAACAGAAACTATTTCATCCCCATTTTTTATTCCTGCTTCAAATGCTGGCGTTTTTTCAATTACACTATCTATTGTTAGTGTAGGAAAACCAAAGAAAACAGCAAGTATTGCAAATATAACTATTGTTAAAATAAAGTTCATAGCAGGCCCTGCAAATACAACTAAAAATCTTTGCCATGCTTTTTTATTATTAAATGCTCTAGGATCATCATTTTTTTCATCTTCACCATGCATTTTACAATAACCACCTAAAGGAATAATCCTCAAAGCATATAAAGTATCACCTACTTGTTTTTTTAATATAGCAGGTCCCATTCCAAGTGCAAATTCATCCACACGTATTCCGTTTTTTCTAGCCACATAAAAATGTCCAAATTCATGTATAAAAACAATAACATTAAAAACTAATATAAATGATATTATAGTAATCATTAAAATCTCCTTATTTTTTCTAAATTTAATTTTATAATCTAAACTTAATTATAACATATATAAATAAAAAAAACTGGTTAAAAAACCAGTCTACAATAATTTTTATATAAATATTTGGAATATATATAAACAAACTGTAACCAATATCAAACTATCAAACCTGTCTATTATACCACCATGACCTGGTAATATTTTTCCAAAATCTTTAATTACATAAACTCTCTTAATATATGATGCTAATAAATCACCTAATTGTGAAGCAATACATGTTATGGCTAAAATCACTATTAAATTAAGTATTGATATATCTGGTATAAATACTAATGATATAATAAAATTTATAAAAAATGCTGCTATAAATCCACCAACACAACCTTCTAATGTTTTATTAGGACTAATGTTTGGAAAAATATTCTTTGTCCCAAAAGAAAGACCTATAAAATACGCAAATACATCAGATATCCATGGAACTAAAAATGCTAAAATATAATAATTTTCAACTTTTGAAAATAATACTAATCTTGACAACAACACAAATGGTAAAGCTGAATATACCATACTAAATATACTTATTCTAACATTTTCTATTAAATATTTATCTATTAACATAGAAATTAGTAATTCAAAAAATATGTATAGACATAAAACTGCA